>Ga0074195_1001039_pt1 | contig 43846 bp, 72 predicted proteins | sample EPASupsiteHSE623_FD_64525 | JGI IMG/M metagenome (GOLD analysis project Ga0074195, IMG submission 64525) | Bioremediated contaminated groundwater from EPA Superfund site, New Mexico - Sample HSE6-23 | ecosystem: Environmental > Aquatic > Deep subsurface > Groundwater > Contaminated ...
AAAATTAAAAAAAAAAAAAAAAAAAAAAAAAAAAATATTTTTTAACCATCTTCGTAAAAACCTTAATTATTACAAAAAATTAAAGACACAAAATTTATAAAAAGCTTATAAAAATCTCAAGCAATATCTCTATTGGTAGTAATGCTTTTGTTGTGGAATCCTTTTAGTATTCCATTTTTATTTCCTTTAGCACTTTTTATTATATTAATAAATGTAATTATAAATTTTATGAAATAGCATGATAAATGAAACTCTTAATTCTACAATATCTGATTACACAACTCAAACTTCTGTTATACTCCCTCCACTCTTAGTATTATATATTACTACACTTTTTCTTTCTCTAGTTATTGGCATGCTAATGATTAAGACTGCTGAGGGTAAAGGAAGATATTTTTTAATATGGTTTGTCAGTAATTTAATGATTCCTCTTATTTTAATTATTTGTTTAGTATATATACCAGCTTTTACAGCAGGATTGAGTAAATTTATTAGTAGTATTCTAGGAATAGGTTAATACCAAAAATAATAATATTTATAAACATACTTAATTTTATATCTTTAATTAAATTTACACACAACAAATGGCAAATAATTTAGGTATCAATGTAAAACCAATGGGTTTTAGAATTGCGTTGATTGGCTTGTTGGCATTATTATTGGTAGCTATTCTAGCTAACTTTAAAGTTGCTGATTTTTCAAACCAAACAACTAACATACTTACATTAACTGCTGCTATGTTTGTATTAGTAGAAGCTTCTGTTATATCTGTCTTAAAACACAGTATACAAAAAAAGAAAGTTCCTGATGTAGTTTCAATGGTTAGTATTATAATAGGTTTACTTGCATTGATTGGATTCTTTTTAGGAATCTTTGGAATCAGTAATACAATATTATCAGCTTATAATGGTATAGTATTATCAGTTCTATTCATAATGGTTTTTGTTGAAGCAGTTAAAAAATAATTGCTTCTTTTTATTTTTTGTTTTTTTAAGAATTAGGTAGTGAGAAAAAATAATATTTATAAATTTAGTTATATCTTGTATAATATGGAAATTAAACTAAACAATTTAAACAACTTAAACAAAAGTTTGAAAGGAGGTATTTTATATGTCTAAAGTAATTGATAAATCTTTGAAATTCATAATGTGGCTTGTTAGTATTATAGTTGTATTAGCTATTGCTGGTACATTTATTGCTGGTGGGTTTACAGAAGTAATTATATTAAAAATGCTTCCTCTACTTGTTCATCAAATAGTTGGTTGGATTTTAATAATAGTTACAATATTAGGAGCTATTTTAAGTTTATTTAAATAACTCTTTAATTTTTTATTTTTGTTTTTTTGATTAAAAGAGAGGTGTTAAGAAATAATAATATTTATAAATAGTGAAAAGTAATAAATAATATGACAGAAATAATAATTAATGCAACAGTTCCAAATAAGATGTTATATTTTTTGAATACACCTGAAAAATTACGAAACTTAGTAAAAAAGAAATTAAAGCCTTTAAAAGTTACTAATATAGAAATACATTAAACTAGAAATACATTAAACTAGAAATAATAATATTTATAAACACTAAAAACTATAAAATAACATGAAAAAATCATATAATCAAGGATTAAAACTTACACTTGCTTTAGTAACATGTGTTTTTCTATTTTCATTTATTAGTGCAGCTGCTGCTTCAATGACTACACCTGTTAGTTATGGAAATTATACTTCTCCTCTTACTATTACATTAACAACACCTACAAGTACTTTTGATACTAATATAACAAACGTTACTTGTTGGTATAATTCTTCTGGTGGAGATGTAGAACAAACTGCAGCTAGTAGATTAGTTCAAATTTTAAATTCATCTTATAATCAAACAACATTTACTGGAACTTCAGTTGCTTTATCTTCTGAAGTACAAACTTATAATATAACATGTAGAATGTATGCAACTAATACTTTAAATTCATCATTTTTTAGAGACCATATTACAATAGATAATACTAACCCAACTCCAACAGTAAGTGTTCAAAAAAATATAGTTGAACAATATTCAACTAATCAATTAACTTGTACCTGTGCGGATAATATATTTGCAAAAACTACAACTAGAACATTAACTAAAGGTGATGCTTCAACTGTTACAATAACATCTTCACCTTATACAGCTACTAAAAGCGATTTGAATGTTTTGAATAAATATACTTACACTTGCGCATGTACTGATGCAACAGGAAATACAGCTTCTAGTACAGCTACATTTAGAGTAGAAACACAAGAAGAAGTTGCACAAGCAGATACAACAGCTTCACAAGCAATACAATCTTCTAATAAAGGTATAATAATAGCTATTATTATTATTTTATTATTATTAGTTGCCGCAGTAGTAGCTATTTGGCTATTAATGTAATATGTCTAACTTATTTCAAAAGAGCGAATTGATTTATTTATTTTTATCTATTATTGGTGTTACTGTATTAACATCTCTTATATTAGTACCATCTTTTAATACTTTTATATCATCACTCAATCCTATCTTACAATTTCTAATTCTTAATTTAGGGTTATATTTAATTTTTATATTATTTATTAAAGGCATATCTCTTAAAAAGAAAAGAATATGGGAAGGAGCTCTTGGTACTATTGTTAGTTTTATGGCAGTTGATTTAATACTTCCTGAATATCACGCTCTTCCAAGTGGTTTGATTCCTGGCGGATTGTTTGGCACCTCATCAGTAGATTACTTTTTTGGTTATCTTTATAGCTTATTAGGAGCATCTGGAAATCTATTAGTTATATTAGTCTATCCTATCACATTCTTAGCTCTTATATTCTTAGGTAGTTTATTAGTTAAGGATTTTGTTAAGAGATTATAGCACTTTAAACTCGCAAAATACCTCATTTCCAAGCTCGTACATCGCATATTCTTAATAAGTATGATATATTAGATATGTCTATTTTGATGAGATTAATGCCTCCAGAATGCTTAAATTAAGCGTTTAGGGGTTCAAGGTTGATGTCTTTTAGCTTAGTCATTAGATAATCATATTGCTCTTTTCTATGAGTAAAAAGCCAGCGTACAAACCACAATGGGTGGTTGTGCATACTATACTTTCCAACTTTATGGTGATAAAAACAAGCTAATAATAAGTTATTCAAATCATTATGAGTTTCCTTAAACTCTTTAGGAATTATATGACAAGTTTGATAATGGTCTTTACTTACTGGTTTATTACAAAATACACAACATCCCTTATCTCTTATAAACATATCTTTCTTAGCTTTTAGATACTCCTTTTTAAACAATCTTTTAGCTAAACGTTTTTCTCTCTTTATTAATACACTCTTTAATACTTTTTTCATTATGTTAGAAGTACTTGATAATTAGTAATTACACGCCAGATGCCTTCAAATGGAATTATTGTTTGTTTCAAAACAAGTAAACTATATAAAAACTCTAAGAATGCAAACAATGCAAGAGATATTAATATAATACATATTTGAGCTAAAGGTTCTACTTGAAATTTACCAGATAACCATAATCCAAATTTAAATGTTAGTATAATAAGAACTATTAACATTATAAGATTTAATATCAAATCAAACTTAATTATTTTATTCATATCTACAAATGAAGGTTTAACTGTTTCATTTGTTGGTATTTTGCTAGTTTGAAGTAAATTTATCTCCTCTTTTAAAAGAACGTCTATTCCTAATATTTTTCCTCCGGTAGCTTCTAATATTGGTGTAAGTGATTTTTCTTGATAAGCTTCTATACCACCTCTAGCAGCACCCATTGAAATTGATAATAAGAACACTATTATTCCTAAGATGCCAAATATTTTAAATAGTCCTAAATCCATGTTTTGTATTTATATTATTATAAGTTTCTTATTTTATAAATATTATTATTCGGACATTCGAAGCAATGGAATCGAACCACTATCTGAAGCTTATGAGGCTTCTATACTGAACCATTGTACTAACCTCGAGTTAGTCAAAATGAATATGATATTCATCTATATAGCGATAACAAATCTTCATTACTTCTTGTTCTTCAATATATTGCTTTAATTTTTTAATATTAATAGAATAAAGCTTAGCTAATTGATTATGGCCGTTTTCATAAATAGCACCATATTCTATTAAAGCAAAAATTATCTTTCTAGGCATTATATAATGTTCATCTTCACCTAAATCTTTTACTATTCCACTTATAGTGTTCTTATATTCTTTATTAGTAAAAGGTCTAAAACACAAATTAATAATTGTATTAAAACTCTTGTTATGATATAATAGTTTTGGATTAGATTGTTCAGCTTGTTTTATTTGCTCCATTTTTTATTTCACCATTTTTATATTGTTATTAATTGCGTATTAATACATCTATTAAATATATTTATAAATGAAGGTTTATAAATATTATTATGGAATTAATGATTACAAAATTGAAAGGAGGTTTAAAATAAATGGTAAAACAAGGCGTTATTGTCGGCATACTTGTCACAATATTGCTTGTAGCAATTTTAGGGATAGGTGGAGTTTGGTACCAAGGATATAAACAAACGGTTATATCTGAAGAACAAACTGCTCCAGGAGCAGTACCAAATGCACTTATAGGGAAATCTTCTCAATTAACTGTAACTTGTAGAGATAGAAGCGCAGATAACACTGAAACAGGTGCTAACTGCCCAGTATATATACAATCCCCTGATGGAAAATATATAGCAACTGGAACAGCTTCTATCACAACAGGAACTGATTTCACAGATGGAATCACAGTACAAGAACTTCCATATAAAGTTATTGCATTCAACAATACATGGTTAAGCAAAGGATTTGCAGATAAAAAAATCGCATCTCAAGCTGAAACAATGGATGTTGATGTATATGCATTAACTTCTGGACTTTCACTAGTTTGGTTTGATGAAGACGGAACAGCAGTTTCTGAAGCTAGAACAAATTTAGTAACTTCTAATATTACATTATCTGCTAACGAAGATTATACATTTGATAAATTGAGAATTAAAAACAATCAATCTAACTCAATGATAGCTCTTTATGGTATATATGTAAATACAGATGAAGGAACAAACTTATCTGTATCAATTGGAGATTCTAAATTGTCAGCACAAGGCTCAATGCCTCTTGCTTCAACTAGTTCAGATGATTTAACTTGGAAATTTGCAGAAACACAATACCTTGGTGAATACGATATTCTTGAAATATCTAGTATTACATACAAAGGAGATGGAGATGGAGCTTCAATTGAAGAAGCACCATTAACAGTTGTTGATGCAAATTACTTCTATTCTTCAATAGGAGAAGGAGTTAAATTCGGCCCTGAAACAGATTCAACAACACCTACAGGCACTGGAATAACTGATGAAATTACTTATCCTATAATAGTTTAAGTAAACTAATTGGTTTTTATTTTTTTTTCTTTTTTTTCTTTTAATAATATTTATAAACTGTCATAATAATAAAATATTATGCCTTTAACTAAAACTGGAGAAAAACTATTGAAAGGATTTAAAAAAAGATATGGTAAGAAAGGAGAATCTATATTTTATGCATACATCAAAAAACACCCTACTAAGACAAAGAAATGGCACAACTAAGATAGTTCTTAAATCTATCTTCTTTGCTTTTCTTATTGTTTTACTATTAATGTTTTCTTTTTATATAATAATGCCTTCAATAGCTAGTACCATGTCTTCATGTACACATGTTAACAATGTGACTATTTTAGGGTTAAAATATATTAAAGTAGGTGAATTAAATGTGACCTTGAACCCTGTAACTAATAAAACTAACACTACTATTAATGTATTTGAAACAACTAACATAGATTCTACTTATAAACATGAATATTGCCATCTTGCGCAATTTAAAGAAAAAAGATTATTTAACTGTAATTATGGTGGTAGTTTTAGATTTGTTAATGAAATAGAATGCAGTATGAGTGAATATTATCCTAATTGGATGTATAAAGGATTATATTAAAAGATATATTATATATTCAATTAATTTTCATTAAAAATTTTGCAAATTTTAATGCTGATTTCTTAGTTTTAAATTTTTTACTTATTTTAGTATTAGATATATTTCCCCAATGTTGATAAGCTTGTAATATTTTGGTTTTATAATTGTAATCTATTTCTTTTCTCTTATCTTTTTTTATATACAAATCCTATTTCATCATTTACAGATAAATTCCAATCTTTTAGTGCCATACTATTTTATAGTTTTTAGTGTTTATAAATATTATTATTATCCTCTAGGGCCATAAGAAGAATATAAAGTTTTTTCTAATAAATGCGAAACTAAATAAATTAGCCATATAACAAATGTTAGGATAATTAGTATTAATGATAGACTAATTTCATATATTTTTAAATCAAAATACTCTATAAAGAAAGTTACTATTAATAACACCCCAACTAACCTACCACTCGTATGCTCACATCTTCCACATTTCGAAGCATAATATACTCTCTTTTTAATAACCCAGTGACTTAAACCTGAGAATAATAATGCTATTAGACTAACTACTCCTGCTATAATTATGTAAGTGTAATTGATGTTGGATAAGTCTATCATATAGTAAGCTTATGAATTCTTAACTTCTTTTCTTCATAAGAAAGAGAATGAAAATCCATAGTGCATTTATGATAAACACCATAATAAAAAGTTCTAAAACATTTTTTACAATTTATACATTCATAATTTTCTTTTTGTTTTTTCATTTTATTCACTGCTATTTAAATCATTATAGATTTTTTTGCCTTCATCTTTTGAAATATCTATACCTGTGAAAGTGTCTATGTTTAATAATACGTGGCGTTCTACAAATACTAAATAAGCATCTATTAATTTATTAATTTTTAAACTGTTTTCTATTTCACCCATTATTTGTCCTAACTTAGTAGATATAATATTTTTACCAATAGAAAGAAAATGATTATATTTAGTAATTCTTAATTCAAACACTTTATTATATATATCAAGCGTTTCATTTAATAAAACTTCCAGTTTTTCTTTAGTTTCTGGTTTAGAAACATAGTTTTTAGCACTTGTAACTATTCTATAAACAGTTATAAATATCTCTGCTTTATCTATAATATTTTCAGTAAGTGAATAACTTCTAGTTATAACTGAATGCTGCACATTAGTAAATATATAACGATTAATTTCATCTATTTCTGTCTTAACAAAATCTCTAATATCAACGCTAGCAGGTTTAGATTTTTTTATTTCTTCTTGTGTATTGTTTGTGGTTTTATCTTGAATGTTGTCAGCAGTTTTTACCTTGTCGTCTGCATCTACAATACTTGCATCAACATTAAGGACATCGCATCTCTCCTGTAGAACGGGTTGATTTGTCTGCTGACTATTATCTTTAGATTCTTTTTTCAAGTTTCTTTCATAATATAATTGATATTCATAATCCGGTATATCGTAATCTACATCTATTATCATTGTTTTTTAATTTTTTGATTTAATTTCCATCTATCATAAGCTTTAAAGCAAGGAGATACTTTATAACCAACCATTCCGCTTGTTTCATTGCATATTTTGAATTCTTTACCATAAAACGGGCAATCCAAATAGCGAGGGCATTTTAAATGTTCAGTCATAATAATTCCTCCATTTCTTTTTCTAAATCTATTTCTGAAAATATGTTTCCTTTTAGTTTTTTAGATTGGCTATTAATATCATTATTAATAGTTTCTTGGTCTTCTTTAATATTATTATTAAAATCTGATGTTTTATCATTTGGTAATATTGTAACTACATTAATTTCATCTTCTAATTTAATTTTTCTTGGTCTGCCAGCATGTTTTCTTGGTAGTTTGTCGGATTGCTCAGTGTCTTCAAATGCATCATCTTCAGGCCCATCTTCATTTTCATCAATATCATTATCTCTTAACTTTCTTTTTATATCCATCATTTTATCTTTAATTTCCATTTTTTGTCTTTCACGTTTTTCAAAATCTTCAAGCTTCTCAGCTTCTTCTTCTTCTTTTTTAAGTTTTCTTTGAAGTTCTTTTTCATCTTTTAATCTTTTGATTGTAGCTTCCATAGCTTCTTTCATTTTATCTTTTTCTTCTTTAATAGAACTCCAACGATTAACTTTTTGAGTCCAAACAGTACTAAGGAAATTCTTATAACCTTCTTTCCAATATGCGCATCTTGGAAGAGGAACATAAACCATACGAGCAAGTTTACTAACTTCACTAATAACCATTTGTCCTGGTTCTAATATAGAAAGTTGCCTAACCATATCAAGTGTTATTAGATTATCTCTTTTTAGTTGGTCTGTAGCCATCGCTCTATCTGCTTCGCCTGGAAGTTTACCTATGAAAGTTATATCTTGTTGAGAATCTACCATACCTCTAGTTTCAGAAGGTGACTGGGTTTCCAAAAATAAATGCATTCCTCTTCTTCCCATTCTAACATATTGAGATAAAAATGCTTTAAATACTTTCATTCTCTCAGGAACTATTGCTTGGTCTGTTGCACGAAAGAATTCTGATGCTTCTCTAATTGGTATAACTTGTTGTGGTAAATTAAATCTATCACATAAAGCTGCCATATTTCTTAATATATATTGTAAAAAGAAAACTCTATATTCTTTATCTACAAATTCAAGAGATAATACTGTAATAGTTTCTTGGTCTTTTAATTCAGCTTTCAAATCAAGATTAAATTCACAATCTTCACTCTGTAAGACGCCTTCATTATAAAGAGGCATGAAAAAACTTTTGTACATAAGAGTATTCTCACCAACTTCCTTTTCTAATAATTCTTTAGCTATTACTGCGTCATCTTTCTTTTTGAGTTTATCAACTACATTCTTCCAAGAAGATTCATTCGTAACCGCCAGACTGCCAATCGAACATTGAATATCATCTATAGTAATAGATGAAGTTGGAATTGTGAAGACTTTACTAAATACGTATGGTGGATTGTTTGGCAGTTTGTCAGGTAGATTTTTACTCATTGGAAACAATAAATTAACTTTATATTGTTTAGGTCCTTCGTTATCTAAGTTTAATTTCTTTTTCATTTTATCCCAATAGTTAATATCTTCAGATGGAAGTGCCCAATAATATTGTTCATACCGGTCACCACCCCATAAATCAAATATTTTATAAGCTCTTGCTGGATTATCATGATACTTACCACAAATAGAAAGTAATGTTACAGTTTTACCCGACCCAATTCTTCCATAGTAGTAAACTCCACCTTGTAATTTAGGAGGTGCGGCTATTAAATTTTCTTTTATTGCATCTCGAACTACATTCTTTTTAAGAGGATTGAAATACATGTTAAGATAACCTGATTTCAGGTTCTAACTCCTCTTTTTGTTGTTTAATTTCTTCTTTAACAATTTCTTTATTCTCTTTTCTTATTTGTCTTTCAATTGCTCGTTCATCTGCTATCTTATCTACATATTCTTCGTTATAAGATTCATAAGTATGAAAAGCATAAAGAGGTTTTTTAGATTTTAAATAGGGGTATGGACCGCTTGTAACTTTTGTTATATTTTCTATTTCTTTATCAAAATCATGTTCTTCTTGCATATCGTATATTTCTTCTTGAATTATCTTTTTATCTTCAGGGTCACTAAGAGTTGCCAATATCTTTTCTTTATTTTTTAGGTCTGCTATATTTTGAATTATCATTTTATCTTCTCGGGATTGTCTTTTAGGAAGGCGTAAATACCCATCTTCTTTTAATTCAACTTTTAAAAAACTATATAACCCACATTTTCCTTTTCTAAAAGCAGAAATATTAAATACTCCTAATCCTATGCGTTCTTTTAACCAAGCAAGAAATTGAGCTTCATTAGAAATACAAGATTGATTATTTAATGCTTTAAAAATAGATTCTGTATCACTATTAGTAAGCTTTAATACTGTAATCCAAACTGCTCTTTCATTATACTTCTCATGTATAACAGGACGATATATTTTTTTCCTAACTATTAGTTGAATTGGTGGTGCCATGAGAACCCTCCTGCAATCTACGAGTATGGATTTGATTATACATGCGGATGAGGTGCCTGAACGCAATGGATAAAATAGCTTTACTATTTTTAGTTTTATATTGTTTCAATTTTGGGTCTAACTTTATAAGCCGTTCAAACACTTGCATCTCAGGTTCAAAACTTTCATCATAATAAAAATTTCTAGCATAGTATGATTTGTGATTTCGAGACATTGTAGGTTAAAATATTATAATAAGTAGTATCTACTGTTTATAAATATTATTATTTTTATGTTTAAACATAATGAAAGAAAGGTCAGTTCCCATATTATTAAATATGTCCAATGAAAAACGCTATTATATATACCTAAAATGACTTCTGCGCACAATAATAATATTTATAAATGAAGAAATTAATACATCTAGTATACATAAGATAAACTTTTAAATATATTCAAATGAAGAATTGAAAAAAAAAGTTTATCTTTTTTACCACTATGGACAAACAAAATTTAAAAAAAGCTTTTCAAGATGGTTTGATAGATGAAACAAAATTTAAAGATGAATTATTTAAATTAGAAACATCTGAAAAGCCAAAGAAAAAAGAAAAACGCATCTATGAGAAAGTAACTAAAGAAGAATTTACTAATATACTAGAACAAATAAAAAGCAAAAAAATAAAGATAGCTATGTTATTAGGTTATAGTGCAGGATTGCGACTACAGGAAATACTTAACTTAGCTCCTGATGAAATACGTTTTCGTGATAAAAATATATTTGTTAGACAAGGCAAAGGTTCAAAAGATAGAACTACTCTTTTACCGAAAGGATTTAAAGAAGAATGGATAAAATCATTTCCTCTTAATATTAGTAAAGCAGCAATACAAAAAAGCTTTTTGCAAGCAAGCATTAAAGCTAAAGTGAACAAAATAATATATAACTTCAAAACAAAAGAATCAGAAAGAAATAAATATAGACTTCATTTTCATTGTTTAAGACATTCTTTTGGAACTAATCTAATAGAAGCAGGAGTTCCTTTAAATCAAGTGCAATTATTAATGGGGCATTCTAATATATCAACAACTTCTAATTATATGAAAGCAAATGCAGGAGAAGCTATTGCATCAGCTATAAAACTAGGATTCTAAAAACATGATAAGTTATCCCCCTATTCCTTAGTTTGATATATTAACTTGTAAATTAAGTTATAATTGTAATAAAATAATAATTAAAAAACTCTATGCAGATTACTCAACATCTAAACTCAGGTGTCTTTTATCTGCACGAGCTAAAGAGGTGTGTAATATATTTTTATGTACTCTAGTTTATAAATATTATTATTAACCATATTAATAATATGAGAAAGTTATCACTAAGGTACTATGTCCATACACTTTATTGCAATTGAGAAGTTTGTATGGACTTCTGAGCTTGCCTCACCGCTCAAAGTAAGACATAATTATAATAGAATCTTTAGTTTATAAATATTATTATGTGTCACTTTATCTTATAACCAAACGTAAAATTATTAAACATCTTCTTATTGCTGTCAATCAAATCTATGCGACCAATCTTTTTAAGAATTTCTTTAAAATCATCATTTGATACTTGAACCCATTTAAAATCATTATATTTTCTAAAACTACTCATTGCTTTGGCAAAACAAGCATGAAAACTATCATTAACTACAACATTTCTTTTAAAATGAGTTCTTAAAAGAAGTTCAATCTCTGGTTGTAAAAGCCATTGCGGAAGTTCTTTCTTCTTTTTTGTTAATAGTATTATTATTTCTTCTTGCATTATCAGTCTCTTATTTTTATTATGAAATTGGATTTGAATTTAAAGTGTGTTATGTTTAGTGTAATTCAAATTATCACAGCCAACTTCAATCTACTTTCTAATTGTTGTTACACAACTGTTTCGATTCTTATGTGAATTTGATTTGTTCAATTTTTTAGGAATTAATTTGAAACAAGAATTACAATACCCGCTTTTATTATATTCTCTAATAACTCTCTTACATCTTCTACATCTATTACATTTTTTTGGTTCAGGGAATTTTGTTATCATACTACAAACCTATCTTTATCTTTTTTTTTAAGATAATTTTTTCTTAATTTTGATATAAAAGCAATAATTTTCGCATTGTGAGAACTACATAAATTACTTTGATTTGTATTTGTTCTTAAAGGTTTATCACAGACTCTGCATTTTTTTATTTGAAAAGTTTTCCAACCTTTTTTATATTTTGTTTTTATCATCTCGTTATCTCCTGTGCTGTTTTTAGTTTTGTTGTTAGTTCTTCTTTATAAATTATTTGAATAAAACAGATAAAAAGTCCAAAAAAACATAATCCCTGAACTTTATATAACTCAATAATTGGAATATTTAATACTGAAAACATTATTATAGTAAAAAAATATATTAATAAAAATACTCTATAATTAATTATTTGTTTTATCATTTTATCTCCTGTGCTGTTTTGTCTATTTGTTCAATAGCATAATTCATAGTTGTTTCTATAACTCTATCTGTATAATATTGTAATTCATCATTATCTTTTCCCCTTAATTTTGCTGTTATTCCACAAGGAATACAATCCTTTAATATTCTTAATTGTTCTTTCAGTTTCTCCTTAAACTCGGAGATGGCTTGGGTTCTGCCAAACGCGGTTCCAAGTTTATATTGTTTTGCTAAATCTTTTTCACTATAAATTTGATTATAATCATTATGTTCTTTTTGGATTTTCATTTGATTTTCTCCTTTATATCTCTACAAAAACGCACCCCACGCACAGCACCATCGCAGCTGAGGAACCAGCCGCCACCAAGGCCAGACCGGCCAACGACACCAAGCCAACGAAGCCACGCATTCCAATATGGATAGTTACAATCTTTAATAGGTTGTTTAGTTATTTCATCAAAAAACTTATCTTTGCCCCAATTAAACTTATTTTGATAATTATTATAAATAAAGATTAATTCACTTAGCTCTAATAATCTCCAACCAGTTGGAATAACAATTTTACTTACTCTATCCATTTCTATGCGTAATTTAGTTTCTACTTCTATTTTTAGTTCTTTGATAATTAAAGTTGTTTGTTTATTAGATTCTGCTAATTCCTGTGCTTCTATTTGTTTAATTTGGTCTTGAAGTCTTGCTATTTTTTCTTGTATTAATTGTTTGTTTGAGGTGTTCATTTTAATCAAACTCTCCGATTAAGCCACCGATTAAACCAACGATTAAGCCAACGATTAAGCCAACGATTAAGCCAACGATTAAGCCACCGATTAAGCCAACGATTAAGCCAACGATTAAGCCTTCTTCATCGTAACTTTTTAGATTTTTATATCCTCTTTTAAAAGATGCTACTAAACTAATTAATGCTAAACTGATTAAAAAATATTCTCCGAGAATTGGATAAAGATTTATTAAGTTGCTTGGAATTAAGTTACAATCTTCTAAACAAGTAAAAGATTCAGATACAACATTTTTATCTATTAGATTGAAGTTTCCTATTGCTAATAAAGTAAATAGAATAAATCCTAAAATTGGTAGAATACTGAATTTAGGAATGTGCCAGTAGTTCTCTTCGTATTGTTTTTTGTTTTTTGTTGTGTTCATTTTGTTTTTGTTTTTGTGAATATAAACTCCCTGTGAACCAGGGAGAATTTTGAAATTTAATTTTGTGAATATTATTGGAAAGAAAGGGGTTTAAAGAGGTACTAAAAATTGTCCTTTCTTATTACTCTGAGTACAACTCAGAAACCATCTCCTTTTGATTTAATTGGAGTTTTAGATTTTTCATTTCATCTTCTATATAAAAACATATTTGACATAAACCATCTTTATCTAATTCAAAACTATAATTACCACACTTTTGGCATACTAAATCATCTTTTGTTTCTGAAAAATCTATAACAAAGGGGATGAAGGGATTGTTCATGATAAAAACATAACCTCTTTATTATATTTATTCATAACATCTTGTATAATAGCTTTTCTGCCGTGTTGATAGATAAGACTATCTATGATTTTTTTGACTTCTTCTACTGTTCCACTAATTATTAGTTTTTTTGTCATTTTCCAGCATTAACCCATCTTTTTACTTCATTAACTTCTAACTCATTATTATATCTCTTAGCCATATGAGGTTTTTCATAATGTTTAGCATTTTTAACAGCAAAAATACGAGCAAAATCCCTAAAAAGAGGAATAGTTATTTTGTCATTTTGATAATTAAATGAATCCCAAGCTCCATTATAAGCAGCTTCTTCACATTTTTTAACATGCCGAAAATCATTCCAATATTGCAAACTTTCTAATTTGGAAGGTAAAACCAACGAAATAGGTAATTCTTTATTATTATTTAATTCACTTAATATATTATCTAAATTTTTAGCATCTTTTCCATATGTATGAAGCGAATTAATAGAAAAATATAAATCGCCTGGAATCATATTTGTCCAAGAAGCTAAAGATTGTTGCATAAAAGAAGCTAAATAATAATCGTACTTAACTCCACGCATTATATCATTAGACCTTATAGTAGCTGTTAAATCGAGCTTACCATTTCTACCTAAAAGCATATAATTAACATTGCAAGGTGAATCATTCTTATCAGAAAACATGTCTTGAGGCTCCCAGGTTTGAATAATAACCTTCTTACTTGTTGGATTTAATGCTAGTTTTTTCCTAGCATTCTCAATCTGATTCCAATTTGCCCATCTAGTTCCATACCCATATTCACAAGTTCCTTGTGGTGTTAATTTATACATTGATTCAATTGTATCAGGAGAATATTTATTCATAAGAGGAGGATTAAGAGCCAAGAATTCCGTCAATAATTCAGCTGCCATCCACCAAGGTTGAGTACGAAAAGAAGGCAAATTTAAAATTGTAGCACTTGAATTTTCTATTTTAAAAAATTGGTGAGGTAATTCAATCAAATCTTCTTTAAGAGTTCCTTTATTTACTTCATTATTAGATTTAATATTAATACCTTCTTCTTTCAATTGCGCCATTTTAACCTTCATTAAATCATAAATATTTGCATAACTTTCCATCATTATTTCTTCTCCTTCATTTTTACTGCTCGTAATTTAATTATCTTAGAAAAATCAATATCCACCCAATCTCCTTCTTTTAAATTATAGCGTTCTAACAAATCTGGAGATATTGTTATACAAACACTTCCACCAACTTTTTTTAATTTTATTTCTGCCATTTTTATTAATTATATTAATACAGTTAACTATTTAAACCTTTCCAATCTCATTTTGTAACTCTTCAGTTACAACAAGTTTAGCTTTATTATCTATAAGTTTTTTTCTTTGTTCCTTTAACATTAAAAGCTTATTTACTATTATATAATTAGGAATTTGGAATCCTTTTAAATCTCTTTCATATCGTTTTATTCTACTATCTAAATCAGCTATTTTGGTATCAATATCAAGTTCTTCATACTTGTTTTTTCTTTTGGCATTAAATTTAGCTAAAGCTTTCATTCGTTCTTTCATTTTGGAAGCTTGTGTCATTGGAATTCAAAAAGAGATTTATTTGGAGATATTATATAATTTATATCAAAATCCTTTATATCGCTAAGAAGTTCTAATTTTTTTATTATCAAAAAATTAAAAGTCTTATCATAATCTATTATGAAATCAATTGGGACTTTTAAATCATCATTAACTGCAATAACATCAGTATGAGGATAACTTCCAGTTGAAATTACAAATACTAACTTACATTTTGAACCAACATTAAAAGTAGTTCCTAAATTATCATTTGAATAAATAGCAGCTCTAATATGTTGTGAATTATTTTTGTATGTAGATAAATCCCTAGCAATATTTAAATTAATACCAAATTCTTTTGGTTCTAATGTTTTTAAATATATTTTTATTTCTTTTAATTTATTTTTAATGCAATTTTTATCTTTATCTAATAAATCTATAAATAATTGTTTTAAAATAGGTTTAAATTTTTTTGGATAATCTTTTTTAATAATATCAAAACCTTTAGTCAAAAATTTGTCATTTTTTAATATCCCAAAATATCTTTTCTTAGCTTCTTTCATTACAATAGTTTTAAAACTATAAGCATGGTCTAAAAGCATTATAAATTTACCTTTAATTTGCGGATATTTATTTTCCATGTATTCTTTTAAATTTTCATTTAATTTTAATAATAAATCATCTATTTTTATTTCTTGGCCATCTTTATATATAAAACAACTATCAGTATCACTATAAAGAGGAGTATAGCCCAAAGTAATTAAATTTTCATTAATAAAAGTAATTGCTTCTCTAGCTATTTTAGTTATTGCTCCATTAATATAAGGATTATATAATCTAAAATTATTAAAACTAAACACCCCAAATGCTGCATTTGAGCAGAGTTTCATTACATCTTCAAGAGCTTTTACTCTTTGATATTCAAGAAAATTAGTTTCTTTATTTATTGATTTTAATTGTATTTTATATTTTTTTCTTTCTTCTCTAAGAGAATCTACAAATTCAGGAAGTAATCCTCTTTTTGTTGTATTTATAATAGTTTTATATTTTATTTCTTTTAAAATGGAATCTCCTTGTTTTATTTCTGCCTCGATATCATCTATTATTAAATCCCCGTTAGCATCTAAATTCTCAGGAGATAATGAAAAACTACTATAAATTGTTGGGTACATTCCTGCAAAATCTACAACTTCAACATTTTTATAAATTCCAGCAATTGGGTCTATAAATTTAGTAATGCCATTTTCTTTTATCATTCTTCCAGTATTAGCTCCTTTTACTTTTACTCTCATTCCTTCTCCAATATTAATTTTGTTTCCTCCTAAATCAAAAATACTAGGTTTATCAGTTAATATTATTTCAGGGTATTTTAATTTTAAAAACATTTCAACTAAATGAGTATTATATGTTATACTATTAAGAGTAACAGGAACAACTTCAGTTTGAAGAGTAATAGCATAATTTAAAATACCCATTTTTTCATCTAATAATTTTAATAATTCAATATCTCTAATATTATATTCTATAAATTCTTTAAATTGTTCTTTATATTTATTTAAATCTATTTCTTTCTTGCAATATTCTTCTCCAAGATGAAATTGGCAAACAGTATTTAAACTCCAATCTGGGCTTTGTTCCATATATTTTGTAATTCTATCTAAAATAGGTAACATATCAAGACATTCAACTCCTCCTAATTTTAATATTACTCTATCACTGCCATCTGTATTTTGGTATTTTATACATTTATATTTAGGAGATTCATCACTTAATGAAACTTTACTAATATCTATATTAAGATATTCAGCTCTTTTTATAATATATGGAATATCAAAATTATTTGAATACCAGCCAGCTAAAATATCAGGGCGATTATTAATAAAATATTCAATAAAATCTTTAATAAAAGAAACTTCATCTTTAGATATTCTAACTTCAATATTATCTCTAATTTCTAGTTTTTTTAAAGTTTCATGAGTTGTAAAATTAATATATTTATTAATAAAAGTATCAAATATTCCAATACATGTAATTGGTTTATCAGGAAAAAAAGGAGTATTGCACATTTCAGTTTCAATATCTATGTAAAATATTCTTCTATTCTTTGAATATTTAATTTTATTATCTACTATATATTTTACATATGGTCCTAAATCACTTTCAAATAATTCTATTCCTTGGGATTTAATAAATTTTGTAAATTTACTAAAATAAAATTTAAGATAAATTTTATAAACAAATTTATTAGTAATTGTTTTATATAATTTGTTTTTTATAATATTTAATTCAATATTTTCTTCAAAAGTTGAAGCAAATGCTTCTATTTTATCAATATCTTCAACTTTAGCATAAAAATAATTATCAAATTCAATATTTTTTACTTCTAACTCATTTCCATTGCGATGAATTTCTTTTATATTCCAATCATCAGAATAGACAGAAACTATATTAGATTCATTATTTAAAATTATCATCCTTCAATACCCATATCTTTATTTTCAGTCTTAACAAGCAGCATCTTTTTATCACAACATTCAAATGCACCAAGCCAACTTGATGTTATTTCTTTGTTACAAAAAGGGCATTTATAATAATAAGTATGCTTTAATTTTCTAGCATCTTGTGTTGTTTCATCCATCTAAAATATTCTCCAATATTTTTAATTGATACTCGCCTGTAAAATACTCTGATTTTAACGCTTGATACCCTTTTAATTGCAAACGAGTTCTAAATGAGGAAAATCTATTCAAAAAATTTAATTTATCTTTTAATTCTACTCCATCGTGTACAACTCTAAAATCCTCATTATCTATAATATTTAAATCTCTTGGAAAATTAGATTCACAAAAAGGAATTGTTCCTGCTAACAAATATTCAAAAAGTCGAGGGGTTCTATGGCCTATTCTTTGATATAAATCTTCAGTAATACATAATCCTGCAGTATAATTAGATATTAAATTTTGAGAATCTTTATATTTTATTTTTCCTTTAGACCCTTGAATTCCGCCAAACAAATCAAAGTCAACTCCACTATTAATTAAAAAATTATCAATTCCATCTTTTCTTTTGCCACTACGTTCATTGCCTATATATATTATTTTAGAATTTCTATTGTTATTAAATGTAGGCATATTATTATATAGAAAAATCTTTTCATACTCTGCATATTCTGGCATTAGAGGGCTTTGTGTTATATTAGTAAAATGAATTCCAGCTAACAAACTACCATTCTTTTCAACTATTTTTGGGTCAGTGATGCACTGCAATTGTGGTATAGAATTATTGAATATTTCTTTAACCTCTTGGAGTTCCTTTTGGCATCGGGAATCAAGTTCGTCTCCTTTAGAATAAAAACGAGAATTAACTAAAATTTTATGCGTAGACTCTTTAATGTGTGTTTGATTTATATCACAAGGCGAAAGTAATTCAACCTCATGCCCACCTTGTTTTAATAAAAGATAAAGATTTTTTACTTCAGGGTTCACAAATGTAAATGTATTATCTTCACTTTCTATTTTAGTATCAAAACAACCTTTATAAATTTGAATTTTCATTTTTCTTTTTATACCTCAATTGTGCACAAGATTCTTTTACTTTACGCATATGAGAATATGCAGGATAACCCGATGAATTATTATTTTTTACAATAGCAAAAGTATCACCTAATAATAAAAATATATTAGAAAGTTCTTCCATAAATTCTTCATCTTTTAAATTATTTATATTAATATCTGAAAGTTGTTCTTTGAATTTAATAAGTTCTTGAATATTCATTATGTTTGTACCTGCAATTTAGTTAAAATAAATAAATAATAATTAATTATATCTATAATTTCATCACATTTTTTATGATAAATAGGAATTCCTTTATTTTCTTGTTTAATTAAACATTCAAATCTATTTCGTTTTCCATCTATTATATTAAATAATAAAGAATAATCATCTGAAAGAAATGAATCTCCATACATTAAGCGGCGTTCTTTACGAATATTTAACACACTTTCAAGTGCTTTAAGATATTCTTTTCCAACATCCTCTTCTCTTATATTTATTTCCATTTTCTTTTGTTTCTGTTTCTTCTAAATTAAAAAAAATAAAAAATTAAATTATTAATTACTTCATTAAAGAGTATAATACTCCTTTTATAAGTTTTCTTTGTGTAGCATCTATGCCATTATCATCCATTAATTTAATTGTTTTCTCTGCAATTTCTTTCTTTTGTGCGTTTGAAATTTTATCTTCATTAGTTGATTCAACAGCAGCAGATTCTTCTCCACCTTTAGCTTTTTTTGCCATGTTAACCTCCTTTTGTGCATTTAATTGTTTATTATATAAGGGGTTAGCGCACATTACTTGGCATTTTTTACAATAATAATATTTCTCATTAGGGTCAACTTCAAGATTAATAGTTGTATGACAGCGGATGCATTTTTTTAGTAATACCATCTTTTAGTTTTCAATTTCCTCCTCTTCTTCAACTTCAAGCTCTTCTTCATCTTCTGCAGCAAGTTCTTCTTTTTTAGCTTCTTCATATGCAGGATTTTCAATTGAAGTATCAGCTTCAACTACTTCTCCCATATGCTTTTCTAAAATAGTTTTATTATTATCAACTTTTGCATTTTCAGTAGCTTGGAAAGCAACTCCTTCAGCATAAGCTTTAACCATTTGTTGTAACTTTAAGATAGCATCTTTAGATGCTCGAAGACCGCCAGTTAAAAGATATTTTCTAGCTGTTGAATAATTCATTAATATTTCTTCACTCATTTTTGTTTGACCCTCCTTTCATTTTGATTCCTTTTCTTGTAATTTAACAATATCTTTAGTATGCTCTCTTAAAGTCTTATTCATATATTCACTAAGAGTCATTTTTATAAGAGCTGCTTTTGCTTTTATTCTTGACATTATTTCATCTTCAATTTCTACATTAAGATTTGCCATAATTATATCTGTTTTTGTCATTTATAAATCTTTCTATGGCTTAAAAAATTTAAAGGCCTTTAAATTTATTACTTCATAATTACAACACTTTTTTAACCTGAATAATAATATTTATAAACAGGACTTTGTATGAAATATTAGTTAAATTGTAAAAGATTTAATTGAGTGAAAAGATATGATAAAAAATAGTGATAAGAAACATTATAGAATTCAAGTTGTAGTTAATGGTAATCCACTCACTTATAATTATTGTACTATAATAGATAGCACTGATTCTGTATTTTTAACTTTTTCTGATAAATTTAATACAATATTTAAAATAAATAAAAGTGCTATTACAATAATGGAGGAATTGAAAGAATGAATGAACTAGACTATTTTAAGTTATTTAAAGACACAAGAATATATTTTTCAGATAATTCTATTGCTAAAGGGGTAGAATGCCAACATGATTGGAATAATCTTAATAAATATATTGAATGTAAAAAATGTAAATTAAGACAATGGCCAAAATGGAAAAAATGGGAAGAATGTTCTGAAGAAGAAAAAGCATTTGCTAATTTAAGAGAATTATTCCCTAATGAAATAATATTAGATTTTGAAGATAAAAATAATAAAGAAAACATAACAGGAATGTTAAAATTAGATAATATTTCTAACTATGAAATATGGGATTCAGGCAGTAGAGGATTACATTTTCATATAATTTTTAATGATTTAATTAAATACGAAGAACATTTAAGAAATAGAATAAGATTCAAATTTATTACAAAATATGGAAGTGATATAACAAAAGCATCAGAATCTACTTTAATAGCAAGACAAAATTCTCCTCATTTTAAAACTATGAAAGAAAAAATTTTATTATTAGAAAACAAAGATAAAGAAATTAATACAATTCCAAAATATCTAATAAATATGGTAAAAGAAGATTTAGAAAAAGAAAAAAGTTTTGAAACCGCATATGAAGTAAAAGATGAATTATTTAAAGATTATTTTGAAAAAGACCCTTTTTGGTTATATATCAGTAATTCACCTAATATTATACCTTTAGGAACAATGAGAAATAATATTATTTTTCCTAATTTGGCAATTGCAGCTGCAAAAAGTGGTAAAAATCCAGAAGAAATTAAAAATATAATAACTAAAATGCTAAAGGAAAAAATGCCTGATATACCTTGGAGCGTATTTAATGGTTGGTATCAAAAAGCTTTAAATGGAAAAATAAAAACATATAATTTATTTCAAATTAATAATTGGGCTGACACATATACTAAACAAAATGAAATTTATCATATTAAAACTATGGAAAATTCATTATTTAAAAAAGAAATAAAAGATAATGAAAAAATTGACAAACAATTAGAACAAATAGAAGAAGGATTATATAATTTGCAAATTTATAAAGATAGTGAATTAGATGATTTAAAAAATACTAAAATAGAATGGTTAGTAGAAAATTGGATTGCGAAAGGAGATATTTGTTGTGTAGCTGGCAAATCATCATCTTATAAATCTACTTTTACAATGTACATTGCTTATTGCATAGTTAATAATATTCCTTTTTTAAATAAATATAATGTTAATAAAAGCAAAGTATTATATCTAAATGAGGAAAATTCAAATGCTACACTATATTCTATAATTAATAGAATCAAAAAAGGATTAAATATTGAGAATCAAAAAAGTGATTCTTTATTTTGTTCAATTATTCAAAATATGTCTTTAGATAATGAAAAAATAATTGCAGCCATAATAAAATATGTTAAAGATAATAATATTGAAGTAATTGTATTAGATTCAATTAGAAGATTCTTTAGTGCTAACGAAAATGATGCAACTGAAGTTAATAGAGTTTTTAGTATATTAAAAAAAATTAGAAGCGAAACAAATACTACTATTATTTTATTGCATCATCTTAAAAAACCTGCAATGAATAATTACAATGTAGATATACGTGATATGCTTAGAGGAAGTAGTGATTTTGTAAATTCATTTGATAGTATTTTAGGTTTAGATAGAAAACATGCACAAAAAGGATTTAAATTAACTCAAATTAAATCTAGAGCAGGAGAAGAAAAAACAGGTGTAATTATTAAAGTAATAGGCAATGAACAAGAAAATTCTACAGGATTTGAAGAAATTGGCAATGTTTCAGAAGAAAAAGAAGTTAAAGTAAGCAAACCAGATATGTGTTCAAATGAAATATTAAAATTGTTAGAAGATAGAAAACTGATGCTATTTGGAAAAGGAGATTTAGGAGATATTAATGCTAAATGGGCAGAAGACACTATTAAGAAAGCTTTAAGAATATTAAAAAGTGAAGGAATAATTAGAGAAACAGGTAGTGGGAAAGCAGTTAGATACATGTTTAGCGGAAAAATTGATTCTAATGAACCTGGCGAAGATGGGAATTCTCAATCTAAACTTTAAAAATATTTCTTATATTTTAACAACCCATGCGGATTTTTGCGGATTTTTGCGGATTAATCCACAAGTTGAACTATAAAATTTTTACACTAAACAACACACCACCTAAAAGGTGTGTTTTTAGTTAAAAATATAGTTCCTGTAATATTAGACCTAGTCTAATACCATGCGGATTTTTTTTATATCATATATATAATAATCCACAAATAAAAAATCTGCATCTGTTGGGAAACTACAAATGGGTCTATTCAATTTGTCATGTTTCATGGTTTTCATTTCTGCAAGTATAATTTATTGTTACTTCACAGTAACAACTCTCTTTGCACTAAGGTGATTTGACTTAGTACACAAAAAGCCTAAATTATAGAAAGATTTATATACTATATATATATCATATATTTATGTTTATACTTAATAAAAATACAGGTGCAATAAGAAAAAATGAATCTAATGATTTTTATATACATAATTGGGAAGAACATTGTTTAAATAAAATAAAAGAAGAAACACTAAAACATGAAAATAACAACTAAATTAAAGAAAATTGGTACGAGTATGTTTGTATTAATTCCATCTAATTTATGTAATATAATGGAATTAAATGAAGGAGACATCCTAGAGGCTGACCTCATCAAGACTAATGAATCTATATTAAAAGAGTATAGATGTCTCATCTGCGAGCACACCTTCACTTCTAGTGACAACGAGGAAGATGTTTACTGCCCAAATTGTGGAGAAGAATCTAATGCTAATATAAAGGAGTTAAAATGACGGACGGATTCCCTGTTTCCAAAGAAAATAATGAATCATTTATTTGTTGTATCTGTGGTGCAACTGCCAGAGGTTATGGCAACAACCCTCACCCAATAAAAAAAGAAGGCAAATGTTGTGATTTTTGTAATCAGAAAGTAATCATAGAAAGATTAAAACAATATAAAGAAGAAAAATAATAAAACATGAAAATAAAAATTGATTATAAAAATCCATATATAACAGAAGACATGTCATTCATAAGTATAGATGATTCACTCAAGATAGCAAAAGAAAGATTCAAACGCCTTTTTCCAAATTTAATATTATTAAAAGCAACTAAAATTAAAACAATAAAATGAAAAAACTAAAAATCAATAAAATTAATCAAACAAATAAATTTCGTATAAAAATATGTCCTCTTTGTCGTGGTTCTAAAATAGTATATGATTCGAAACATAAAATAGATATTCCATGCCCAAAATGTCAATCTCCAGAAAAAGTATTAAAACTGAAAGGAGGTATAAAATAACAAAAAATGGCATTTGAAAAAAAATGGCAAACTCCTGTCCTTCTAGCTGACGGAAGTTATATGGGCGAGATTTTTCACGTTGAAGAAAGCGTTAGAAGCACTTTTAATTATTTAGATATAGTTATTCGAGTTAACACTCCAGAAGCGCCTGAATTAACTTATAGTGTTCCAAATACTCCAAATATTTCTCCTAGTGGAAAATTAGGAAGAACTTTGATAGCTTGTGGAATCAAATTTGAAGAAGACAAAGTAATTGATGTTGCTCAAGCTCTTCAAGGAAAGAAGGTTAAATTCATGGTTCTAAACATACCAGGAAAGAAAAATCCTCAAAAGAAGTTTGCAAACATAGTTGATGATTCAATAACTTTAATTTAAAGTGGGTTAAATATTACCATGATTTGATTTTTTGATTTTAATAATATTTATAAATAGAAGAATATATAAAATAACATGACAAAATTTGATAGAAATACAGATAATTGGATTGATGATAGAATAAGCAATAGAGAACCTTTAATGTGGAATGAATTTATTATTTTTATGAAAGAATTAGGGGCAGATAAAAAGAAGTTAAAATTATATAGTTTAAAAAAATATATAAAAGAAGTTAAAGAAAGATACTTAGCAATAAAAAATCGTAATAAAAGTCAAGAATGGAGTTAATTTAAGATGAACAAAAAAGCAATGATAGAACCAATGAATTTATTAATTGGATTTGTAGCCTTTTTAGGTGCAGCTGCTTTTTTCATTAATCAACCGAATTATGGTTTAGTTCTTGTTGTTATTTCAACTTTAATAGAAGCTTTGCAGAGGATAATAAAATGATTCCAGAAATTCAAATAAACATCATAACAGGAATTTTAATTTTAGGATTAAATTTAATTCCATTGCTTTTCAGAAAAACTAAATATTATGGGGTAACTCTTCCTGTATCTTTATTGATTGCTACCATTAGAGTTTTATTTTTGTAACATGACAAAAACTTTTGAATTTAAAGCATACAATAAAATAATGAAAGAAGGGATTAAAAAAATTTTAAAAGAGTTAAAAAATGAAGACACTAATTTTGAAGATATATTAACTTATTTAGAAGTAATGGAGGGAAGAACTAAAAACTTTTTATAACATGAAAACGCAAAGAAAATTTAATTCATTTATAAGAATAATACAAAACAATTTAAAAATTGCAAAGAAGCATTTTTCTAAATCTGGTGAATTAGAACAAAGTAAAACAAGACTTAGATTAGCTAGAAAATATACTGAAGAATTATTAGAGGCTATTGATTATTAATTATGGACTTAAAGAAGCGAGATTTGCTATGGTTTGTTTATACTTCTAACGAAAAACGAGTTGTTGAAATTTCTAAGTTATTAAATAAGTCTTTTTTTAATCGAGATATTTATAAAGATTCTATAATAAAAAAAGAGATTATCCCTCTAAATGGTAACAAAGTTAGAATAACTCCCAAAGGAATCACTGTTTTAAAAAATATAAATCTTTCTATTCCTTTTTAACACTAATAATAATATTTATAAAACTAAGAACTTATAATTAATAATGAAAATTAGGTTATTATTAGCGTTAAGTATAATATTATTTACTTTTAGTTTTATTTCCGCAACTTCAGATGTCCAATACTGGACTGGTCAATATTATACCGGAACAGCTTATAATCAAGGCACTTACACTTTTAATTTTACAGTTTGGGATTCTATAACAACTGGCACTTTATGTTATTCTAATATTACTTCTCTAACAACAGGATATTTTGGGCAATGGTCAACTAGCCAATTTAATATTTTAAATTCTTGCAACAATCAATCAAAAAATTATTTCTTAAATATAAGAATAGATGGAGTAGACCAACTTCCTAGAAAAAGATTAACATTAATTGGAAACTGGACAACACACGAATTATTTATTGCTAATAATGAAGCTTGGTTATCTACGTTCAATGCAACTTATGCTGCAAATATGGGCAATGTTTCTTGGAATCAATCTTATGCTAATATTTTATATTTAACGGGAACATTTAATTCTACTTATGCAGGTTTAATTAATAATGAAAGTTATTTAGCAACATTTAACTCAAGTTATAATTCTTTAGTTTCAGATAATTCATCTTGGAATGAGAGTTATGCGAACGGTAAATATTTAACTGGAACTTACAACGCAACTTATGATTTATGGGCTTACAATCAAACAACACCAGCAACAAATTACGCAGATACTAATTTTTACAATAAATCCTCAAATGTTGATATGTTAAATAGGAACATTACAAATACGGGTTATATAAAATTTACAAAAATAACAGGACCTTGTGATTTAACAATAAATGGAAGTATATGCTCCAACTCAACAGGAACATATATTGTTGGATAATGAAAATTAAATTATTTTTAGCTTTAATTATAACTCTTGGATTCTTGAATATGGTCAGCGCTACTTTATGTTATCAAGAGAGTGCAAATACAACAGACCAAATGGGAACAGATGGAGCTTGTTCTCAGAATTATACTGGAACTTATCAATTTTCTCCGACAAGTTGGTTTAATACTGGTGGTGCAGTTCTATTAACTAATTATTTTGATGGAAATTGGAGTACGGGTACAACTGCTAATGGTTCTACAACGGTTTTAAATCTTCATTTCAATACAACCTACATCAAGCCACCAAATGCAAATGCAAGTTCATTTATCAGAATGGGCTTTTCTAATACTACTACATTTCATGAAACAAATTTAACAATTCCTTTATCTTGTTGGAATGCAAATACAACTTCTTTAAAAATAACTTCCAGATTAGACAAAACCTCTACAACTAATTTTAATAATAGTTGGTGGTGTTGGAATAATACTGCTGGAATAGTTATGGATTCATATAATAGAACGCAAACTAATGCCATAAGAATGGCTGAAGATGCTATGTATTGGGATATAGGAAGCGGAACATCAAACTGCTGGAGCACATTAGGAAGTAAAAATCATATAACATATATTCCGAATGGTTGTGTGTATAGTAAATTAAATGGAGTGTTTGCATAATTTTTAAAAATGTACTATGAAATATTTATTACTTCTAATTTTATCAATTTCTTTATTTAGTTTAATCTCTGCTGACACAACTTTCTCAGATAATCCTAATAATTTTTTTCTAGGAAAAGATGCTGAAATACCAATTTCAGTTATTAGTGATACTTCTGGCTCATATTATAATAGTTATATCGAATTTGAAGATTTTAATTTAACTTACAATAATGTTTGGTATGCTAATGAAATAAATACTATTATGATAAATGTTTATAATAAAAACTACACTTTATATGATAATGCTAATATTAAAATAAATATCACAACAAAAAATATTACTTATAATGAAAAGGGGTTAATAAAACTAAAAGATGGTGTTTATATTAAAGAATATACAATATTAAATGCTTCTGTAGATTTATCTAATTTAACTATTTTAATTTCAGTAACCGAAAATTATAAAATTGTAAATAAAACTATTAGTATAATTATCGGAAAATATACTCCTGAAGAATTAAAGATGCAAAATTTTCAAAAAAACGTAGATAAATATACATTAAGAATTTATAAAATGTTAAAAAATAACTGGAAAGTTTTGCTTACTTTATTTGTGTTTATAATTATTATTTTATTACTTATAATTTATTTTTTACCTTCTAAACGTGAAGGCGACTCAAATAATAGAAATAAAGAAAATAACAGCTATAGTTAGGAAAACTAGAAATAATAATATTTATAAACACTACTTTCTTTAATAAATCTATAATAAATTAATAATTAATTAAATATCCTATGACAAACAGATTAAAAAAAGAGAGAAAAGCATCTATGTCTATATCCATACCACCAAATTTAATCGATGATTTTGATTTTTATTCTCGTTTAGAAGGTTCCGATAGAAGTAAAGTTTTAACTGAGTTTGTAGAGAATTATATAAATAAAATGAGAAAGAAGCATGAAAATACTAAATAAACTATTTTTATCTTTATTGTTTGTATTATTATTGCCTATGATTTCAGCTGTTATGGTTCCAATTCAAGTAACACTAAATACTACTTCTTTTAATTTTGTTAAAGATACTGATTATTATTATAATGCAGTTATAGTAAATCCTAATACAATAACTTTAGATAAGATTAAGTTAGAATCCCTGATTGCTTATATGCCTGAACAAACTAATTTTCTTAGCGGTGAATCACGCAATGTTTCAATTAGATTCAGAGCAAGTGAAAGTGGAACTTTTAGTTTAAATTTTTTAGGTTATGCTATTAGTAATTATTCAAATCCAGATGCTTATATTATCAATATAACAGGAAGTGGTGTCTATCCTGAAGATTTAGATGTTATAATAGGAGATACTATTAAATGGAAAAATCTTAAAGTAGATAGTGTTTCTCTTTACGATGATTTAGGTGAGCATTCTATTTCAAGTGGTAGTGAATATGTTAGAGTTTGTCCTAACGCGACAACTTTTACTTATTTCGTCTTCCCTGATTTGTTTGGCGGTTCTATAACAGTTCAAAATTCATCTTTAGCTCATTATTCTAATTTAGATTATAATTTTAATGTTATCGTAAATATGAGTTATAATCCAACAACTATCGAAATATTATATTTAAGCAATAATTTTACAGTCCCTTTCCCTGAAACACGAACAGGAAATGTTATTATAAAAAATACTGGGAGTCTTACTGCTTATAATGTTAATTTAGTTGCTCCTTGGTTATTGTTTTCTCCTAATAATTTTAATATTGATGCTGGACAAGAAAAAAATGTTGAATTTATAGTTAACCCTTCTATTTATAATACAACTGATACTAATCAAACTTATATTAAAACATTATCTATAAGTGGGAATTTTAATACTATTAATAGAGGAATTAGTATTTTTATTCCTTATGCTAGTGTAAGCAATTATAATACTTCTAACGCGATTGAATACTTGAATTTTCTTCGTAATGTATATTGCGCCAATAATTCACCTACACGATTATCTATTTTATGTACTCAAGAAGCAATTATAGAATATAGATATTTAAATAATTTATCAGACAGCCAGTTTACTTATAATATGTCTTTAAAAATGCTTAGCGAAACATTTAATAGTGTTTTAAAACAAAAAGATATTGCTCTCACAACTGCTAATATTGTAAAAGAAAAAGCAGATGCTCAAGAACAATCTTTATTAAATATAACATCTACTATGGGAGAAATAGATAAAAGAAATGATGAAAATGAAAAGTTATTTAAATCGCTAGTTTATAGTGGTGTTATATTTGGCAGCTTGTTTATGTGTTTATTAATAGGTGGAATATGTTTCTTTTTAATTAGAAAAAGAAAATTAAAAATTAAAGATGATGAGTTACGAAGATGGTAGAAGAAATTAAACCTATAAGCAAAGAAAAAGTTGAAAAAAGCCAATTAGGCGTAAAATTAATAAAAGGATTTGCAGTTCTTTTGTGCATTTTATTTATTATAATTTTAGTTATAATAAAAGTAAATAATCCTGAATTTAAATTAGGATGGCTTATTTTATGGATTGTAGTTATTGTATTATTAACAGTCTTAGCATTTTTAGTAATTTATTTGATTAATAAATTTAAGAATAAAAAAGAATTAGATTTAAGTAAAACATTAATACCACCTGCTATAACAATAGAACAAGCTCGTGAGATTGCTAAAAGAGCGACACGAAATGAAGATTATGCTGAATATGTAGATAAACCTCTTGGTGAAAGAACTATAAAAGTCGGTTATAATAAAAAGGAATGGGTTTATATTAGAAAATGTTTAGGCGAATATTGTAATGATATTTTCTATATTTTTGTTAATATGCATTATCCAGATAAAAAGAATATTTTTATAGTTAAAAATGATGTGTTTGGTGAAGAATGGTGGGCTCATTCAAAAATAATAGCTGTTGCTAATGAATTATGTGATGACCCAACACCACAAGCTAGTACAAGAGAGACTTATATACGCAATCCTATTACAATGACTGAAGAAAGGATTCGAGAAACAATAAGAAATGAAATGAGTGAAAAAAAAGAATCTAATGTAGATAAAGAAAAGAAGGAGGGTTTATTATAATGTCAGTTGGCTCAGTTTTAGCAATTTTATTTTTAGTAATAGAATTTCTTGCTTTATGTGGTGTTGGAATTTATTATTTAATTATATATTTTAAAGAAAAACCTCTTAAAATTGATGGACCTATTTTAATAAATTTTGGAAGTAATAAATGTAATAAAAGATTCGTTGGCATTGAAACAGAAGTTAAATCTGCTTCTAATGGAAGAATTATAATAAAATATTCTCCAAGAGATACTAAAGAATTAGTTGAAATTGATGAAGAATATATTTGTCCTAATAGCCATCGTGTTGTTATTCCAAAAGGTGGATTGTCAAAAGAAAAAGATATTTCTTTTGCTTTTCCTGTTAGGATAGAAGATTTTGATGAAAATTTTAAAAACACAGATATTGGAAAAGCTTTTATGTGGTTATCTGAATTAAAAAATATTGAAAACACAACAGTTACTCTTTTAAGAAAAGGTCATTTAGACAAAGATGCGTTATTAAGCGAGATTGGAACTGGCGAACTTAGCAAACAATATTTAGCATTTACAAATGAATGTGTAAAAGATGTTATATCAAACGCAATTAAAAAAGATGAAAGGAAAGATGTTGGTCTTCCTGTTAGACAATAATGGGTAAACTTTTATTTTTTCTTTTATTTGTTATATTTTTAGGAATAGTTGGAACTGGTGTTTATTTATATATGCATAATTCTTCTGATAAAATTGTACCTGTTGAAACTTATAGTTTGTTTTTGAATGCTAAAGATGTTGATAACGAAATAGTTTCTGTTGGTTATATAATTGTTCTTGATGGAGATTCAATCCCACACAAAGTCGGAACAACTCGTTTAGATAGTTATGAAGAAATTCAAATGCCTATTAATAGAAGTTTTGTGATTTATCAAAATTCAACAAAATATTATACAGGAAGACATATGATTGGTTGGGCGGATAATATGAAAAGTGGGTTTAAAACTTCTTTAGAATTATCTCCAGTTGGAAATTTATCTATAATTCAGCAAGATGAAATAGCAGCAGGATTTTCTCGATTTACTATTACAGCAGTAGATGGCGATTTCAGAAAACCTTATGTTTGTTTAAGATGGTCTGCAAATATTTTAACTTCATATATTAATAATTTTCAAGAATCTACTATTCCTATAAGATTAGTTAATAAAGTTGATAAGTGTTTCTTTACAGATAAAACCCTTAAATCTGGAGAAAATATGACTTTCGATATAAATTATGATATTTTTATTCCAAGTTCAGATACTGAAGTTCAAGTTTTTATAATAGATTCTGATTTAAGATACTATACTTCAGAACCTGTTTTTGAGGAAAATAATGGTGAAGACATTGGTGCTAGTGATATTATTTCAATAATCAAGCAAACTAACTAATAATAATATTTATAAAATTGAGAATTTTATAACTTATATATAAAACTTACTAAAACATGGAAAAACGTAATAAAGACATTATTGTAGCTGCATTTTTAATCATCTTTATAGTTCTTCTATTAGCAGGAATTCCGTATTTAATTGGATTAGGAAAGGCTGGATTTCAGGAAGAAACTATTATGCGTATGTGGACTTTTTATCTTGGTCCAGCTGCTTTCTTCTTATTAGGTTTAATTGCTTGTATTATATTAGAATATATTTTTACAAAAGATGATAAGACATATGGTGATAGTATTCTTTTTAATTCTCCTGGCGAACTTCCTGCTTTACCTGTTCCATTTTTTAATAATTACTTTAGGACTATTTTAATAATTGTAATTTTTTCTTCATTGTTAGCATTTACAAGTATTTATACACAAACAACTTTTTCTGTCGCAGGAACCCTTGAACAACAATTTACTAATACTGACAATATTTTATTCAAAGCTTTTTTAATTCCTATTGCTGAGAATTTATTTCCTGCTTTTTTAGTTGCTGCATTTTTAGTTATTTTAAGATACGTTGCTAGAAAATATAATTGGGGTAAAGGAATATTTTGGACATTAGCTATATTTGGAACTTTATTATTATATACTTTATCTGGAATTATCGGTCACATGATGCGATACTCGGGGTCAGATGTGGCAATTCTTAATGTTGGAATATTTTGGTTTATTGGCGGAATTCTTAATTTATTAACAGGCGGTATTATTTCTTTCTGGATTTTACATTTTATTAATAATTTCTTCTTAGATTTGGCACAATATTATAATCAAGACGCTATTTTGATAGGAACTATTATAAGTATTATTATATTAATATTTGTATATGTATTATTATATGTTGGAGCTAAAAAAATAAAACCATTACCAAATGAATAAAAAATTATTAATATTCTTATTAGTAAGTATAATTTGTCTTAATTTTATATCTGCTTGGGACCCTGTATTAAGTGCAGGTCTTCAAAGATACCATAATTTTAATGATTCAATAGAAGCAGTTAAAGGTATTTATAATCTTACATTTAGTAATTATGGAACTGGAAATCCAATCTATAATACAACTGATTGCATAATAGGAACATGTGGACATAGTAGTGTATCTAAATTTTATAATTTAACTCTTGGACCAGGTAGTAATAGTTTAGAAGAATATCTCAATACTACTGGAAAAGAATTTAGTTTAAATATTTGGTATAGAATGAAAACAGTATCTGGTTATCAACACGATAGATTAATGGACACAAACGCCATTAGTGGAAGTATGTACATAACTGAGAATCATTATGAACAACAAGCAAATTGGGTTGGAAGTACAGCTGATTTTGCAACATTATCAGCAAATAGTTGGATTATGTTTACTTATATAAAGTTTGCTAATGATACTGCAACAATATGGAATAATGGAGTATATCAAGTAGTTGGTACTAATGTTTGGGTTGGAAAAGCACCTATTTTATTAAGTATAGGTGGTAGTGATAGATATAATGAAAATTCAGCTTATATATATTTAGATGAATTAGCTATATGGAATAGAACTCTAAGTCCTGCTGAAATATCGACATTATATAATGGAGGGAGTGCTATTACTTATGAAGTTTCTTCATCTTCTACACCCATTTCAATAAATGTTTCTTTAATATCTCCTTTAGACAAATCAACAACAAATTCTACCTCAATATATTTCTCAGCAAATGCAACAGTATTAAATGGGAATTTTACTAATGCTACTTTATATATTTATAATGGAACAACATTGCGAACAAATTTTACAACAATTTCTGGAACACCAGATTATGCTTTAGTTAATTTATCAATGTTATTAACAAATAAAAATTATACCTGGAATATATTATTCTGTGCAGATAATGTGACAGGAACATCTTGCTCATTTTCAGATGCTAATTTTACTTTAAATATGACTCAAACATCTTTATTTTTTAATAATGCTTCATCAGTTAAATCTTTTAGAATTACTGAATTTATAAAAGTTAATGGAACAAGTTTTACTCTTGGTGGAGTTCCTTATAGAATTTTAGGTGCTAATTTTTATTATGCAATGGATTATTTTACTAACCGAACTTATACAGACAATGGTGAACTTTTAATAGGAACAGAATCAGATGTTTATGAAGTATTAAATGAAATGCAATATTTAGGAATTAATGTTATCAGAACTTGGGGTTTAATGCAAGGTGGAAATTCAGGTGGTTCAAATGCAACTTGGAATATTGAATCAAAAGGAGGGCATTGGAATTTAGCAGAAACAGGTTATCCTGGAAATTGGAATGAAACATATTTTTTAGCTTTTGATAAATTTTTATCTGAATGTTCAAAAAGAAATATAAGACCTCAAATAACTCTTTTAAACAATTGGGAAGCTTATGGTGGAATGCAATGGTATTTATCTCAATCAAATACTTCAGATAAAACTTATGAAAATGCAACTTATTTAAATGATAGTTGGTGGGCTTGGCATGACCAATTTTATAATAATACACAAGCAAATATTTATTTTCAAAATGCAATAAATTATACTTTAAATAGAAATAATACTATTACTGGTATAAAATATAAAGATGACCCTACAATTTTCAGTTGGATGATTGCTAACGAGCCAAGAGCTAAAACTTTAAATCATACTATAATTGCTAATTGGTGTAATACTACTGCTAATTTTATAAAAAGTCAAGATACTAATCATCTTGTAACTTGTGGAATTGAATCTTTAGGATTTAATGAAACTTGGGGTGAAGGTTCAGATATGATTTCAACTTATAATAATACTTCAAGTGATTATGTAACTTTTGCAATGAATACAGGACAATGGGGTTATATGGTAGAACGAGTTGAAACTTCTAATGATAATGTTTTTATGTGTGACGTTTCTTCTTCTAATTGTAATATAGGTAATTCTAATGTTAGAGAATTTTGGTCTAATGGACATAATTATACTTATAATAGCAGATGGACTGCTGGAGTTCCATTTTGGTTTCCTAAACAAACAAGACATTCTTATGATAATTGGGTAGAACAAAATGTAAAACAAGCTAATTCAATTGGAAAACCAGTTATGCTTCAAGAATTTGTTGTAGAACAAGCATATAGCGATGTAACTAAAGATGATTTATATATAAAAGCAATTAGTAATTTTTATAATGCGGGTGGAGATGGAATAACATTTTGGACAATGAATTCAGATTCATACTATAGAGATTCAGATACTTCTAATTCAGGGAATCAAGATGATGGTTATGGGTTTTATTTATCAGATAATTCAACTTTAAAAGCATTAAGTGCTTCAACAATTAAAGCATTTAATTTTACTCGCCATAATAATACTGGCGGAACAAGTTGGGTTACATCAATAGATAATTACAAATATGATTTTACAATCAATCCTAATAAACTTTATGATATAACAAAAATAGATAATGCAACACTTCATTTAAATATTACAAATGGAACATCTTATCTTTATTCAGAAATAAATTCTTCAATAGTTTCATTAAATACTGATTATGTTTTCTCATATCAATTTAATGTAGCAGATGATAATTTTACTTGGTATGTTACTCTTTGTGGTGATGGTTTTTGTTCAAATTCAACTCCTGAAACAACTTCATTAGGTGGTGATTCTCCTATTGTAACATTGAGAAGTCCTGCAAATGATAGTGATAATAGTAATACAGTAATTTTTAAATATAATGTGACAGATACTTTAGATATTTCTTATAGTGAATTATATATTAATGGAGTTTTGAATTTAACAGATACAACAGTCGAAAAAGATGTTGAACAAACTTTCACAATTGTATTTTCTCCAATTACTGCAAATTATTCTTGGTATGTAAAAAGTGTAGATATTGGTGATAATGAAGGTTTGTCTAACGAATGGAATTTAACTATTGATACTACTCCACCAACAATAAATATAGTAAAACCACTGAATGGAACTAATTTTACAACTAATGTTGTTGCGATAAATTTATCTATATTTGATGATAATTTATTAGATTCTTGTTGGTCATCGAATGATTCAGGAGTTACAAATGATAGTTTAACTTGTGGAAATAATATAACAGGAACTTGGAATCAAGGTTGGAATACTATTTTTGTTTATGCTAATGATAGTGTAAATAATAAAAATCAATCTCAAGTAAGTTTTTTTGTAGATAGTGTTGCGCCAACAATAAGTTATACAAATAGCACTTTAGTAAATGGCACTTATGCAAATCAAACACATATTTATATAAATGTTTCTTGGGTTGAAACTAATTTTAGAAACATAACTTTTAGAATTAGTACAACTGAATTTACTTCAAATTTAAATACTACTTTTGACAAAGATTTTACTGGTTTATCAGATGGAATTTATTGGTATAATGTAACAATTTGTGATACTTTAAATCAATGTGCAGAATCATCAACTAGAAATATAACACTTGATACTAGAGCTCCAAATGCAACTTTAATTGCACCTTCAAATAATTCATATCTTAATTATTCAGATGTTAATTTTACATCTACTTTTGCAGATAATATTGGAGCAGCAAATTACACAATCAATATTTATAATCAAAGTGGATTATATAATCAAACAACTATTGCTTCTACAACAAATCCTATTTTAGCTACTTGGGGTATTGTGGTTAATTTATTAGATAATTTATACACTTGGTTTTATAATATAATTGATTTAGCTCAAAATAGTTATACTTCAGAAAATAGAACTTTATTAATTGATACTATTTATCCAACATACCAATATGTCTATCCAACAAATGCTAGTGGAGTAAATATTACTTATGAAAATAACTTTAGAATAAACATTACAGCCAATGATATAAACTTAAAAAATATTAGCGTATATCTATACAACTCATCTTTTAATCTAGTAAATTCAGCAATTAATAATTCTGCTAATGGATTATATAATAATTTTATAAATTTTAATCCTGGAACTTATTTTTATAATGCTACTATTTGTGATGCAGTTAATAATTGCAATACAACAGAAACGAGAAATTTCTCAATAAGTTCAGCTGCTCCATCTGTTAGTATTTTATATCCAACTTCAAATGCTTTTATAATTGGTAAATATATTAATTTTTCTGCTAATCTAACAGCTAGTACTTTAATGTATATTAATTCACTTTATAATGTTACATTTTCAGTTGCTAATTCTAGTGGAAATACTGTGTTTAATGCTACTCAAGATTCTAGTGGTGGAAATGTGTTAGCAGGATATAATTATACTTTCACAAATTATGGTGATTATACTTTACAAGTAATAGCTTGTAACAGAAATCAAGAATGTACAACTACTGCTAAACAATCTTTTTATTTATTTAGTGGAAATATGAGTTTAGTTTCACTTTTACCTTCTAAAACTAAATTAGCGGAAAATACAACTTTAATTTTACAAGCGTCTTCAGTTGAAAATAATTATTTAATATCTTGTAATTTTACTATAATTAATACTGATGGAAGTAAAATAATAAATATACAAAACGGAACTTCTACTGATAAATTGTATTGGAATTCAACTTATTATATAAATAATATTACTACACAATATAACACCACAGTTATTTGCCAAGATAGATTTAACCAACAATTTAGTTTATCATATAATTATACACCTTCATACGCGTTTATTTCTAATCCTGCTACTAATGAAACATATTCAACTGTTGCGCAAGTAAATAAAACTGAATTAAAAATAATAAATATAAGTGTTTACGATGATAGCTTAGGTCAAATAACATATGCAGTAACAGCAGCTATTGATAACCCTAATAATTTTACATTATCTTTATCAACATCGTCTATTATATTAAATGCGTCTGAAACTTCAAGTTTACCTATAAAATTATCTCTTTCATTTAATGCTTCAGAATCTTTATTAAATGGAACATATGGTGGAAATATTACTTTTACAAATGCTACTTATGGGATAACAAAAATGATTTCTTTTAATTATGGTATTTATCCTCCTTCAGGAATCCCTACTGTTTATGATGATATTGGAACTACCGAATGTACTTCATCTTTTAGTGATATTTGTGCAGAGTTTCCAATTATTGAATTAGGAGCTTCTTCTACTATTAAATATATTGTAAAAAATACTGGATATTATACATTAGATAAATGTACACCTCAATTTAGTAATGAATTGAATGGAGTATCTTGGATTACTTTTAGTAATTCTAATTTTAGTTTAGTAGTAAATGCAACACAAAATATAACTGTAACATTTAATCCTCTTAGTATAACTGCAAAAACTTATTCTGGATATTTTTATATTAATTGTTCAGATGCTGATTTAGGCGGTAATCCTTATGCAGGAAATCCTATTAATTGGCCTTTTGTTTTAGTTGATGTAAATCAAGCAGCTGGTTCTCCTGGCGGTGGAGGAGGCGGAGCAAGTCCAAAAATAACAATAATTACACCCGGCGGAAACTGGACAATGCAAACTGAACAAGGTGTTGGAAGTTATGATTTGAGAATGACTAAGGGTAGCGAAAGAGTTAAAAATATATTATTTGAGAATTTAGGAATTTATCCTATTAATTTAACTCTTAGCTGTGAGTCTAGTGATGAAAGTTGCCAATATGTTATATTTAATGCAAAACAAATAACTTTGCCTGCTTCAAGAGATTTCACAACATCAACATTTTTCACAATAACACTTCCAAGTACAGTCGATGTAGAAGAAATGAATTTTAATGTTATAGCGGTAGATAATTATAATAATAGAGCAATAGTATCAGTCAAAATTGGAATTGGCGCAGAAGGAATTGTGCTAGATATAGTGAATAAATTTACTGATTCTAAAACTATTGGTGGGTATACTATTCCTCTTTTCTATGTATTAACTGGATTTTTATCTTTCTTTTTAGTATTCTTATTATCAAGATATTTAATTTTTGGCATGCTTTTAGAATTCGGTGATAGACTGGCAATTATCGTTTCTTTTATTATAGCATTTTTTGCTAGTGTTATTATTGTAGCTATTCTTTAAATAATGGAAAGAAAAACATATTTATATTTTATAATTAGTATGAATATTTTGCTTGCTTGTATTGTTATATTTTCCTTTATTAGAGCATTATTTTTCGGTTCCTGCTGGTTATTCTTTTTACTTAATTTGGTTGTATGGGAAAATGCTATTATTTCATCTATAATTGGGTTTAGAAAATATAATAGCTAATAATAATATTTATAAACAATCATATTATTAATATAATATGAAGATAACTAAAAAACTTATTAAGATTGCTTTTAGTTTTGGTGTTATTATTGATAAACCAATTATTGAAAAATTAAAACTGAAAGAAGGAGAATTTATTGAATTAGATATTAAAAGATATAAAGAGGAAAAATGATAAAAGGGTCACACCATACTAAAAAACATATACAATATATGAAAGATATTGCTAAAAATAATCCTAATTATGGTATGAGAGGTAAACACCATTCTGAAGAAACTAGACAACTCATGAGACACCCAAGGTCTAAAGAAGCATTGCAGAGAATTAGAAATAACCCTAATGCAGGAATGCGAGGAAAATATCATACTGAAGAACGAAAACAAAAAATAAAGGATAATGCTAAAAATAATCCTAATTATGGTATGAAAGGAAAATATCATACTAAAGAAGCTAAACAAAAAATTGGAATAAGATTAAAAGCTAATGCTAAAATAAATCCTAATTTTGGAACAAAGGGTAAACATTATAAATATTCTAAAGAAGTATTACAACAAATTAGAAATAACCCTAATGCAGGAACAAAAAATAAACATTGGAAACTTGATGAAATATCAAAAAGAAATATAAGAATTGGAAGATTTGAATATATTAAAAAAACATATGGAATATTATTTCCTTCTATAGGTCATAATGAAAAACAAATATTAGATAATTTAGAAAAAAAATTAGGATATAAAATTTTAAGGCAATATTTAATAGAAGGTTATTGGTTAGATGGCTATATTCCAGAATTAAATCTTGCTATTGAAATAGATGAACATTATCATAAAAAATATGAAGAAAGGGATTTAATTAGACAAGAAATAATAGAAAACAAATTAGGCTGTAAATTTATAAGAATAAAAGATTTTGATTAATAATATTTATAAACTTATGTTTTTATTAAATTAATATGAAAACTATAAATAAAGTTATATTAATAATTGTTGGTTTAATTCTTATTATTGGAATTATATTATATAATCCATTAAGCCAAAATGTCTTTGGTGAGCTTGGGTGGATTCCATATACTTCTTTGAGTGACCAATTTACAGATTCTGGTTTCTCTTGTTGCACTGCTTGCACTCCTTGTATTAAAGACGGCCCATATATGCATCTTTTTTATTCTAAATATTGGAATATAATTCCTGGTTTTAATCCTTCAACTGGAACATCTACCGCTGTATCTGGTGGTGATAGTAATTTAAAACTTACTTTAGCTTCTGGAATGCCTGGAACTGAAATAAAATTCAATGAAAATATTTATAAAAAGAATTTTGCGATTGATTATGCAGCTATTGAATCAGGAAGCTATTGTACTAGTAATCCAGGTTCTCTTACTATAGGTGGTTCTAATTTTAAAGCTGGCTCTGGAAGAATAGAAATAAAACAAAGTATTTTAGACGAAACACAATCAGATTTATACGTTAATGGGCAAAAAGTAAAAACTTTAACTAATTTAGAATATTTTACAATTATGGGAAATCCTGGTGGTATTGATTGTTATATGTTTTTAACTCTTTCAAATCCTAGATATAAACCACTTTTTTCCTGTAGTATAGGTCCAGATGAAGTATTAATTTTTGATGAGTTTTCTTCTGGAAGTATTGTTAATATAAACAGTTTGACTTATCCAATAAATAGTTTTTGCCCTGACCAACCAGTTATAATTAGAAGTTTTATTGAAGGCGGAATTGCTACAGATAGTTCAAATGAAATTCTTATAAGATTAAGTGAAGGCAAAAGTTTTACTGTTGCAGAAGGACAAACTTATAGAATTCCTTATATAACCAAAATTCAAACAGGATTATTAAGATGTGCTGCTTCTCAAGCATTTAATACTAAAACTAATACATGTGAAAACATTTTAAGTGCTCCAATTGAAGAAACTACAAGTGCTTATGTTAATCAAGTAAGTGTTGGCGAATCCCAAATAGCTTATATACAAGATTATGTTAGTGGTCCATTGGTTATAGGAGATATTGTTATAGCTCCATCAGCTCCACAATATTTTTGTGATTGCAATGAAGAAAAACGTTATATGCCAAATATTAATCCTGAATGCTGGATGACATCTATAGATGGAAAAAGTGTTGTATCTAAAACTAACTATAAAATAAATAATTATTTAACTTTAGATTATGAAACACAAGGAAATGGAGTTGTTAAAGGTTATAGAAGTGTTAATGGAATAGAGAAATATTATAATTGCGATATTGTTAGACCTAAAGATTGGATTAATGCTTTCAGACTTAATATAAATAAAGAAGGTTTGAAAATTACTTCTATATCACAAATTTCAAAGAATCTTATTCCTAACACACCTTATAATTTAGAAGTTAAAGTGAATAATCAGTTATCAAGTTTTACATCCTCAGGATTCAAAGTACGAACTATCAATAATATTATAGGGAGCATAAGTGAAGATTATATAACACAATCATTAAATTTAGGTGAAAAATCTTATACTATTCCAGTTTCAACACAATATGTCGGGGATACTACTTTTGAAATAATACCTTATGTAGAAATTCAAGGAAGCAAAGTTTTTGGCTCGTCACAAGCAACCTACTCGTATATAGAACATAATATAACTGAAGTAGTTACTCAATTAATCCAAGGAGAAACTGTAACTACTTATAAAACTTGCAAAGATGGTTTACAATGTCCTCTTAATAGTGTTTGCCAAGATAATGGAGCTTGTCTTGAAACAAAAACAGTTGTAAATAATATAGAAGTAAATTCACAAGGAGAAGAAATTGGATTCTTTTCAAAATATAAATGGTGGATAATTTCTTCTTTTGGAATAATTATATTAGGGTTAGGTAGTTGGCTTTTAATTAAGAAGATTAAATAATATTTATAAACACTAAAAACTATAATAAAACATGAAAATCATAAGAGTTAAAACAATGGAAGAAGCTATGAAAATAGCAGAATATTATATCCGTAGAAAACGTGGTGTTAGAATAATTAAATCAAAAGGCAAGTTTGAAGTTAGAGCAATTGCTTCTCAACAAAAATGAAAAAATCAACAAAAGATATAATAGCTAGAATTGGATTAACTATAGGTTTTTTAACTGCTTTATTTTTAATTATAATGATAATTAAATATATAATTTTAGGAGGGTAAAAATGCAATCACAAACTAAAACAACATTGACAATTATTACTTGGATATTAGCTATTATGGCTATTCTTCTTTTAGGATATGGAATTTGGAGGTTATTTATATAATATGCAAATCAAAAGTTTAACAATTGCTTCAGCTACTATTAATTTTGGTATTTTTGTTTATTTTATAATAGCGTTAATTAAATTAAATGCTTTAGATATGCAAGGTTTACTTATAAGTGCATTTGGTATTCTTATAGCGTTAATAGCTGATATTGTGGAGGCATTATAATAAATTATGAAAAAATCAACAAAAGTTAAAGTTTGGGGAATATCAACAGGAATAGTTTTGGCATTATTATTAGTATTAGGATTTTATTTATCTTCTCCTGTTTTAATATCAACATCAGGTGATGCTTCTTCTTCGACAAAAATATATGAATGCAATTGGTTATGTAGTATATTTCATCCTAATACTGAACAAGCATATTTTATTACTGGTGGTGGAACAACTCAATTTTTTGTTGGTGATACAATAACAATACAAGAAGAATTAATTTTTACTAACGCTAATTGTTTATTAAAAGGTCCATTAATAAGTGTTTTCCAACAAGTTATAATTAATGGTGTAAATAAAGATTTACCATATATGCTTTCTAATTATCCTTATGGACGAGTATGTGATGGTCAAGACCATCTATTAAGACAAACAACTACTTATGTATTTCCTTCAACTGGTACTTATTCAATACAAACTATAGCTGTGAGAGTATTATCTGGTTTTGCTAATCCTTCAGTAGTTCCTAACCAAGGAAAAACTTTAACTGTTATTGCTAAGCCAACTGGATGTACTAAAGTTCCTTATTATAGTAGTTGGGTTTCAACTACACCTGTTGCTAATGGTGATATTCAAACTAGATGGTATTATATAGTTAATTCTGATTGTACTGGATTTATAAAAAATAATCCAGAAACAAAAATAGTTTGTGATTCTGGATTTAGTTTAACAAATGGAAATTGTATTTCAGAAGCTCCAACAGAAGCTCCAACTTGTGAAGATAGCGGAAATGTAGGAACATATCCTAATTGTCAAACACCATATATATGTTGGGATGGAAGTAAAGTTGTTAGCTCATCTTCTTGTCCTGCTCAAGTAATTGATACTGCAAATGATATTACTGGAGAAGATACTACAAATGATATTATTATTCCTGCAGATGAAACAAGTGATACTTCTGATAATAATATAGATAATAAAGAAACACCAAAATTAGAAACATGGCAAGTAGTAACCGCTTGGATTATTGCTAGTTTAATAGTGATTGGTTTAGTAGTTTTAATAGTAGTTCTTATAAGGAGGAGATAAATAATATTTATAAACTATAGATATTATAATAAAATATGAACAAGAAAGGATTTATTTGGACAATACCATTTGTATTAACTTTTGCTAGTATTATATTGGTTAGTGTTTTGTTAGCAATGTTTACTTTTAGTGGTAAAATGCGATATATTATTATAGGAGCTGGTTTTATTATATCAGCAATTTGGCTTTTAGGAAAAGCATTTATAGCTGAAGGTGAATTAGCTAAAAATAAATTAATTATAGTTTTAATATTATTAGCAGTTGGAGCTTTCTTTATGCTTGGAAATGGATTGTTACCGCAAAATGTTTTAGGTGGTTATGTTAATCTTCCACAATATTCTTCCACTTGGTGTGCTCCTTGTACTATAGGAATACAAAATATGCCAGTAGAAACTTTTAAAAAT
>Ga0074195_1001040_pt1 | contig 43841 bp, 32 predicted proteins | sample EPASupsiteHSE623_FD_64525 | JGI IMG/M metagenome (GOLD analysis project Ga0074195, IMG submission 64525) | Bioremediated contaminated groundwater from EPA Superfund site, New Mexico - Sample HSE6-23 | ecosystem: Environmental > Aquatic > Deep subsurface > Groundwater > Contaminated ...
GAAGTGAGACAGAAGGCTTTTTCTACGTCACAAGGTCAAAGCCCTCAGGAGCCCAACAAGCTTCTTCTGTCTCGTATGGTGGGAGCTAACCACCATAAAAAACAAGATACAAGGAGCCCACCCCGTGGGCGATGAATTGATGGTTCCCGCGCTGAAGCATGGCAACCATCAATCGTATGGTTCATGTTCCATGATCGTTCCCACGCTCCAGCGTGGGAACCGGTCAAGAGACGCTCCGGCGTCTTGCCATAGACGGACACAGGAGCGTCCAAGGTTTTGCACTCCCACGCTGGAGCAATCAATTGATTTTTTCTTTATATTTCGATGTATTGTCGGCAGCAATTCTAAATTATTATTTACGATTATTTGACAATTATTTTTTCAGCTTTACTTTCATAAAGCAACCAAGCAAAAGAACCGATGACCGTTTCCGGCCATTGTTTTTCCGCCCGGTTTCGGGTGCGTTGGTTTCGCTCCCGAGAAGAAGCCGGGCAGAGCCATTTTTTCCGCCGAACTAATCGGAGGAGGTGCACCATGGAACATATCCTTCCGGCATTGCCATACGCCTACGATGCGCTGGAACCCTTCATCGATGCCCGCACCATGGAGATCCATCACACCAAACACCATCAGGCCTACATCACCAACCTCAACGCCGCGCTCAAGGATCAGGGGACCATCGGCGACCTGAACGTGGAGACGCTGCTGCGCAACCTCAACGAGGTGCCCGAGGCCATCCGCACCGTGGTCCGCAACCACGGCGGCGGCCACGCCAACCACTCCTTTTTCTGGCCGACCCTGAAAACCGGGGTGGAGGCCAAGGGGCCGGTGTTGGAGGCCATCAATAAAAAATTCGGCAGCTTCGAGGCCTTCAAGGACCAGTTTGCCACCGCGGCGGTCAAGCTCTTCGGCAGCGGCTGGGCCTGGCTGGTGGTCGAGCAGGGCGAGCTCGGCATCGTCACCACCGCCAACCAGGACAGCCCGATCATGACCGGCAAGACCCCGGTGCTCGGCATCGACGTCTGGGAACACGCCTACTACCTGCTCTACCAGAATAGGCGCCCGGACTATGTCGCCGCCTTCTTCAACGTGATCGACTGGGAGAAGATCAACGAGCACTATCTCGCCGCCCTCAGGTGACCGCCGGGCGAAACCGCCCTGTTGGCCCCTTTCTTCCGTTGGGAGGAAAGGGGCTTTTTTATGCGATGGAGATGCAGAGGTGATGGCGACCACGGTGGGAAATCAGACGATTTTTCACCGGCGTGCGCAGGGACGATACCGCACAGCAAACGCCAAGCAGCGGGGGTTACCGGGCGTGCTGTTGCACCCAGGCCACGTACCGGTCCATCCAGGCCTGGAGGAGGGGTTTGCTGGCGGGACCAATGGAGCCGTCGGCCTCGAACATCCCTTCCCGGAACTGGAGGAAGGTCTCGGGCTGACCCATGGTGGGTACGTCGAGATAGGCCAACACGTTGCGCAGGTGCTGCTGCGCTATCGCCGTGCCGATGGCGCCGACGGAAATGCCGATCACCCCGGCGGGTTTGCCTTCCCACACGCTTTGGCCATAGGGTCGGGAAGCGATGTCGATGGCGTTCTTGAGCACACCGGGGATGGAACGGTTGTATTCCGGGGTGACGAACAGCAAGCCCCGAGCCGACTTGATTTCACTCTTCAGCCGTTGGACCTGCGGTCCGTCGTTGCCGTCGTCGTCCTGGTTGTAGAGCGGTAGATCCGCGATTTCGATCCGCTTGAAGGTGAACTCCGGCGGTGCCAGCCTAATCAGGCCGTCGGCCAAACGACGGTTGAAGGATTCCTTACGCAGACTGCCGACAATCACGGCGATGGTGTAGTTGCTCATGTGAACCTCCAAGTAAGTTGAAGTACAGTAGATAATATAGATGTTCTTTTGCCGTCAAGCAGACAATAACGAATACAGCAAGAGTATCTGACCAAAAGTTTCCTTGGTTCCAGATTACAGTGGTACGGCATTGATCGATTGTCAATCGTTGTTCAGGTTCAAACAGGATGCTGTGCTGAAATTCCTTCTCGCATAAGGATTGACAAGAGTAGGCGGCGATCCGATCCCAATTCCTGCTGCGGCTCAAAGTATTTTTATAGGATACATATGAGGCCTAAGTTGATTGAAGTACGATGCAACCTGGTATTTCGAACGTGCTGTTCGATTACAAAAAAGTAATGCATTTGCAGGGAAGGTTGGTTGTAATCATTTAAAATATTAAAAAAAGATGCATTCATTAAAAAAATCCGTTAAAAGTATCAAAATTTGAATTTGCTGTCAGGGGGTATTACCGAGTTGTTGTGAATTTGGAATGAATTTAACCACCCAGGAGGGCGCGAAATGAGAAGAAGAGGAAAAGTACCAGTGGCACGAAGGCAACAGCGAGCATGTCTGTCATCTGGTTTGGCAGCGTTGTTAACGTTAACCCTGGCCTCATCCTCCGGTGCCGAAACCACAATCGATACCACAGCAGGATGGGATGGTTCACAGTTCATTTCAGCCTGGGGGGTGCCCAACACGGCAACCTATGGTCAGCTTATCACCCCGAATGCCAATGAAATACGCCTCAACAGCTTCACCTTCTATATCAAGAATATTTCCGGGGCAAGTACACCGCCCCAATATCAGGCCTTTGTGTACCAATGGGACAGCGTTAATAATCGTATTACCGGGGCACCATTGTACTCTTCGGCCCTCATGCTCGCTCCGGGCGACAACGCTGCCTTCGTGCCGATCACCATCACCACAGGAGGGACACCGCTAGCGGCAAACCAGCAATATGTTTTGTTTCTGACCACGTCGACGGTGAGTGGACAACAAAGCAGTTCTTATCGCTGGGCTGCCGTAAACGATACATATGCCGGTGGAGCTTTTGTCTACATGAACAACGGCACAGTGTTCGCCGATTTAAGTTCTAATGCTTGGAATGCTAATTTTAGCAATTTAGATTTAGTCTTCATTGCCTCGTTCGGCCCGTCAATCCTCACCTCGGTGATCAACCAGGGCAATACCGTGGCCCTTGGCGCTGCCGGAGTCCTCGACAGCCATGCCAATCTGGCGGCCCTGTTCAGTGGGTTGGCCACCGAACAAGCCGTATCGGATGCCGTATCCCAAACGCTGCCGCTGTTGATCGGCGGTTCCACCATGGCCACCCAGAACGCGCTCAGCAGCATCAACCATATCGTTCAGACCCGGATCGAGAACAAACGGGGCCTGGCTTCCGGTGACGATGTCTACAGTAACAGAAACGTCTGGGTCAAACCCTTCGGTTCCTGGGGCGACCAGGATAGCCGGAATGGTGTTTCCGGATATGAGACCGAAACCTACGGCCTGGTCGGCGGTATCGACGGAGATATCGCGCCGGCGTTTCAGCTTGGCGGCGCCTTGGCCTATGCCAAGATTGACATCGACGGCGACGCGACCCTGGCCTCGCAAAGTGCGGATATTGATGTCTTTGAGATTATCGGCTACGGCAATTACCAGATCAATGACCGCACCAATTTCACTTTTCAGGCCGGTTTTGGCCACAATTCCAATGAAGGCCGCCGCCAGATCGACTTCGTTTCCGCCATCGCCTCCTCCGATTACGACGGACAAACCTACCATGTTGGTGTCGGCCTTGATCGGACCTGGGCGCTCGGCAAAAAGACAAGCCTGATCCCATCGGTCTCCGCTGACTACATTCGGGTTGATGAAGAGGAATATACGGAAACAGGCGCGGGTCTGCTCAACCTGACTGTCGATGGCCGTACCAGCGAAGCGATGATTCTCGGTGCGGATGCCAAACTGCTCCATGCCTGCACCGATCAACTTTCTCTCTTTGGCACCGTGGGCGCTGGCTATGACATGATCAATGATCAAGCCATGATCGCCTCTGCCTTTGCCGGGGCTCCCACCGTCGTTTTCACTACCCGTGGCATTGATCCGAGCCCGTGGCTGGTACAGGGTGGGGTTGGGGCGGTGTTCAAGATTAAGAACAACCTGGAGTTGACCGGTCGGTACGATGCCGATTACCGGTCAGATTACTTGAATCAGACCGCTTCGATGAAATTGAGCTGGTTGTTCTGATCCAAGACGGAAAACAGACAAACGGCCATGGAACTCCCGTGGCCGTTTGTCTGTTCAGATTATGAAAAATAGGTGTCCGGAGTTTGTCGCCAAGACTCTATTGCTCTGGCTTTTTCTGTTCCTTCCTGCCTGTGTCACCCCTCCTTCCCCAGCCGACCGGCGGGCATCAGCCGAAGTGCAGGCGGCGCGACACGACTGGCGGCTGCTGCCCATTGCAGCCGGACCCTTCGAGATAGCGGCTTTTCTGCCACTCCACCCGGTCCCGGCGCCCCATCTGACCGTTTATATTGAGGGTGATGGCTTTGCCTGGGTAACCAATACGCGGCCATCGGACGATCCCACCCCAATCACCCCCCTGGCGTTGCAATTGGCCCTGGCACAACCGGAGGGGAATGCCGCCTCGCTCGCCCGCCCCTGTCAGTATACTGCGCCGGAAGCAACGGCCTGTTCCTCGCGATACTGGACTGAACAGCGCTTCGCGTCCGAAGTCATTGCAGCCATGGATCAGGCAGTCACTGTGCTCAAAAAGACGTTCGCGGCCCGGGAGCTTACCTTGGTCGGCTATTCCGGCGGGGCTGCGGTGGCAGCACTGGTGGCCGCCAAGCGAAACGATGTCATCCGATTGATAACGGTGGCCGGTATGCTTGATCACCGCGCCTGGACCGCCTACCACCGTATATCGCCGTTGACCGGGTCGCTCAATCCGGTCGATGCCCGGGGGACGTTGCACCAGATCCGGCAATGGCATTTTTTCGGCGGTAAAGATCGCATCATCCCACCGATGTTGCTCACGGCGTACCGCGATGCGCTTTCCGATACCGCGCTGATCACGCTCCGGGAAGAGCCGGAATATGATCATCATTGCTGCTGGGTGAGGGATTGGCCGCAACTTTGGCGCCAATTCAGCGGGGAAGGCCGACAAGAGCCACCCTGACAGTCCGGGTCCATTGGCGAACCCGGAGGGTGGCTCTCTTTTTCCATCGTTTCCCCCTCGGATGGGTTGCCATACGGACGCGGGAGCGTCCAAGGCTTGCGTTCCCACGCTGGAGCGTGGGAACGATCAAATTCCCTTGCAGTCATTTCGAGCAACGCGAGAAATCTCAACATCCAGGTCGATAAGATTTCTCCCTTGTCGGTCGAAATGACACCACTCCGAACTGGTTCATTTTGCAAAAAGCTCCGTAATCAGGAGATTCCTCGTTGCCGCCCTCCTCGTAATGATCCTGAAAATGGTGGAGGGTGGTTGATCGTTCCCACGCTGGAGCGTGGAAATGGCACCGGGACGCTCCCGCGTCACCGAGCAGGGGAGGGTGGGCACATGTTGTTTGTGTGTCCACCGTTTCGTATAAATGGCCTTGGTTCCCTCGCCGGGAGGCATTCTTTTTTTGCGTGCCCAAAGACGACAAGAAACCACAGGTTCAGGGCGTGGCGGCCAGGGCGGCGGCCTTGGTAAACGCCTTCTCCATGTCCGGCAAATGGGAGCTGTCCGGAACAACCTGGATGTATTGGACAATACCCTGCTGGTCGACCACGATCAGCGAACGGGCCAGCAAGCGCGAGTTCTCGATGAGCAATCCAGTCGACCGACCGAACGCCCCCTCCTTGTAATCGGAGAGAAATTGCACGTCCTCCAGTTTCGCCTCCTTGGCAAACCGGGCCTGGGCGAACGGGGTGTCGCGACTGATGGTGATCCGTTTGACCGCTGTCGGCAGTCGGTCGCCCTGTTCTCCGAGATAATGGCTCTGGATTTCGCACACCTTGGTGTCGATGGAGGGGACGATACTCAGGAGAAGCACTTGGCCCCGATAGTCACTGAAGGTGATGCTTTGCATCGTCGCTCCATCCACCAGGCCGGTCTCCGGCAACTTCTGGCCGATGGCGATGCCGGGTCCGAGGAGGGCGATTGTTTCGCCCTGCCTGGTGATCTGGGTGCCGGGGGCGACGCTGGCCGTGTCGATGGGGATCGGCTCCTGTTTCGAGGTACAGGCGGCCAAGGCCAGGATAAGGGTCAATCCGAAGGCGAAGCGGGTCGGTTGCCGTGGAAGCATGGTTTTCCTCCGTGCCGAAGCGAAGGGGATTTTTCCCACCCTCTTGAAATTGTATTGTTTGTTGACCGGGATGATGGAGCCTGCTGCCGTGGTGCCCAGCAATGCGCCCTTGAGGGCACAATAATGCCGCCGTGCCTGGTGTTCAACGCCTGGGGTCGGGAGCGATAGCTCAAAACAAGGTTGCTGTGCCGTCTGTGCGTCGTGGCCGCTACGCACCCGGCCTTGAGCCCTGGAGCGTTGAGGGTGAAGCCGGTGCTGGCTTGATTGTCGAGCCCCACCCGGTCAATTGAGTGTTGCTGTCAGGGCAGCCCGCCGCCGGGCAAGAAGGGGTTGTAGCGGTTGGCCACCATGACCATCCAGGCGGTGGCGCAGGTGGAGGGGATGGGGTTGGCGTACCAGCCAAAGGGGATCGAATAGCGTTTGGAGGCGTAGAGATAGGGCTTGGTGGAGAGCTTGAACAATTGACCGTAGTTTTCAGGAGTTCCGGGGAAACCGGCGTCGGCATAGGTGTCGAGCCGTAGCTTGGTCATGGCGGCCAGCATGGTTTGCTCGTCTTGGCGGAGGTCGGCGACGAAACGGCCCGCGGCATCGTGGTCGGGCGAGCCGGCACCGATGGCCTGGTAATGGTCGAGCAGGGCCCGGACCATGGTGATGGCGCCGGCGGTCCATTCCCCGGAGAGCACGCCTTGGCGATAGATAGAGTCCGCGCCGATGCCGTTGCCGTCCTGGTCGGAAAACCCCACGCCCCACAAGGTGGTGCCGACGCCGTAACCGCCCCAGCGCTTCACCTGCTGCCAGTTGCGGTAAGCGGCGCCAAAGCCGAACCACTCGTCGATGGTTGCCGGTCCCAGGGCGGCGAGGCCCCAGGTGTTGACATCCACCGCCTTGGGGGCCAGGCTCGGCTGCCAGCGGTTGGCCGCGCCGGGTTTATCCGCAGTCCCTCCCTGGACAAATTCCCCGTCGTGCCAGGCGAACTTCTTGAAGAAGTTGAGCAGGCCTGCGGTGGTGCGGTTGGCGCCCAGGGTGCCGCCGTGGAGCATGGCCCGGCTCAGTTCCAGGGCCTCGGCGATGGCGGTCCGGTCGGCGGCCGACAGCGCCGGGTCCCGGCTCAAGGTGGTTGCCAGGGTGGCGCGCAGGATGCGCAGGCCGGCATAAAGCGAAATGTTGTTTTCCACGGCCACGAAAAAGGGATCGACCAATTGCTCGCCCTGATTGGCCACCGTGCCTGCCGGGGCGTAATAGACCGCCCCCAGCGGCGACTGCATGGCGGCAAAGGCGGGCAGAACAGCCAAGGCGTTGGTCAGGGCCGGGTCGCGGAAGGGGACAAAGCCCCCTGGCTGGCCATACCCGTAGTGGAGGGTGGCGGCCTGGAGCGGGCCGATAAGAAAGGCCCAGGCGTTTTCGCCGGTGATCGGTTTCCAGTCGGTCCAGCTCACCCGGCCGGCCTGGTATTCGGGATTGCCCGGCAGGCCGGTGGCGGTGACCAGACGGGCGTAGGGGGTGCCGGCAAAGGGATCAATGGCCAGCCAGGTGCGCGGCAGCATACGGAAGCTGTAGGCGCGTCGGGGGTCAATGATGGGGTGTCGATTGTAGACAAACACCGGGCCGTTGGTGACGGCGCGGGTCTCCTGGGGCACGGGATGGCGGCTGTCGCCGCTGTGACCGGCGGCCAGGAGCAGGTTCTGATTGCTCGCCAGGGCGTATCCATCCGCATCCTGCGGCAGTGACAGACGGTTGAGCCGGTGGCCGAGCATGACCGCGATCTGCCAGGTGGCGCCATCGTAGATGTTGGCGCCGTCATGGGTGTTGACCCGTTCGGTCTGGAGGTCGCCGGCAGGGGTTTTCTCGGGGAGCAGGGTAAAGGTGTGCGGATCGAACCGGTCAGTCACCCGGCAATCGGTCCGGCCGCAGACGTGCTCGCCCCAGTAGGCGGGGCTGTCGAAGAAACTTAAAGGGAGCCGCTTGCCCTGGAGGGTGCCGGCACTGGCGGTGTAGAGGACGCCGCCCTCCTGGCGGTCGCTGACCAGGAAACGATAGCTGGCCGCCAGGTCGGCGCTGGCGGTCTGCGCCCAGGCCGTCGAGGTTGGGGGCAGTAGCAGCGTCAGCAGGAGCAGGAGGGGGCGAAACTTACGCCTGCCGCATCGGTTTGGGATTAAGGACATGTGCTTCGGGCCGTTGGCTAGGGGCCGAGATCTGACGGCACCGCGCCGCCTTCAGGATCGCTGGCAGATCGCCAGGCCCAGTTGCAGCGCCTCTGCCATGACCTCGGTTTTTTCGGCCACCGCCCCTTTGACGTCCACCCCCTTGGCCAGGAGTTCGCCGCTGTAGGTGAATTCCATGGCGTCGAAGGCGTAGCGGACGGTCATCCGGGCGCCGTCGAAGATTTTGCCGCCGTCGGTGGCGGCCACGCTCACCATGTAGCCGCGCCGGTATTCGCGTTCCGGCTTGATCTCACCCAGCAGGTATTTCCGGCTCCACAGGACCTGGCAGCGGTCGATGAAGGCCTTGGCCTGGGCCGTGACCCCGTAGAAATAAATGGGCGAGCCGAAGACGATCCGGTGGGCCTGGTCGATTTTCTCGTAGAGACCGGTCATGTCGTCCTTGAAGATGCACACCCCCTCGGTCTCGCAGTGGCCGCAGCCGGTGCAGGGGTGGATGTTCATGTGGGCCAGGTTGATATGCTCGGCCTTGTGGCCCGCCTGGTGGATGCCCGCTTCGATGCGCTCCAGCAACAGGTCGGTGTTGCCGCGTCTGCGGGGACTGCCGTTGAAGATGAGGATGTTCATGGTCGCATGGTGGGGTTGGGGTTGGAGAGAAGGGGGAGCCGCGATGACAGGTGCGTCGAGAGCGACGTCCAGGCCGGAAACTCTGTGGCGGCAACCGCCTCGAACGCCCACGGGGCGGCAGGGCTCCCGACCCGGAGGGCCGGTCCCGGCACCAGGTCAGAAGGCGATCCGCACCCCGAAATTTCCGGTCAATCCGCTCACGTCGACATCTTCACCGCGGCCGCCATCCAGTTCCTGGAAGCGATATACCGCCTCACCGAACAGCGTGACGATCGGCAACGGTGACCATTCCACACCGCCGCCAAGATAGGTGCCGAAGCTCGAATCCACATCGGTCCGCTCGGCATCGGCGTAGATGAAGGACAGGCCGGCCAGGACATAGGGATCGAGCGCGGCGCCGGGCAGCAGGTGGCCCTGGACCCCCAGGTCGAAGGGGATCAGCGTGAGTTTGTCGTCCGGACCCAATTCGCTCTTTTCGATGAAATGGACCCGGCCGTCGAGCCGGAGGTGCTCGCTCAGGAGAGGCATGCCCAGGCCGATGCCCACGCCTGCCTTGCCGTCGGCATCGCCCTTGTCCCAATAGCTCGCGAAACCGTAAAGATCCAGCGCCATCGCCGGCGAACCGGCCAACAGGATCATGCCTGCCGCACCGAGCAGCAGCCCGGTCATTGTTTTTGTTGTTTTCATCGTTTTCCTCTTCCGTGTCTGTCGAATGTTGGTGCCCAATACCCCGCCATGATACCCCATGCGGGAACCATCGACAACCTTCTCATATCGTTAGGGAAGAGGGACATGGCGGAATCTGGCGCGAGGGGCTTGGTTGCAATGGTTCCCCTGCTCCCGCGAGGGGGCGCCCATGAACGATGCCGGTTCCGGCGGCGGTACTGCGCGCCGACCTTTCCTGGTTCGTTGGGGCCGGTCAATCTGGTCCGGCCAGGCTGGTTGTTCGGCGACCGCCGAAATCCTAGACGCCTCAGGAACCCCCGTAGCCAATGGTCACCCGGCCTTGGGCGACAAGCACCGGCACCTTGCGCTGGCCCTGGCTGTGCTTGAGCATTTCCTCCATCCGCTGGGGATCGAGCTTGACGTCATGATAGACATGGTCGGGATTCGCCGCACGGGCGCGGGTGGTGTAGGGTCAGCCCTGTTTGCCGTAAATAACAATGGGTTCGCTCATGGTGTCCTCCGTTGATGCGTAGTCAGGATGCCCGAAAGACGGGCGGTGGTGGTTGCCAAGAAATTTCGACCCGCCTTCAACGCGCCGCCGGTTTCGGCGCGAATTGCGGCCGGTCGATCCAGTAGGGGGCGCCAATGCCGGTCCGGTAGGCATGCAGGGCCTCGGGCGACGAATTGACCCGGAGGTTGCTGTAGGTGCCGTCCTTGTTTTCCCACCGTTCATGCCAGTAGACGGCCAGTCGCACCCGCGGATACTTGTCGGGCATGTGGCCGAGGGCCTTGGCGATGAAGCCGGCCTTGTCGCCCGGAGGAAACTCGCCCACCCCCCATTCCGCCAGGAAGACCGGTTTCTCCGGGTCCAGCTTGCAGATCTCGGTGTAGGGTTCGGCCATCATCCGGTCGAAATCGGCCCAACCTTCGGATTTTTTCATCTTGCCGTAGGCGCTCAATCCCAGCCAGTCGACATAGTTCGGCCCCGGATAGTAGCTGGCCATCCGGTTCCAGGCGACCCGGGGCGAGCTGAAATTGTTGACGTGGAATCCCCACAGGACGTTGGTCGCTCCCCGGGCCCGCACCCGGTCGACCACGTGCCGATAGGCCCGTTTGTATAACTCCGGGCCTTCGTAGAGCGGCTGGCCATCCCGGTGGCCGACCACCTTGCCGCCGCCGTAGTGCACCCCGGACCAGGGGAACCAGGAGCCGTTCATCTCCAGCCCCCAGGTCACCAGCAGGGGCTTGCCGTATTGCCGTGCCGCATCGGCCCATCTATCGATGTAGGCGTCCCACTTGCCGGCGAGGATTTCCTTGAGCCCGAACCGGTCCGGCCCGCGCTCCTCCTCGTAGGGCTTGTCCCAGGGCGACCAGAACAGGAGCGGCACCGCGCCGTAATTGGCGATGATGCGCACCGTTTTCTCGGGAAAGGCCTGGTCGCCCCAGAAATTGCCGAAGGCCACCGCGGCCAGGTGCTTGCCGGTCAGTTGTTCGAAGCCGGTCAGGGCATCGTAGGTCACCCCGGACTCGCCCTCGCCGAAGTCGACGTAGGCCCCGGTATAGGCTCCGTTTTTCGGCATGAGCAGGGTCGTTGCCGCGTCCGGATCGACGGTTGTGGTTTTCTTCGTCGCCTCGCCCCCGGTTTGGTCCCGGCAGCCGCCAGCGAGCGGCAATAGGAGGAGCAGCAGGGCCAGGGCAAGAAGGGGGGCGAGCCGACGATGACGGAGCGGGGCAACAGGGAGCATGGGCATAGGTTGGCGGTTGATTTTTATATAAACGATGTCGGTTCCGGGACGGTGCCATGCCGTAGATACAAGGGGCACGGCGCGCCGTGCCCCTACCGATTTCATTGTTCGTTGCGAGCGGCCCATTGGGTCCAGCCCTGCCGGTCAGGCCTTGTAGGGGACCGAGGCGGTGCGGTCGAGTTTACCCCAGCCGACCCAGACGCCCTTCAGGGCCCTGAGGATCGCGCGGATGACGACGATATTGAGGACCGGCCGGTAGATGAAGCGCATCGGCAGCACTAGCCAGGTCTGGGATAGCGGTTCCCGTTCCACCAGGCAGGCGACCGCGGCGAGCATCAGGTCGGCGGCGAGAAAGACGAAAAAGTAGAAATAGAGGATGGCGTTGGCCGGGCTCACCACCAGGGAAAGCAGGAGCAGCAGGTCGATGATCGAGCCGAAGGCGACCAGGAAAATGTTGAAGAACCAGGCGCTGGGCAGGCTGAACCAGCCCAGGGCCTTGTATTGGGGACTGAACAGCAGTTCGCGGTGCTTCCACAGACACTGGAGGGTGCCGAAGGCCCAGCGGAAGCGCTGCTTGGCAAAGGCCCGCACGGTTTCCGGGGCCTCGGTCCAGGCCACTGCCCGGGGGGCGTAGTGAATGGTGAAACCGCATTTGTGCAGGGCCAGGGTCAGGTCGGTGTCTTCGGCCAGGGTCTCGGTGCTGATGCCGCCGGCCGCCTGGACGGCGCTCACCCTCAGGGCGCTGACCGCCCCCGGCACCACGGTGATGCAGTTCAGCCGGTGATAGGCCCGTCGGTCGAGGTTGAAGCCGCAGGTGTACTCCAGGGACTGGAACCGGGCGATCAGGGTCTTGGGATTGCCCACCCGGGCCCGGCCGGAGACCGCGCCCACGACCGGATCGGCGAAGGGCCGGATCAGGTGGCCGATGGTCTGGGGCGTGAATTGGGTGTCGGCGTCCAGGCTGACCACGAACCGGTGGCTGATGGCCTCCATGCCGTTGCGCAGGGCCATGGCCTTGCCGAGGTTGACCTGGCGGATCAGCCGGATGCGGTGGTCGTCCTCGGCCATGGCGGCGACGATGGCCGCGGTCCCGTCCTGGGAACCGTCGTCGACCACCACCACCTCCATGGGACCGGGATAGAGGGTGTTCAGCACCGAGCGCAGGGTGTCGCGGATCACCTTTTCCTCGTTGTAGGCGGCGATCAGCACGCTGACCGGCGGGCAGAACAAGGCGGATTCGTCCGCAATCGGGTCGTCGTCGCGGCGGCTGCGAACGGCCAGCCACGAGACCGCCAGGGTCTTGAGCACGGTCAGGCCGGTGGCCACGATCATGAAGGCCCAGAAAAAATTGGTCAATTCGTGGATGGCGATAAAGCCGCTGTCGCTGATCATCCGGGCCAGGGGCTGCTGGTTGGCGGGCAGGACCGGCATCAACTGCTCCGCCGGGATGTCGAGCAGGTCGGGCAAGGGCAGGATGCGGTCTCCCCGGTTGTGGAGGTAGTCGATGATTCGGGGCAAGACCTCTACGGTCTGGCGACGGTCGCCGCCGGCGTCGTGGAGGAGGACCACGTTGCCGCCCCGCATCCGGCCGCGCTTGATCCGTTCGAGCATGGTCGTAACGCCGGGTTGGTCCCAGTCCTCGGGGTCGATGTCCTCGGTCACGGTGACGTAGCCCATCTCCTGCGCCAGTTTGACCGGCACCAGTTCCTCCGGTTCGTGGGGGTTGGTGTCGGCGCTGTACGGCGGCCGGAACAGGGTGGTGGAGTGGCCGGTGATCGATTCGATCAGCCGCTGGGTGGCATTGAATTCGAGGTGGGCGCGCTCCTCGGAGACCAGGGCGATGTTGGGATGGCTGTAGGTGTGCACCCCGATCATGTGGCCCTCGGCAAGGATCCGCTGCACAATCCGGGGGTGCTTTTCCATGTTGGCGCCGATCATGAAAAAGGCGGCCTTGACGTTCTTTTCCTTGAGGATGTCGAGGATCTGCGGGGTCCACCTGCGGTCCGGGCCGTCGTCAAAGGTGATGGCAACGCCGTCCCCGGGACCCCGGCCCTGATGGAGGACGGTGAGGTAGCTGGGAAAGGTCTCGTAGGTGGCGCTGAACATGGTCCCCGGCGTCCCTTTCTTGTCGCTGTGGATGCGGCGGGTGCCGTCGCTGCGCTCGTCGGCCAGCGTGATCAGGTTGCCCTTGCCGATCCGGGCGATGGCGTCGCCGGGCCGGATGGTTTCGAGGCGGGCCAGTTCGTCGCGGGACGGCGGATGCTGGACCGGGAAGTCGAGAACGTCCCAGATGGCGGGGTCCTCGGTCCCCAGCCGGTTGACGGCAATGCCGCCGACATGGTGGGCACGGGCCGCGGTCAACTGGTTGAGGAAGGTGACCCCATCGAGAAACCAGATGGCATGGGCCTCGTTGTCTGCCTCGTAGACGAAGCGGGGGTTGAGCGAAGGCCGGTGAAATTCGCAGGAGACCTGGGCGGAACGTCTGGCCCGGCTCATGATGTCGGCAAAACTGATGGCTTCGGCGGCCGGTTTGCCTTCGGTCCAGTCATAGCCGTAGCTCCCCTGGGAGATGACCCACTGCGACGGTTTGCCGTAGCCGTCGACCAGGGTGGCCAGCCAGCCATTGAAGAATTCATGGGAAGCGATCGGGCCGGGCGGATCGAATTCGGCGTGCTCGTCGTGGAGCATGGCCACGAAGCGGTCGACATGGGCGGCCAGTCCATCGAGATCGAAGCTTTTCAGGTCCCGGCCGGTGGAAACGCAGAGCCACAGCTCCAACCGTTCGCGGTGGAGGGCCTCGGCGAGCCGGGCCAGGAAGGCGCTCATGTTGTCGCGATAACCGGGGTCGATCTGCTGCCAGTCGAGCACCACCCCGCCGGCGGTCATGCCGGTGAGGGTTTCGACGAGATGGGCAATGAACTCTTCCTGCCGTTCGAGCGGACCGTTGATCAATCCTTCCACCGCCTCGGCCATCCAGACCTCGCCTTCGCCCAGATTGCGGAGCAGCGGCAGGAGCACCACGTTCTCTTCCTTGAGCATCTCGACCATCTGCTCGTCCTGGGCGATGTTCAGCTTGCCGATTTCGGGGCCAAAGGTCAGCCAATCGGGGCAGAGATGGGTCAGTTTTTCGACGTTCGCCTTGAACGAATCGAGGCTGTCCGGGTCCCCGCTTTCGAAAAACCCCAGGCGGATTTCCCTGGCAACGGAGGGTGCGACCGCGGCCGATCCGTTTTTTGCGGCCATGGCCGGATGGCGGTGGGCCTCCTTGGCCGAGCCATCCCCCTTGGCCTCCTTGTGTTTCTTGGCATAGGTCCGCCACAGGGGGGTGGCGGAGGGGGTCTGGCCCTGGAGGGCCTTCTTTTCCCGCAGGGCCTTGATCCCCGCCTTTGCCTGCTCGACCGCCGGCGGCATGATGAGGTGCGAAGGGAGGACCAGGGTCTGGATGAAGAGGATGACGGCGATGAAAAAAAGCAGGCCGCCGGCAAACATCACCCGCCGGAAGCGGGGCCAGCGTTTGCCGCGCCGGTCGAGAAAGACAAAGGATGCCCTGCTGCCGGAATCGTCGGCGGAGGGGGCGGGGGAGGGTTGGTTGTCCAGGGGGGGCTGCTGCATATCGGATCGGGGAGGATGCCTGGTGCCGGTGGCACGGTGGGGCGTCGGATTGTTCCGGCGGTGCCCGACGCCGGGAACTCCGGTGTGGCGGTGGGAAAGGACGGCCGGAAAGCGTGCAACTATACCCTTCGGCCAGACTTTTTTCAATCAGGCTTTACGCGGAACTACAGGGAAAAGCGAGATGCGTTCGGCGTCCGGGAGGCGCCTGGGCCCAGGAAGACATGGTCTGGGCCGAGGCGGCGGGTCGCTGTGGGGAAAATAGACACAGCCTTGGAGATTGTCCAACCGATTTTTGCATAATCCACCTGGGAGCCGTGTGGACAAGCGTCCTTTGATACCGATCTTGTTCGCGGGCATGGCCCGCTCCTCCCCCGGATGTACACCGAACACGGCGTAGGAACGGGCCGTGCCCGCGCTATGAATCCGGAAATGGCGAATCCTTTCGGGTGTCGAGCGGAGGAAGAAATTTCAAAGGAGCGGCCAGGCGGGCCCTTGATGGATCAACCTCTGCGGGCAAATTTCTCCGCCAGGTCGATCACCTCTTCCTTGCGCGGAAAATACAGGGTCATGGTTGCGGCGGCCAGCGCGGTCAGCAGGTAGAGGTCGGTGTGGTTCTTGCCCAGGAGATAGAGGATGAGGCCGAAGAGACCGATGGTCTCGGTCATGGCCAGGGCAAAGATCATGGCCGAGGTGTAGCGCTGGAGGGCGGGGTGCTGCCGGGACTTGGTCGGCTTGGGCGCCGATTTCAGCATCAGGCGACGCATATACCAGGTGACCACTATCGTCGCCAGGGCGATACCGTACATCGCCAGGCGCAGTTCGCCGTAGGCCTCCGGCGGAAAATCGATGAAGGTGTCGCGCAGCAGCAAGGGGACGGCGAAAACGTACATGATCAGCGACATCGCCAGCGCGGCCCAAATGATCTTCAGCATCGACATCCCTTTTTCGAGTTCCTGTCCGGTCAGCATGGCGCCTCTCCTGTTGCGGGTTTGCGGTGATGGTCCTGGGTGCCCGGTTCGCCGCGCCGGACCTCTTCCCCGGCTCTTTTAGCATGGGCGCGCGGCCTTGGCAACCATGGCAACGGCCGGAGGCGCGAAAGGGGCACGGGGATTCAGGACAAGGGCGTGGTGGTGGTCGCCTCGGGCGGTGAGGGGATGCGATAGAGCAGGGCGGCGATGACCACGGTGCACGGGGCCACGGCGATCACCCCGAAGCTGCCGACCAGGATGTTGAGGACCTCGGCGGCGACAAAGGGGGCGTTGAGCAGGTTGGCCGGCGGCAGTCCCTTGGCGAGAAAGACCATGAACATGGTGATGTGACTGCCCGAATAGGCGAGCAACAGGGTGGTGGTCATGGTGCCGGTGACCGCGCGGCCGACCCGGAGACCGGAGCGCATGTGCTCGCCCAGGCCGAGTGCCGGATGGCGGAATTTGAGTTCGTCCATGGTGGCGGCGATGTCCATGGCCAGGTCCATGACCGCGCCGGAACAGGCGATGCAGACGCTGGCCACGAAGATGTCGGTCAGGTTCAACTGATAGTAGCCGGAATAGAGCAGCATCTCGGCAAAGGGCCGGACCGCGCCGTGCAGCCGGAATAGATGGGTGAACAGGGCCGCCAGGCCGCCGGTGAGCAGCAGCCCCAAGAGCGAACCGAGAAAGGTCGCCAGGCCGCGCCGGGTGAGGCCGCCGACGGCAAAGCAGATCACGGCCACGAGCAGGGTGACGATCCCCAGGCCGGTGGGCAGGGGCGGACAGCCGCGCAGCAGCAGGGGAAAGAAGAGTTTCCACAATACCAGGGCCGCAAAGACAAAGGACAGCCCGGCCTTGAGACCGGTGACCCCGGCCACGCCGAAGAGCAGGAGGGCAAAGAGGATAACGAGAAAGAGCTGCAAGCCCAGCCGGTAGGCACCGCGCGCCACCGCATTGGTGGGCTTGCCCTCCGGGGCGCTGTATTCGACCAGGATGGTGGTGCCGGTCTCGTAGAATTCGTCCAGCTCCATCTTGCCGGTGAGCATGTTGACCACCTCGACGGTCTGGCCCTGATGCGGCCCGGAAAGCAGGCGGACGGTGAGGAGCTGGATGTCGGTCTTGACGATCAGGTTGGTGCGCACCCTGGAGTTGTCCACCGCGGTGACCAGGGCCCGGCAGCGGATGCCGCTCGGGGCCGGCTCCACCTGGGCGAGGTCGAGAAAGAATAGGGCGGCGCAGAACAGGGCGATGATCAGGGAAAAGAGCAGTTCACGGCGTTGTGGCGGCATGGGCAATCAGGGAGAAAATGCCCCAGGGCGCCGCAAGGGGGGCGGCGCCGTGGGGCTGGCGGGTTGGTTGGAAGTGGATGGGATCAAGGGGTGGTGGACGTCTTCACCACCGGCAGCGGCTGCCAGATGCCCATGGCCTTGGCCATCTGCTTGGCGATGTCGGTGTTGTCGTAGAACCCGGCAAACCGTCTGGAATCCGGACCGATGGCAAAGACCGGCACCGGCACGCCGGTGTGGGAGTAGGAGGTCCAGCCCACGCTGGCCACCTCGTTGAGGATGTGGGTGATGGTGACGGCGATGGCCTCGTAGCCGCCATAGAGCAGCTTGTTCTCGGGATCGTTCTTGTCGTAGCCGGCGATCGACTTGTCGAAAGCCTCTTCGAGCTTCTTCTTCTGGAACGCGTTCAGGCAGATCTTTTTCGAATCAAGCTTGCAGGCCTCGGGGTCCTCGTCGAGCTTCAGGCCGAATCCCTGCTCCATCAGGGCGAGCATGTCGGCATCGCTGGCCAGGTTGTTGTCGGTATTGCTGTAGCCCTGGGCATACTTGTGCTTGATCGCCTTCCATTCCGGGCTCAGGCCAAAAGCGGTGAAGCTCATGGTCTGGCCGAGCAGCCGCTCGTAAAAGGCACTGTAGCCAGTGGTGGCATGGCCGACGCTCATGCCGCCGGTCTCGTGGTCGCCGGTGACCACGATCAGGGTCTGGGAGGGATAGGCCCGGTAGAATTCGAGGGCCACGCCGATGGCATCGTCAAAATCCAGGGTGTCGCCGATGGTGGCCATGGCGTCGTTGGCGTGGCAGGCCCAGTCGATCTTGCCGCCTTCCACCATGAGGAAAAAGCCTTCGTCCCGGTTGGCCCAGCCGGAGTGGGGGCTGTCCTTTTTCCGGGTGAGCAGCGAGGCGATGGCCACCTCGGTCATCTCGGCGAGCGACAGGTTGGTGGCCGGCCGGTCGATGGCATAGGGCATGGCGGCCGAATCCTGCAAATAGGGGTTGATGGCCACCACTTTGCTTTTCGGGTTGTTTTTCAGCTCGAGGATGGCCTCCCGGTTGTCAAGCACGGTGTAGCCCTGGCGGCTCAGCTTGTCCCAGATGTTGAGCGGTGAAGTCGGGGCTGCCAGGCCGCCGCCGCCGAAGAAATCGTAGCCGGTTGACGCCATCTGCGAGCCGATGGTGTTCATGTCGCTCCGGCTGGGCACGCTGGCGTAAAACGAGGCCGGGGTGGCGTGGTCGAGGGAGACGCTGGAAACGATGCCGATGCGTTTGCCCTTTTCGGCGGCCAGTTGGGCAATGGACTTGTATTTGACGGTCTTGGTGTCGTCCATGCCGATGACGCCGCTGGCGGTCTTGATGCCGCAGGCAAAGGCGGTGCCGGCCGAGGCGGAATCGGTCATCAGGGCGTGGGCGTCATAGGTGGTCTGCATCCCCTGGACCGGCATCTTGGTCATGTTCAACCGGTTTTCTTCCTTCATCAGATCCTTGGCCTCGGTGGCCTTGCCGCCGTTCTTGGTGGTCAGGTAGGCCTCGGTGGCCTGGATCTGGGCGCCGGACATGCCGTCGCCGACAAAAAAGAACACATACTTGGGCGTATCCGCCACGGCCGCGGTGGCCAGCAGGGTCGCGGCGATCACCGCCGCGGCGCAACTTCCTTTCTTTCCCCTCATTCTTCCCTCCATGAATTGTCGTCGGCTGCGCAATGAACAGGGGGCACGGTCGCCGACCGGCATCGACCCGGCCGGCGTGTGGGGCCGAGTCCCCCGTTCGCGGGTTGCGCCGCCGGGATTGCAGCCATCCCCGGCAGGCAACCCATTTTTGCCGCATGGATGTTAGGATGTGATGAGCACCCGGATAGAGGATGATCAGATTTTCGACATCCGGGCCTGGATGCAAATAACTTGTACAAAATTGCGCTCAGATTTGGGTCAGATTTGGTTGTGGCGACCAGCGCAAAACCGCAGGCGTAGCAGCGCTACGTCGAGGATTTTGCGGTTGAGCCGCAGCCAAAGATGGCCCGAAGATGAGATGCAAGATGTTCAAGTTATTTGATGACAGGCCCTAAGCGCAAGCAAATCGGGCGGCGGGTCGAGCGGACGGGCCGGAAAAACGATGCCTTACAACAGGACCGCCGAGACCGCCGTCCCGACCAGTACCACCCAGAGGATGTCGATCCTGCGCCACAAGGCCAGCAGGGCCAGGGTCGTCAATCCCATCCGCCAGGGTTCCCAGGGGATGGCCGCGCCGAATCGCAGGGTGACCGAAAGCAGCAGCCCGGTGAACGACACCAGGATCCCGTGCATGGCCCGCTGAAACAGCAGGTTGTGACGGAAGCGGTCGAAGGTGGGGACCACGGCGAGCAGCAGGATCAGGGACGGCGCGAAGATGGCGACGGTGGCTATCAGGGCTCCGGGCAGACCGGCCTGGAGAAAGCCGACAAAGGTGGCGGTGATGACGATCGGCCCCGGCGTCACCTGGCCCAGGGCGATGCCATCCATGAAGGTCTGGCTGGCCATCCACTGCTTGCCGGTCACCACCTCGTTGAACATCAGCGGCACCGAACCGTAGCCGCCGCCAAAGGCAAAGAGGTCGATTCGGGACATCATCAGGGCCAGGTCGAAAAGCCCCCGGTCGATGCCCAGCAGCACGGCCAGGCCGGCGACCAACAGCAGGCTCAGCAGCAGGGGCGGGACGAGGGCGGCGAAGGTCAGCGGCGGACGCGACGGCTGGGGTGGCGCGGCCGGCCCGAGTCCGATACGTCGAAAAAACGCCATCCTCGCGAGAGCCGCGGCCACAATGGCCACCAACGGGTGGCCGCCCGCCAGCAGAAACCCGCCAACCGTCAGGGCAAGAAGGAGGTCTCGCCAATCGTGCAGGGTGGAACGGCCGAAATGCGCGGTCGCATGGGCCACCATGGCGACCACCACCACCTGCAATCCATTGAACACCGAAACCACCATCGCCAGATCGCGACCCTGTTGGTAGAGCGCGGTCAACCCCACCATCAGCACAAAGGCCGGCAGGCCGAAACCGAGATAGGCCGCAAGCGCCCCCTGGACACCGGCGGCCCGCAGCCCCACATAGGCCGCCACCTGCATGGCGGTGGCGCCGGGGATGGTCTGACAGATCGCCACTCCTTGTTTGAAGCCCTCCGGCCCCAGCCAGCCCTCCCGGTGCACCGCCATTTCCCGGATCGAGGCCACCATGGCCGGGCCGCCGAAGGCGGTCAGGCCCAGCCGGAGAAAACGGAGAAAGATCCGCAGGGGAGAGGGATGAGCCGTGGGTTGCGGGGAATCGGGCGCTGTCGGTCGGTCGCGGTCTGCCATGGTGTTCCTTCACGTTTGCCGGAAGAGCCGTTGGGCTTGCAAGGGCCTGGATGCAAATAACTTGTATAAAATTGCGCTCAGATTTGGGTCAGATTTGGTTGTGGCGACCAGCGCAAAACCGCAGGCGTAGCAGCACTACGTCGAGGATTTTGCGATAGAGTCGCAGCCAAAGATGGCCCGAAGATGAGATGCAAGATGTTCAAGTTATTTGATGACAGGTCTTAAGGGTGGCTCGGCCGCCTCCCCTTGCCGATGAGGTGAACGGCACGATGAAGAGGACCTGTCCATTGGTGGCCACAACCTAACAGGGAAGAACCGGAATGAAAAGATGTTGGGCGTTTTTTGTCAATGGCGCCTGGCGGGAAAAAGAACGCCTGCCCGGGGTCCTATCGACCGGCGGGAGGTCCTTCGCAGTGGTTCCACCCTTTGCCGGTAACCGGACCTGTGGCCAGTAGATGAAAAATCACCGGATCGGAATGGTAAACAGTAGATCCATGGGTAAAAAAGAGGTAAAGAGAGGTGGATTTTTTCCCTTGGGAAGGCGCGGGCAAGGGCAAGTTTATTTTCACGGGGTTGCGCACCGATACGGGAGAAGGAGAGCTGCATGAACAACCGGCGGCACGGAAGAAGCAGGGCGGCGCAGGCTGCCATCCATTTGTTCGACAGACACACCCAAGGTTTCCTCTTTTAATATGACGGCAGCCAATCAAACCGTCATGGCGACGGCAAGCTCCCTTTCCGTGCGGCGCAGCCTGGCGATGGCCGCCTGCTGGCTGGTTATCGTCAACCTCTTTGCCCTCCTCGCCTTCAATCGGCTCAATCTTGCCCCTGACACCGCCTTCTCGTGGATGGCCCTGATCATCGACAAGGCGGTGCCCCAGAGCTGGAACCTGATCGACCTGCACAACCGCTGGGACTCCTACTGGTACCTGGATATCGCCCAAAACGGCTATTATCTGCGCGGACAGGAAGATATTTCCAATGTGGTTTTTTTCCCCCTCTACCCCCTGCTGATGCGTCTGGTCGCCCCTCTCTTCGGCGGCAACCTGGTGCTGGCAGGCTGGATGTTGAGCTGTCTGTTCTTGCTGCTGGCGGTTGCCCTGCTGACCCGGCTGTGCGAAGAGTTTCATCAGCACCTTCCCCCCAGTCTGCCTACCGTCTTTTTGCTTGTTCATCCGGCGGCCTTTTTCCTCAACGCGGTCTATACCGAATCGCTCTTCCTGTTCCTCTCCCTGGCAACGGTTTTATGGGCACGGCGGCAGAACTTCGTGCTTGCCGGCCTCTGTGCGGCCCTGGCGTCGGCGACCCGCATTACCGGGCTGTTCCTGGCTGGGGTGTTGTTCATCGAATTTGTTGTTGCCAATGGTTGGCGGGCTCTTTTCACCCGTCGTGTCTGGCCTTTGGCATTGGCCCCTCTTGGCGTCATCGCCTTTTTCCTGTATCACTGGATCGCCTTCGGCGATTTTTTTCTCTTTCTCAAGATAGAGGATAATTTTGGCAGGGATTTTTCTTTTGATCTCGAAGATCTGACCCTGCGCACCCATCCCGCCCTGGCCAACACCATCATCGACTTCGCCCACACCGGCCTGGCCGTTTTTCTGGGGCTGGTCGCCCTCTGGCGGGTCAGGCTCTCGTACGGGCTCTACATGCTGGTCTCGCTGGGCGTCGCCCTGAGCACCGGTTCGGCCCTGGCCATTCCCCGGTACAGCATGGTGCTGTTTCCGATCTATCTCATCGGGGCGGGCATCCGTTCCGAGGTCGGCCGCGGGGCCTGGCTGTTCGGCTCGACCTTGTTGCTGGCGCTCGACATCATCCGCTTTGTCAATCACTACTGGGCCAACTGACCATGCATTCGACCGATGCGGAGCGGGCTGCTGCCCCGACCATGCACTTCGATTCCCCCGATTCTTCCGACCAATTGCCCGTTCTCAGCGTGGTGGTACCCGCTTACAACGAGGTCCGGAATATTCCCCTGCTCCACCAGCACGTGGCCGAGATGTTGCAGCGTCTGGTCGCCGATCGTTGGGAGCTGGTTATCGTCGACGACGGCAGCCGCGACGCCACCTGGGCGGCGATCAGGAAATTGGCCGCCAGCGATCCGAGGGTCAGGGGTATCCGGTTGTCCCGGAACTTCGGGCACCAATATGCGCTGATGGCCGGACTGGAAGCGGCCGAGGGCGACGCGGTCATCACCATGGATTGCGATCTGCAACATCCGGTGGAAATCCTGCCCGTCCTGTTCGAGAAATGGCGTGCCGGCTTCAAGGTGGTCAAGACCCTGCGTCAGGACGTCCACGACGTCGGTTGGTTCAAGGGATGGACCTCCCGCACCTTCTATCGCCTGTTCTCCTATCTCAGCGGCATGGAATTGCAGCCGGGCGAGGCCGATTTCCGCCTGCTGGACCGTCAGGTGCTCGATGAACTGCTGCGCTTCAACGAGCAGGGATTGTTCCTGCGCGGACTGACCGAATGGCTCGGTTTCGCCTCCTGCGCCATTCCGTACAACGCCGGCGAGCGCACCTGGGGGCAGTCGCAATACAGCCTGAAGAAGATGTTCAGCCTCGCCTGGAAGGGGTTGAGTTCCTTTTCGATCCTGCCGCTGCGGATCGGCACCTTCATCGGCCTGCTGGGCAGCGTCCTTTCCCTGTGCAGTATTTTTTACGCCTTTTTCGGCAAGATCTTCGGCGAAGGAACGGTTCCCGGCTGGGCCTCGACCATGATGGTGCTCTCGGTCTTGTTTGCGTTGCTCTTCATTTATCTCGGTATCCTCGGGGAATACGTCGGCCGGATCATCATCGAGGTGCGGGGAAGGCCCCGCTTCATCGTCTGCGAGACCGCGGGCACTGACAAATGTCGCCGTTCCGGCCCATGAGGGACAATCCTTTGCGCCAGACCCCTCCCGGTTCCCCCCCATGCAGTCGGCTGATCGTCAATGCCGACGATTTCGGCATCTCGGTCCGCGTCAACGAGGGCATCGTCCGGGCGCACCGGCAGGGGATCGTCACCTCGACGTCCCTGATGGCGGGGGGACGCGCCTTCGACCATGGCGTGCAGTGCTGGCGCGACACCCCGACGCTCGATGTCGGCGTGCACCTGACCGTGGTTGCCGAGCGGCCGGTGCTGGAGCGGCGATCTTCCCTGACCGGGGCGGATGGCCGCTTTCCTGCCAGTGCCGGTGTCTTCCTGCGGGGCTTTTTGTCCGGAGCCATCCGACGGGTGGATGTGGCGGCGGAATGGGCGGCGCAAATCGAACGCATCCGGGATCAGGGCATCCGGGTGACCCACCTGGACAGCCATCAGCATCTCCATATCCTGCCCGGCCTGGCCGATCTCGCCCTGCATCTCGCGGCGCGCTATGACGTCCCGTTCGTACGGGTGCCGGTGGAAAATCCGCTGCGCAGCCAATGGGCCAGCCGGAGAGACCTCGAACGGATGCTCGGCGCCACGGCCCTGCAGGTGTGCTGGACCCTGGCGCGCCTGATCGGGGCCGGGGCGATGTCGAGCCACGCCCCGCGCTTTTTGGGATTTCATGCCGGCGGCCGGTTGGACGATCTCCGCCTGGAACGGCTGCTCCACGCCCTCCGGCCCGGCCGGACCTATGAGTTGATGTGCCATCCCGGTCTACGGCCGGACGAGGCGGAGATCCAATCGTGGGGGTATAGCCACGAGACGGAACTGTACGCCCTGACCAATCCTACCCTCCGTTCCGTGCTGGCGGCCCGCAACATTCGCCTGTGCAGTTTCGCCGATTTGGCGAAGGCGTAAAGGTCGAATCCCTTTCCCCCCATCAAACCGTTCCCGCCGGGTCCTCCGGCTCTCTCCCCCATCACCCGGCGGTGGATGCGCTGGCCGGTCTCGACCCCGGTCGCTCATCCGCTTATCCCACCATTGCCTCGTCCTCCCGGACCCGGAAGGCGAAAAAACGGCTGCCCAGAAAACCGATGGCCGTGTAGGGGACAATGCCGAGGGCCTGGGCCAGATATGGATCGACGGCAAAACGGGAATTCAGGACGAAGGTCCACCGCTTGTTCACGGTATAACTGGGCCTACATGACTCCCAATCCGATCAGGGTGTTGGCGACGCCGACGAGCAGGGATCGGAGAAGAGACATGCATGCTCCCAAGGCGTTATTGCTGGCAGAAACTATCGGGAATTCATCCGGCAGCGGCGGAAGAAAAAACGAAAATTGCAGGGAAAGGAAAGATAAAACAACCCCCTGACAACCGGATACCATGGACCCCCTGATCTTAACGCCCCGTTTTTTCGATCGATTGCCTTTGCCATTCTCGCTCTTTCCTTCGACGTTAGGTAAAAATACCTGCTGAAAAATAGGTAATTTCTACAATTGGCAACCCGCGGGAAATGTGCTAGTCGTTCTTCCGAGACTGTAGCGAGAGGGTGACATTACCCTGGAGAGATTTTCGGGAGGCCGGAGAAATGCGATCACACGGGATAAAAATTGCTGATATCCTGAAGATAGAAAATTCGTTCATCACCTTGTTGGCACGGTTTAAGCACGATCTGAACAGGTACGGCATCGTCTATATGCATCCCGGTGACAAGAAGCCCATCCAGTTGTTTTCCCCTGAATTTGCCCTGCGGTATAAAACATTGGTTTCCGACTTTCGCGTTGGTTTCACCACCGGGGCTATCGTGGGTCTGGCCAGGGAAAGGACGCCTGCCGACATCTGGCGAAGCGACACCATCGAGAGAAACCTCGAGGACAAGAACAGCCTTTATCGGGGAATATTGCGAATAATCGACGAGGAAGACGGCATTCCCGTTTTTATGAACTCGACCCGTGCCATTGGCAATATCGCGCCGGCGCTGGCCTATATGCATCGGGGAAACCCCCTGGAGATTCAACGAGCCCTGGATCGGTATAACTTTATCCAGAAAAGTATCGTCTCCAAGATCCAGGAAGGGAAACCACCGCAAGCCAACGACATGTTGATTACCGCCGACCTGGTCGGCGACGGCCTCAAATCGGCCAATCGGGCCAACTCGATCAGCCGGGCCCTTGACGCCTTGACGCTTTCGTCAGAGGGATAGCCTGGGAGGAGAGGGAAACAATGCTCGTGCATCCACTTGAAAGCGACTCCTTTGCCGCGAATTGCTACCTCGTCGCCTCGGAAACCACCCATCGCGGTTTCATTATCGATCCGGGGGTGAAGGCGGAACGCATCCTGGCGGCCGTGGACGAACTGAAGTGGTCGATTGTCGCCATTGCGCTCACCCATGCCCATCTCGACCACTTCAGCGGTCTCGACATTGTCCGCGCAACCACCAAGGCACCCTTTGCCGCCTTTGGCAGCGCCGATTCCCCGGCACCTGCCCAACCGCGCCTGATCATCCCGGGGCTGACCTTCACCCCCTATCGACTGCCTTTTCCGCCGGACCGAGCACTCAAGGATGGCGACATCCTGGGTGTCGACGACCTCCAACTCACCGTCCTGCACGTGCCGGGACACAGTGCCGACAGCCTTTGCTTTTACGGTCATGGCGTCGTTTTCAGCGGCGACACCTTGTTGCGCCGCGCCATCGGCAAGGCCCTCCCCGGACTTTTCCCCGGTCACGACCATCGGCAATTGCTGGCGAGTATCCGTCAAAAACTGTTGACCCTCCCCGACGACACCATCGTCTACCCCGGCCATGGTGCCCCCACCACCATCGGCGAGGAAAAGCGGCTGAACCCGATGCTGCAATCCTAAAGCCGGACCGGTTTTCCCCCTCCCTGGTTCGCTGGCCCTTCTTCCCGAGAACCCCGATCATTTTCATTACGTTCCAACGCCTCAAACGCATGGCCTCCGATTAATCCCGTCTTTCGCAAAACAGGGGTTGATCCCGGCCCAACAACCTGAATTTCCGTTATCGATACTAAAAGGTCGGTACTCCACGGCTCGATCCTCCGGGGTGATGGCGAGGGTGATCTGGGGCGGCGGTTGCTTGGGGAGTGGTGGCAAACTTGTCCAGGATGGCGCGAGAGGGGTAAGGCCCGAAGCCAGGGTGCCGGGCCTGGCGCTTGAGGGTCACCTGGAGGCAAAAGGCCATGAAGGCCACAAAGATATGCACCTCGATACGGGCATCCGTCTGGTGGTAGACCGGCCGTATAGTCAGATCACCCTTGAGTTCCAGATCTTATCGCCAACATCGTATATCGCTTGCTCACCGGGAGACGTTCATATAAGACATTGACATGTTAGACCGAGCGGTCTAATGTATGAGTCATGAAACGCATTCACAATAAAGAAGATATCATCCAGGTTGGGCTCGACATCGTATTGAGCAGAGGTTTCACTGCTACCGGTGTTGAGGCGATCTTGAAGCAGGCAAATGTGCCAAAGGGTTCATTTTACAACTTCTTCTCAAGTAAGGAAGAATTTGGCCTTGCCATTATCGATAAATTTGTCGCAGGGAGGGAAGAAGTTTTTGCCCCCATCTTCAGTAATGATTCCTTACCGCCGCTGAACCGAATCAGAAAAAGCTTCGAAACATTGAGTGCGATATTTGAAGGTGATGACTGCACTAAGGGGTGCCTGCTTGGCAACTTGGGCCAGGAAATGTCCGATCAATCCGAGAACGTCCGGCAGCGCCTTGAGCAATCTCTGCAAATGTGGATCAGGGAGTTGACTACTTTGCTATTAGAAGCGCAGGAGGAAAAGACAATCCCTGCAGATATGAACGCAGAAATGCTGGCAGAAAACCTGATTTCATCGTTCCAAGGTGCCCTGCTTCGCTCCAAGGTTAAAAAGTCCCCGGAGCCATTACGAAATTTCATACACTTGTATTTCGATCTCTTTCTTGCGCAGAGGTAAAAAAATTCAGGCGCTGATGACGTCTCTTTTTTTATGCCAATTATTACATAGACCAGTCTAGGCGCTTTGCAGTCTGCGAACCAGGAGCAAACAAATGACCACAAGAGACAGTTCATGGGTTCTGATCACGGGCGCATCGAGTGGCTTCGGTGCGGAATTTGCCCGCCAATATGGTGCGCAAGGCCATTCTCTGGTCCTGGTGGCGCGCCGGCTCGACCGACTTCAAAAACTTGCCGAGTCCCTCCGTCAGCAGTTCCGCATTGATGTCGTCGTGGAGCAGGTCGATTTTTCGGATGTTGCGGCAGTCATCCAACTGCATGAGCGACTCCGCGAGCGAACCATTGCGATCGACATTCTGATCAACAATGCCGGCCACGGATTGCAAAGCCCCTTCCTGGATGGCCAGCTGGACGCGGCGCTGTTGATGATGCAGCCGGCACCCGTGGTGCGCGCCGGTATCCGCACGTTGCAGGCCGGACGCATCAGCGTCGTGCCGGGCTGGGCCAACAAGGCCGCCGTGATCTTTACCTGGGCAACGCCACGCCGGCTGCACCAGGCCATTTTCTCTCGCATCATGAACGGATGAGCGGCTCGATTAATCATGCTGATGAGGATCTCTATGAAAAAATTCAATTTTAAGAAGTTTGCCGGTTTGTCGCCCAGGTATCGCCTAGCGCTCCTCATCGGAGCCGTGGTTGCCATTGCCTGCGGTGCTTTTTGGGGAAGAGAGGGAAAACCGTCTGTCGAGCCGGCCTCTCCCCGCCTGGTCCGATCTTTTACGGTTAGGTCCATACAAGGCAGTGCCGCGGAATATACCGGGGTGATTCACGCTCGTACGGAGAGCGATCTCGGTTTTCGCGTGTCCGGCAAAATAATCGAGAAACTTGTGAAAGCCGGAGACCAGGTCAAACGCGGCCAGGCTTTAATGCGGCTTGATCCGACCGACCTGCAACTTGCCGCCAATGCAGCCCAATCAGCAGTCGAAGCGGCCCGGGCCCAGAATAAACGCGCTCTTGCGGATGAACTCCGCCAACGTGGGCTGGTTTCCCTAAAAGCCGTATCCGTTCAGGAATACGAACAGGCCAAATCGGCGGCCGACGCCACAACCGCACAACTCAATGCCGCCGTTGCCTATTCCATACAACTGAAAAACCAGGTGGGCTATGCCGTTCTCAAAGCCGATGCAGACGGCGTCATCATGGAAATACCGGCTGACATCGGCCAGGTGGTAGGTGCGGGTACCGTGGTGGTTCGCCTCGCCCAAGACGGTGCGCGCGAAGCGGTGGTCAACCTTCCCGAGGGGGATGAGAAGAGTGCCCAGTCCATGGCCAAAGCCTCTCTTTATGCCGGTTCAGGTCAGACGTTCCCGGCAAAGCTACGCGAATTGTCGGCAATGGCCGACCCTTTCACCCGAACCTATCAGGCGCGCTACAGTCTGGGTGGGGTTGGGGAAAACGCTCCTCTCGGTGCCACGGTGACGGTTCATCTGTATGGCGATAACGCTGGCACGACTCAGCAGTACGAAATCCCCGTCGGCGCACTGTACGACGGCGGCACCGGCACCAGCGTCTGGGTGATACATCCCGACACATCGTCCTTGTCACGCCGACCGGTCGAAGTCGCGAAGCTCGGCAGCGAGACTGCGCTGGTGAGCAAAGGCCTCAAGCCGGGAGAACAGATTCTGGCGCTGGGGGCTCACCTCGTCACGGAAGGGGAACAGGTAAAGATCCTTCCCGATCCAGCGAAGGAGCAAAAATTATGAGCCGTTTCAATCTTTCCGCTTTTGCGGTCCGTGAACGCGCCCTCACCCTGTTCACGATCATTGCGATTATGGTTGCCGGGGGATTTGCCTTCCTGCATCTGGGACGGGGAGAAGACCCTAAATTCACCGTTAAGACCATGACGGTAACAGCCCTATGGCCGGGAGCCACCGCCAAGGAAATGCAGGAGCAGGTGGGCGACCGGCTGGAAAAACGTCTCCAGGAACTTGAATTTTATGACCGGGTGGAAACCACCGCATACCCCGGACTGCTCTTGATGAAGCTCAATCTGAAAGACTCCACGCCTCCCAAAGATGTGCCGGAAGAATTCTACCAGACACGAAAAAAGCTGGGGGATGAAAAAATTTATCTGCCCCAAGGGGTGATCGGTCCGATTCTGAACGACGAATTTTCCGATGTATATTTCGCCATGTATGCACTGGAGGCAAAAGGCCTTCCCCAGCGTCAGCTTGTGCTGGAGGCGGAAGCGCTTCGTCAGCGCCTTTCCCGGGTTAGCGGCGTGGAGAAGGTCACCATTCTCGGCGAGCAGGATCCCAAGATCTATGTCGAGATTTCCTACAAACGGTTGGCAACCCTTGGCGTCAAAGCGACCGATCTGTTTCATGCCTTAGAAACCCAAAACGATATGACCCCTTCGGGGTTTGTGGATACGGCCGGACCGCGGGTCTATCTGCGCCTTGACGGAGCCATTGACGGAGTCGAAGCAGTCAAGGCGATTCCCGTGGCAAGCGGGGGGAAATTACTGAAAATCGGCGATGTGGCCGAGGTCACCCGCGGCTACGAAGATCCGGCAACAAAACAGATACGTCACCAGGGAGAGCCTTCGCTCCTCCTGGCCCTGGTGATGAAAAAAGGCTTCAACGGCCTGACATTGGGCAAGCTCCTGAAAATCGAAGAGGCGGCAATTCACCAAGATTTACCCGTCGGTCTTGTGCTGTCCAAGGTATCGGATCAGTCCCAGGTCATTTCCGAGGCCATTAACGAATTCATGATCAAATTCATGGCCGCGCTGGCCGTTGTCATCGTGGTGAGTCTGGTAACGCTGGGGTTCCGGGTCGGGATCGTCGTAGCTGCCGCCGTGCCGCTGACTCTTGCCGCCGTGTTCGTCATCATGCTGCTTACCGGCAGGGATTTCGACCGCATCACCTTGGGGGCGCTGATTATTTCCCTGGGGCTGCTGGTGGATGATGCGATCATCGCCATCGAGATGATGGTGGTCAAAATGGAAGAAGGATTGGACCGGATCCAGGCAGCTACCTTTGCCTGGACATCCACGGCCAGCCCCATGCTTTTCGGTACGCTGGTGACCATCGCCGGCTTCCTGCCGGTTGGTTTTGCCCAATCGACGGCAGGGGAATACGCGGGCAACATATTCTGGGTCGTGGCCTTCGCCTTGATCACCTCGTGGTTTGTGGCCGTGCTCTTCACCCCCTACCTGGGCGTCAAGCTCTTGCCTGACATCAAACCGGTTCCCGGAGGACATGATGCCATTTATGCAACCCCGAACTATCAGCGCTTTCGCAGTATGGTACGCCGGGTAGTTGATCGTAAATGGCTTGCCGCCGGCGTTACCATTACTCTCTTTATATTGGCCGTGGTTGGCATGGGATCCGTGGAGAAGCAGTTTTTTCCCAACTCGGACCGCCCCGAATTGATTGTTGAGATCAACCTTCCCCCTGGGGCTGCTTTTGCCGCGACCGATAGATCGGTCAAAAACATCGAAAAGACGATTCTGGCTGAACCACAGGCTAAAGACGTCACCAGCTATATCGGCCACGGCATGCCACGCTTCATCCTGCCGTTGAATCCCGAATTACCCAACCCGGCCTTTGCCCAGATTGTCGTCCTGACCGAAGGCCATGGGGCACGCGATGCGCTCAAGAAAAAACTCCGCCAAGTTATTGCCCAGGGCGCATTCCCGGAAGCACGCGTGCGGGTGAAGCAATTCGTTTTCGGCCCCCCGGTCACGTTTCCCGTGCTCTTCCGTGTCATGGGACCGGATGTGGATGAGCTGCGCCGGATTGCACGTGATGTCCAGGCCGTCATGGCAGAAAATCCGAACGTGCGTGATCTGCACCTGGATTGGGGGGAACGAACCCCAAGCCAGCGCCTGGTTCTTGAGCAGGATCGCCTGCGCCTGATTGGCCTCACCCCGCAAGAATCCGGGCTGCAATTACAGGCGATTCTGAATGGCGCTCCCACCACCCAGATGCGTGACGGCATCCGTTCGGTCGACGTGGTGGTTCGCGCTCCCGGTTCCGAGCGCCACAGTCTGGAAAACCTTGGCAATGTGACTATGACAACCAGGGACGGGCGCTCGATCCCGCTATCACAGATGGCACATTTCGAATCCCGGATGGAAGATGCAGTGCTGAAACGCTACAACCGCGAGCCGTATATCGCCGTACAGGGGGATGTCGTCGATGGGGTCCAGCCTCCGGATGTAACGGCCCAGATTCTCCCCAATCTGGAGAAACTGAAGGCAGCTCTTCCCACCGGCTATCGCATCGAAGCGGGTGGTTCCGTGGAAGAGAGCAAGAAAGCCGATACGGCGCTGGGTCTGCTTTTCCCGCCGATGATCCTGCTGATGCTGATATTCATCATGCTTCAGGTCCGGTCATTCGCCACCATGTTCATGGTGTTTGCCACTGCCCCTCTTGGCCTGGTCGGGGCTGTACCGACGATGCTCATTTTCCATCAGCCATTTGGATTTAACGCCATTCTCGGTTTGATCGGGTTGGCGGGGATCATCATGCGCAATACGCTGATTCTGGTCGACCAGATTCGCCACGATAAGGCAGCGGGACTCAGTGATTACGATGCCATCGTCGAATCCACCGTACGCCGGGCGCGCCCGGTAGTCCTGACCGCCGTGGCTGCCATGCTTGCCTTTATCCCGCTGACTTTTTCCAGTTTCTGGGGATCGATGGCCTATGTCCTGATCGGCGGAGTCGGGGTCGGAACGATTCTGACGCTGCTCTTCCTGCCTGCCCTTTACGCAATCTGGTTCAAAGTGAAGCATCCCCATGCCGCCACTGAAGGAGGAACCCGGATATGATCCGCAGAATTGCAATCCTGATCATCGCCAGCGCCTGTCTGGCAGGCTGTAGCCTGGCACCGAGCTACAGCCGGCCTGAAGCGCCGGTTTCAACCACCTGGCCCACGGGCCCGGCCTACAAAGACAACACCTCCCTGACCGGCGAGCCGACAGCCACAGACCTGAAGTGGAGCCAGTTTTTCATCAATCCGCAGCTGCAAAAGCTGATCGGTCTGGCCTTGGCCAACAACCGCGACCTGCGCGTGGCGGCGCTGAACATCGAGAGGTCCAGGGCCCAGTACCAGATCCAGCGCTCCGATCTGTTCCCGAAGGTCGATGCCAACGGTTCGGCCACCTACCAGCGCCTGGCGGAAGACTTTTCCGGGACGGGGCTCCCCATGAACATCCATCAATACACTATCGGCCTCGGAGTCAGCTCCTATGAACTCGACCTGTTCGGCCGGGTGCGGAGCCTCAAGGACCAGGCCCTGCAGCAGTTTCTCGCCACCGGAGAGGCCCGGCGGAGCGTGCAGATCAGCCTGGTCGCCGAGGTTGCGGCAAACTACCTGAGGCTGGCCGCCGACCGCGAACTGCTGAAACTGGCCAAGGATACCCTGACGAGCCAGCAGACCTCCTACCAGCTCATCCGCAGCCGTTACGAGGCAGGGATGTCGTCGGCCCTTGTTCTCCATCAGGCGCAGACCAGCGTCGACACGGCGCGGGTGGACATCGCCCGCTTCACCACCTTGGTCGCCCAGGATGAAAACGGTCTGAACCTGGTGGTCGGCTCAACGGTGCCGGCCGACCTCCTGCCCGGCGCGCTTTCCGAAACGCTTACCGCCCTGAAGGACCTGCAACCCGGCCTGCCGTCCGATGTCCTGCTCCGTCGCCCCGACATCCTCCAGGCCGAGGCGCTCCTCAAGGGGGCCAACGCCAATATCGGCGCGGCGCGGGCAGCATTTTTCCCCCGCATCACCCTGGTCTCGTCGGTCGGTTTCGGCAGCGATGACCTGAGTGGGCTCTTCACGGAGGGCTCCTCGGTCTGGAAATTCGCGCCGCAGATTTCCCTCCCCATCTTTAACGCCGGCAGCAACCAAGCCAATCTGAAGGTGGCCGAGGTGAACCGAGACATAGCTGTGGCCCAGTACGAAAAGGCCATTCAGACAGCCTTTCGGGAAGTCGCCGACGCCCTTGCCCAGCGAGGAACCATCAACGACCAGGTGGCGGCGCAGCAGTCCCTTACTGATGCGACTGGCGCAAGCTACCGTCTCTCCCAGGCGCGCTACGAAAAGGGGAGCGACAGCTACCTGAACGTCCTCGACTCCCAACGTTCCCTTTACGGCGCTCAGCAGAATTTGATCAGTGTCCGCCTTGCCCGCCTGACCAATCTGGTGACGCTCTACAAGGTTCTTGGCGGAGGGAGTGAGCTAAATAATTCTGCGCAGAAACTATAGAAAATCTAACGCTTGCGAGCTGCGACTCAGATTATGCGCGCGCGCAGTCTCGGCGGCCCAAGCCGTGGAGGACATTACCGTTGTAATCCTCTCAATATCCATGGATCGGCTTCCCGCGATTGCGTCGCTGATTACCGGCAAGGTCGAAAGCCTGTGGGTGGTCGAACAGTTGGGCCGTCCGGTCGTCAAGGCATGGCATTCGTTGGCATCCTCATCTCCACTCCCAGGTGGCGGCTGGTTTGTTCACGGAAAGTGATTATTTTTATGTCATTCCGCAGGTTGACATCCGGCCCATGGCAGAGATGTATCCGGAGATACCTTCATAAAAAGATCGTGGCCTGGCGCACCACCGAAAGCCAGCGCATACCTTGATAGTAGGGGCATCGGGTGCGGGCGGCGGTCCGGCGGTTGCAGGAGGCAAACATGGACAAGCGCGAAGTCGGGCACCCCACCGGTCTCCAGGGCGTAAGCGCTCAGGATTACGCACGGTTATACCGTGCGTTGCGCACCCTGAGCGCCGGCAACCGCACGCTGGCACGCGCCACGGACGAACCGGCATTCCTTCAGGACATGTGCCGCGCGATCGTCGAGCAGGGGGGCTATCGCATGGCCTGGATCGGTTATGCGGAGCATGACGAGGGCAAGACGATCCGGCCCATGGCCCGCGCCGGTGTGGCGGAGAACTTCTTTCAGGTGTTGCAGCTCTCCTGGTCCGACGAGGTCACGCATCCGACCGCCAAGTCCATTCGCAGCGGGACGCCCAGCGTGGGGCGCCTGGTGCTGGAGGAGCCGGCCATAAAGCATCTTTACACCGAGCAGTCCGAGTGGGGTTTCGAATCGATCAGCGCTTTTCCGCTCCTCCTCGACGGGGAAGTGATCGGCAATCTCACCATCGCCGCCGGCGAAGTGGATGCCTTCGGCGAGGAAGAGGTCAACGTGCTCGCCGAGCTGGCCGAGGACACGGCTTTCGGCATCAAGACGTTGCGCACTCGCAGGCTTCAGCAGGAGGCCGAGGCGACTATCCGGCGCATGGCCCTGTACGACGGGCTGACCGGCTTGGCCAACCGCTCGCTGTTTGGCAGCCGTCTGGAAGAACTGATCGCCGCGACACACCGGCCGGTGCGGCCGTTCGCGGTCTGCATCCTCGTCGTCGATCACTTCCGCGAGGTGAATGAGGTTCTGGGTTCCCGTCAGGCGAACAATCTGTTGCTCCAGGTCGCCGGAAAGCTGAGACCGATGGTGGAGGCATCCCAACTGTTGGCGCGAGTGAGCGATGACGAGTTTGCACTGCTCTGGCCCAATACCGATGCCGAGGGCGCGACGCAGAAAGCGGCTCGGGTGCTGGAACCCTTCGACGAACCGCTTCCTCTCGCCGACTTGAGCGTGGATGCGAACCTGCGCATCGGTATGTCGCTGTTTCCCGGTCATGGCTCGGAACCGGATGGGCTGATGCGACGGGCCGCCGTAGCGGCGCGTGCGGCCAGGCGAAGCACTTCTAAATACGCCATCTTCAACGGCAACCTGGACCGCGAATGCACCCAGCATCTTTCACTGATCGCCGACCTGCACCGGGCGATCGAGCACGATCAGTTGCGCCTGTATTACCAGCCCAAGGTGCATATCGCCTCAGGCGCGCTGTCCGGCGCGGAGGCACTGGTCAGATGGGAGCATCCGGAGCGGGGCATGCTGGAACCCGAGCGCTTCATCAAACTGGCGGAAAGCGCTGGACTGATCACGCAACTCACCAACTGGGTACTCGGCACGGCATTTCGTCAGCTCTACGCATGGCAGGCCGACGGGCTGACGCTGCCGCTGGCCGTGAACCTCTCGGCACGGGATCTGCTCGACCCGCGCCTGATCGACCGTGTCCGGGGCTTGTGCCTCACCTGGGGCGTCGAGCCGGAAAACGTGCAGATCGAACTTACCGAAAGCACGTTGATGGAAGATCCGGCCGGAGCGCTGGGCACTTTGTATCGGCTGAAGGACCTGGGCATGCATCTGGCCGTAGACGATTTCGGCACGGGATTTTCCAGTCTCAGCTATCTGCAGCGTCTGCCGGTCGATTCGATCAAGATCGACCGGTCCTTCGTCGGTCGCATGCTCGAAGATGACGGTTCGAACACTATCGTACGTTCCACCATCGATCTCGGACACAACCTTGGGCTCCGCGTGGCGGCCGAAGGGGTGGAAAACCGTGCGATGTGGGACCACCTTGCAAGCCTCGGCTGCGATACCGCACAGGGTTATTTCATAGGCAAGCCGCTCCCGGCGGAGCAGTTCGCCACCTGGCACCCTCCCGAAGCGTTGACCGATCCCAATTTGCACTAACCAGCGGCCGTCACTGCGATCGCCCACCGCATCGGCGATCTCGCGCATCACCTCCGTGTAATGCCGATCCGAACAGGACGAGGCCGCCTCCCGCAAGCCACAGGGCGGTATAGGGCTTGGCGTTGGCAGACCTTGCCGCTATTGGTCCGCTGGTTTTCGACGATGGACCAGTAGCGGTGCTTCTTGCCGTCCTTGATGCGTTTTTGGGCACGCATAAATAGGGGTGGCAGAGGTGTTTTTCGATGCTTACCGTGCGCTTATACCTGAAAAGGCGGTGCAGCGGGTCGCAGCCCGGGGGCCGGGCTACCGACCGCAGCGGAAAAAAGGAGGGTGTCGAGGTGATGCAGCCGATTCGACTTGTGCCAGTGATCCTGTTGCTCCTCTTGCTCGGGGAGGGTGTCACGCTGTGGGCCGGTGAGAAACCGGGAACTCCGGATCTTGAAGCCCTGATTGCCCAGGCAATGGCCGACAATCCCGAGATCGGGGCCTCGGCGGAGCGGTGGCGGATGAGCGTGGAGCGGGCGCGGCAGGCCGGCGCGCTCGAGGACCCGATGATGATGTTTCGCATCCAGAACGCCCTGATCCGCGATCCCCTTGATTTCGGTCGCGATGTCATGACCGCCAAGGTCATCGGCCTCAGTCAGAAACTGCCTTTTTTCGGCAAACGCGACCTGATGCGGGAGGAGGCCGGTTTCGAGGCCGAGGCCGAACGCTGGGTGGTGGAGGAGCGGCGGCTGGAATTGCGGCGGATGGTCAAGGAGACCTGGTACCAGATCTACCTGATCGACCGCTCCCTGGAGACCGTGGCCGCCACCATCACCTTGCTCGACGATCTCGTCCGCCTGGCCGAATCGATGTACGGCGTGGGCAAGGCCGGTCAGCAGGAGGTTTTCCAGGCGCAGTTGGAGCGCTCGAAGATGGAGGAAATGCGAATCGGCCTCACCCAGAAGCGAACCTCCCTGGTCGCCACCCTCAACACCCTGGCCTATCGGCCGCCGGCAACCGCCATCCCCCTGATTCCCAAAATGAACCTGCCCGCCGTGACGCTCTCGGCCGACGAATTGGAGCGGCTGGCGCTCGCCCATCGGCCGGCGCTGAAGTCGCTTAAGGCCAGGATCGACAAGAGCGCCTCCGGCGAGAAACTGGCGGCCAAGGAATTTTATCCCGATTTCACCGTCTCCCTGGAGTACATGCAGCGCGATCCGGCCATGGATACGCCGGGCGACGACATGTACGGGGCCCAGGTGTCGTTCAATCTGCCGATCCAGCAGGACTGGCGTCGGGCCAAGGTGGCCGAGATGCAGGCGTCGAGGCGGATGGCGGTGCAGGAGTTGGCGGCCGTGCAGAACCAGATCCGGTTGGCGGTCAGTGACGGTCTAGCCCAGCTGGACCGCAGCCGCAAACTGATTCGGCTCTACGATAAAGGGGTGCTGGGCCAGGCCGGCGGTGCGGTGGCCTCGACCCTGGCGGCCTACCGGACCGACAAGGCCAAGTTTTCCGAGGTGTTGGCCAGCCGGATGACCCTGTTCAATGCCGAACGGGAGTACCACGGGGCCATGGCCGAGCACCAGATGCAATTGGCGGTGCTCGAAAACGTGGTCGGTATGCCTTTGCCGCCGGCTCCGGAATCCGGACCAAAATCCGGTCAATGACCCTTCCTCCCTCTGTTGAGGAGCCTTGATGAGAGCAACAGCCCCTGTCAAAATTATCACAATAATCGTCGGGTTGGCCCTGGCCCTCGGCGGCGGCTACTTCCTCGGCGTCCATCGTCACGAGCGCGAAACCCCGGTTGCCGGGGCGGGGGGAGAGGCGGCCAAGGTCCAGTATACCTGCTCCATGCACCCCTTCATCATCCGCGACGCCCCCGGCGCCTGCCCGATCTGCGGCATGGCCCTGACCCCGGTCAAGCCGACCGGTGGGGGGGCGGCCGGGGCTGGCCCGCAGAAATGGCGCTCGCCCATGGACCCTGCCTATGTCCGCGATGCCCCCGGCAAGGATTACATGGGCCATGATCTGGTGCCGGTCCGGGAGGGTGATGCAGCCGCGGAGGGTATCCGCATCGACCCGGTGACCCTGCAGAACATGGGGGTGCGGACCGAGCAGGCGGTCAAGCGCTCCTTGCAGCGGACCATCCGCACCGTCGGCCTGGTCACCGTCGCCGATGATCGCCAATATGCGGTCACCACCAAGATCGAGGGCTGGGTGGAACGGCTCCATGTCAACCAACAGGGTCAGATGGTAAAAAAAGGCCAGCCCCTGCTGGAGATCTACAGCCCGGACCTAGTGGCGGCCCAGCAGGAATATCTCCTGGCCGTGGCCAACAAACGGCAGCTTGCCGCCAGCGCCTATCCCGAAATCGCGGCCGGTGCCGACCGGCTGCTGGAGGCGGCCCGCACCCGGCTGCGCTACTGGGATATCGGCCCCGACCAGCTTCGGACCCTGGAACGAACGGGCCAGATACGCAAGACCCTGACCCTTCATAGCGAACACGGCGGCATCGTCACCAGCAAGAAGGTGCTGGCCGGGGCGCGGATCATGCCCGGCGAGGAACTGCTCCAGATCGCCGATCTCACCACGCTCTGGATTCTGGCCGACATTTACGAATACGAACTCCCCTGGGTCAAGGTCGGACAGCAGGCGCGGGTGGAACTGCCCTTTGCCGCCGGTGAGACCATCGCCGGGACCATCACCTTCCTCTATCCCACCATGGACAGCGAAACCCGGACGGTCAAGGCCCGGATCGAGGTCGCCAACCCCGGCCTGGCTCTGAAACCGGCCATGTTCGCCAATGTGGGCATCCTGGCCGGGGCGAGGGAGCAGAGCCTGGTGGTACCGATGACCGCGTTGCTCAATTCCGGCAAGGGCCAGACCGTCTTCGTCGCCCTGGGCGAAGGCCGGTTCGCGCCCAAGCAGGTCAAGAGCGGCCTGCGCGACGACGACGGCATGGTCCAGATCCTTTCCGGGCTGAACGAGGGGGATGCGGTGGTGGTCTCGGCCCAGTTCATGCTCGACTCGGAGAGCCGGCTGCGCGAGGCCCTGGACAAGATGACCGGGCCGAAACCGGAGGCAGGCACCGGGGCGTCTCCAGCCGCGCCTCAACCGGACAGCAAGCCCGATGCCAAGGCCCTGGACGATCTCTTCAAATGAGAGGGGAGGTCGCTTTGTTGCGGGACGATGGTTTCCACGCTCCAGCGTGGCAATCGATCAAGCGACCCTCCAGCATCTCGCCATCCGGACGCGGGAGCGTCCAAGGTTTGCGTTCCAACGCTGGAGCGTTGGAACGATCAAAACCATGCTGAGTCCGATCGTCATCACCCCCGAAGGGAGCCGCCATGCTTGAAACCATCATCGCCTGGTCGATCCGTAACAAGTTCCTGGTGATCCTGTCGACCTTCTTCGTCGTCGTCTCCGGGATCTACTCCCTGCGGCAGACCCCGGTGGACGCCATCCCCGATCTCTCCGACGTCCAGGTGATCGTGTTCACCGAGTATCCCGGCCAGGCGCCCCAGGTGGTGGAGGACCAGGTCACCTATCCCCTCACCACCCGCATGCTCTCGGTACCCGGCGCCAAGGTGGTGCGCGGCTATTCCTTCTTCGGCTCCTCCTTTGTCTACATCATCTTCGAGGACGGCACCGACATCTACTGGGCCCGCTCCCGGGTCCTGGAATACCTGAGCGCCAGCTCGGCCATCCTGCCCCAGGGCGTGACCCCGACGCTGGGCCCTGATGCCACCGGGGTCGGCTGGATCTTCGAGTACACCCTTGCCAGCAACCGCCACAATCTCCAGGAACTGCGCTCGATCCAGGACTGGTTTTTGCGCTACGAGCTGACCTCGGTCGAGGGCGTCTCCGAGGTGGCCAGCCTCGGCGGCTTTGTCAAGCAGTACCAGGTGGCGGTCGATCCCAACAAGCTGGCGGCCTACAAGATCCCGATCACCGAGGTGATGATGGCCATCAAGCGGGCCAACCTCGATGTCGGCGGCGGCGCCATCGAGATGGGCGAGACCGAGTTCGTGGTTCGCAGCCAGGGCTACATCCGCACCCTGGCCGATCTCGGCGACATCGTGGTCATGGCCACCGGCGAAGGCACGCCAGTGCTGGTCAAGCATCTGGCCGAGGTGCGGCTCGGGCCCGAGATGCGGCGGGGCGTCGCCGAATCGGATGGCCAGGGCGAGACCGTGGGCGGCATCATCGTCATGCGCTTTGGCGACAATGCCATGCAGACCATCGAGCGGGTCAAGGCCAAGCTGGAAAGCCTCAAGGCCGGCCTGCCGGAAGGGGTGACCATCACCACCGTCTACGATCGCTCCGGTCTGATCGAGCGGGCCGTGGCCACCCTCAAGGAAAAACTGCTGGAGGAATCCATTGTCGTTGCCCTGGTGACCCTGCTGTTTCTCGCTCACCTGCCCAGCGCCCTGGTGGCCATCTGCACCCTGCCGGTGGCCATCCTCCTGGCCTTCGTCATCATGCACGCCCAGGGGATCAATGCCAACATCATGAGCCTGGGCGGTATCGCCATTGCCATCGGCGCCATGATCGACGCCGCCATCATCATGATCGAAAACGCCCACAAACACCTGGAGCGCGACCGCGGCCGCAAGCCCCACTGGCAGATCATCCTCGATGCCGCTTCCGAGGTCGGGCCGACGCTCTTTTATTCGCTGTTGGTGATCACCGTTTCCTTTGCGCCGGTGTTCACCCTCACCGAGCAGTCCGGCCGGCTGTTCAAGCCGCTGGCCTTCACCAAGACCTACGCCATGGGCGCGGCGGCCCTGCTGTCGATCACCCTGGTGCCGGTGCTGATGGGCTGGTTCATCCGCGGCAAGATCAAGGCCGAGCAGGACAATCCCCTCAACCGGGTCCTGATCCGCCTCTATCATCCGGTGGTCGACTGGGTCCTCAGGTGGCGCAAGCTGACCCTGGTGCTGACCCTGGTGGCCATGGGCTCCATCGCCTGGCCCTTGACCAAGATGGGCTCGGAATTCATGCCGCCGCTCTACGAGGGCGATCTCCTCTACATGCCCACCACCTTTCCCGGCCTGTCGGTGACCAAGGCCAAGGAGATCTTGCAGCAGACCGACCGGATCATCCGCCAATTTCCCGAGGTGGCGCACGTCTTCGGCAAGGTCGGGCGGGCCGAGACCGCCACCGACCCGGCGCCGATGATGATGCTCGAGACCACGATCATGCTCAAGCCGGAAAGCGAGTGGCGGCGGGTGCCGACGATGCGGTTCTACTCCGCCTGGCCCGGCGAACTCGAATGGCTGAAAAGCCCGTTGCGCCGTCTCTGGCCGGAAGAACAGCCGATGACCGTGGACCAGTTGATCGAGCGGCTCAATGACGCCATCCAGTTTCCCGGCCTGACCAATGCCTGGACCATGCCGATCAAGACCCGGATCGACATGCTCTCCACCGGCATCAAGACCCCGGTGGGGATCAAGGTCATGGGCAACGACCTGGCGACGCTTTCCCGGATCGGCGCCGAGATCGAGGGCGTGGTCCGGACCCTGCCGGGCACGCTCAGCGCCATTAGCGAGCGGGCCGTGGGCGGCAATTATCTCGACATCAAGATCGACCGGACCAAGGCGGCCCGCTACGGCATCAATGTCGGCGTGATCCAAGAGGTCATCCAGACCGCGGTGGGCGGCATGGCCATCGCCGAGACCGTCGAGGGGTTGGAACGCTATTCGGTCAATGTCCGCTACGACCGCGATTTCCGCTCCGATCCCGATGCCCTGATGCGGGTGCTGGTGCCGGGGCCGGGCGGCCGCCAGATCCCGCTCGCCCAGTTGGCCGAGATCTCCATCAGCCACGGCCCGGACTCGATCAAGAGCGAGAACGGCCGCCGCACCGCCTGGGTCTATGTCGACATCAAGGATCTCGACATCGGCACCTATGTGGCCAATGCCCGCCAAGCCGTGGCCACCCACATCAAGCTGCCGCCCGGCTACAACATCGTCTGGTCCGGCCAGTTCGAGTACATGGAGAAGGCGCGGGCCCGGCTGTTGGTGATCATCCCCCTGACCGTGCTGATCATCTTCGTCATCATCTACCTGAGCACCAAGAGCCTGATCAAGACCGGCATCGTCTTTCTCGCCGTGCCCTTTTCCCTGGTGGGCGCCTTCTGGCTGCTCTACCTGCTCGACTACCACACCTCGATCGCGGTCTGGGTGGGGATCATCGCCCTGGCCGGGCTGGACGCGGAAACCGGGGTGGTGATGCTGCTCTACCTCGACCTGGCCTACAAGCTCTGGGGCGACCAGGGCCGGATGCGCACCCGCGGCGATCTGGTCCAGGCCATCCACCACGGCGCGGTCAAGCGGATTCGACCCAAGATCATGACCATCGCGGTGATCATCGCCGGCCTCATCCCCATCATGTGGAGCCACGGCGCCGGTGCCGACGTGATGAAGCGGATCGCCGCGCCCATGGTCGGCGGCGTGGTCACCTCCGGGATCATGGAGCTGCTGGTCTACCCGGTGATTTTTTACCTCTGGCGCGGCCGGCGGCTCGATCCCGCTCTCGCCGCCACCTCGGAGGCCCCGATGCACGAAGACAACCCGCACCCCCAACCCTCCTCGACGTAAGGAGGCCCATTATGCAAGGAGAATCAACCATGAAACGGACAGCTATCGCTTTTGCCCTGTGTTCCTTTTTAACCCTGCCCGGTCTTGCCGCGGCCCAGACCGACCACAGCCAGCATGCCATGCCGCCGCAGGGCAGCCACGACGCCATGCAGATGATGAATCCGAAGTCGATCATGCTCGGCGAGCAGACAATTGAGGGCGTCAAGGCCATGGCCCATCTCAACGAGATAGGCGCCATGATGGCCCCAATGGGCAAGAAGGAGAATTACCACTTCATGGTCATGTTCAACGACGCCAAGACCGGCGCGGCCATCGGGCAGGGCACGGTGGCGGTGAAGATCGTTGATCCCAAGACCGGGCAGGCCGGCGAGGCCATCGCGCTGATGGGCATGGACAACCATTTCGGGGCCGACATCGCCTTGCCGGAGAAGGGCGAGTACCGGTTCCAGGTGGGGACCAAGCTGGCGGACGGCAGCAAGCGCCAGTTCCAGTTCAGTTATACGGTCAAGTAGGGGAGGCGCTTTGTGGCGTCGGCTCCCCAAGGAGGAAACACTATGTTCATTCGTTCGCTTTTCCCGTTGCTCCTGCTCCTCCTGCTCGGGAGCCCGACACCTGCATTGGCCGCCGCGCCGCAACCGGGCGGGCATGAGGCCCTGGCCGGGCTGAAAACCGCCCGGGTCGTTTTTGATGTCCGGGTGGCCGATCTCGACAAGCTGACGTTCAACTTGAAACTCATTCGTGAAACTTTGGCGGGGATGGTGGCCCAGGGGGTGCAACCGGAGACGGTGGTTGCCTTCCGCGGGCCGGGGATCGGGCTGCTGGCTGCCGACGAACTCGAAGATGAAGAGGCGCTTGATCTGATCCGGGACTTGAAAAAGAAGGAGGTGCGGCTCGAGGCCTGCGCCTATGCCACGCGGGCCTTCAAGGCCGATCCGGCGGACCTGACCCCCGAGATTGCCCTGGTGGTCAATGTGCTCAATTCGGTGATCGGCTACCAGCAGAAGGGATACGCCCTGGTGGTCCTCAATTGAAGGGAGGCCCGACCGGGACCCTTCATGCCCTCCGATCATTTCCCTTGGCAGGCATGATGTTCTTTCTCGCGGCCTATTTCACGAATGTCCTTCCGAACGCTTGTGAGAAGTTTCGACATTCATATCGCGGGCATGGCCCGCTCCTACCCCCCTGCATTGTACCTGCGGGGGTAGATACCGTCTTTAGGCGCAAGCGGTATTTTCATAATTTGCTTGGTAAGGGATCTGATTTTTCAGTACTCCGAAGCACAGGTGGACGAGTTTACGCATCGCAGCTCCAAGAGCTGCC
>Ga0074195_1001042_pt1 | contig 43753 bp, 37 predicted proteins | sample EPASupsiteHSE623_FD_64525 | JGI IMG/M metagenome (GOLD analysis project Ga0074195, IMG submission 64525) | Bioremediated contaminated groundwater from EPA Superfund site, New Mexico - Sample HSE6-23 | ecosystem: Environmental > Aquatic > Deep subsurface > Groundwater > Contaminated ...
TGAGCAGATGATAAATCCCTCACGAGGGGCAATTTCCCATACGCGTTCTATGACGCAGCCCCGTATTCGCGGGATTATTGGCTAGTTTAGGGGACGGGATCATAGTCCCAAAAGGGTGACTGCCTTTACTGCCCATATCAGGTTAGCAATGGCGGATCTTAGATGTCAGGTTTTTCATCGGCCTCGTATGAGCCCCATCCTGAGGCTCATGAGCGTTTAGGGGCGGGGAGGAAGTCACGACTTAAATCGCCCAATTATTCTAAATAGTATGGATTGCAATAAATTATGTGGTCTCAGGACCGGCCAAGTACATGAAGAAGTACGAATGGGCTTGATTCGCCTCAGCAGAGAGTTCTCAATCCTGTAGAGGTTTGGAGATCGTCAATAATCATAAATGCTAGAATTATTAAGGAGTGATGGCAATGGCAGGAAGAAGAAGGCCGTCTATATTCGACATGTTCAACGACTTATGGAGAGGCACGCCTTTTGAGGGCGAGGGGCGGATGGGTGCAGACGTCTTTGGAGCCTCCTTTGATGACCTGATACGCAGGCTGGAGCAGGGAATGCCGGGCTTCGAGGAGATGGTGACTGAGGAGAAGACGCCTGAAGGGACCGTTCGCAGATACGGTCCATTCGTATACGGCTTTAGCTGTACTGCAGAGCCGGGAGAAGAGCCCGTATACAGAGAGTTTGGAAATATCAGGCCTTCTGCCAGAGGGCTCCAGCCAAGCCAGGAGGGCAGAGAGCCCCTGGTAGATGTAATGGATGAGCAGGACAAGTACAGGGTCTTCGTCGAGCTCCCGGGCGTTGATAAAAACAGCATCAAGCTGGATGCAGCCGAGGACAGCATAGAGGTCAAGACCACTGATGAGAAGAAGTTCTATAAGATGATAGACCTGCCATCGGCGATCAACCCTGATTCTGCCAAGGCCAGCTATAATAATGGAGTGCTCACAATAAATGTGGATAAGAAAGAGAAGAGGGTGGGCAAAGAGGTAAATATAGAATGATCTCACCAGCCATCCAGCCAGGATGGCCGCTCTTCTGTTTAAGGCTGGCTTTTTGGATGGGATGAAGCGAAATCACATCCCAGGCACAGGAGATATGTCTGGCCATTTTAGTTTCAAATAGATGCATCTGTCGACTCCGCAGAGGATGCATTTTCAGATGATGCAGAAGCCTGCTGCTCTGATCTGAGTTCGCTATGAGGGATTTGAGGTGTTCGACTATCCCACAGCTGAGCCAGCAGTCCCGGCAAGCGGTATGCTCTTTTAGGCGGTGCCGGCCTGGGATTGAGCCCCTCCTGCTGCTGTGACTATGAGCTGACCGATCATTGTGGTTGGGTGGACATCGCACCTGAAGAAGTATGTTCCTGGCAATCAGGGATATGGAGGTCCCGCTAAAGCTGACGCGTTTCTGGTGGCATTTGCAGCCCCCTGCCCTCCGCCCGCAACTCCATACCCTGAAGCATTAGACGTGGCGTTGGGGTAAGCGCTGGTTGATGATACTATCACCTCGCCACGCATTGATGGATGAGCCTTGGAGTGGTATGTGTATGTGCCGGGCTGAAGGAATGTATGCCTGAACTCATACCCGGTGGAGATATTTCCAGGCGTAAATCGTTTGGTAAAACGCCATAAAAGCAGGTTCTAACCGAGTAATCAAGCCCTGAAAAAGCCCTGTAATGCCGGATCTCAGGCCTACAGGCAATGTTTTCTCGAAGAGATCCATCTCAGAATATGCTGTCATTGGGGGGCATTTGGAGCGCCCTGGAGGTATCGGGGGCACTCCAAATGGTTGCTCCCATTAAAGAAAGGATGGCATAATACTTAAAATTTTCTAAATATCTTCTTCATTGATCCAGTTAGCCATCTTTCTGTCAGTCATGAGCGAGCAATAACAGGAAAGAGCTGTGCTAAGGTCCTTAATTGTCATCAGGATATAGGTAGATCTCAAGATTCAGATTGAGATAGCTAAAGCTTAAAAATCAAAGAGCGACTTCTGCTTCTGGGGCTTTGCCGCATCCTTGAGGCACTGCATGCCCCCCTGTCCGGGCCTTGAGTCCCGGCAGAGCTGTTCCCTTTCAATATTGAACTCTGTGAGGATTCTGAGCACCGGCGGCAAGATCTGCTTCTCTATGTAGTACTCTGTGTCTATTGTCAGGTTGTTATCAGCAGCGTACTGGGGATCTTCAGCCTTATCCACAAAGAGCTCCTTGCCTTTTGCGTGAGTATCTATGAACTCGCCATTGATGTGGTTATTGCTCCCGCTGACGATCACGAATGGGACCCGGTCTCCAATTTCAGGCAGCCGGTCTCCGCGCCTGCGCATCTTCTCCACAAGCTGGATATGAGGCTGCTTGTTCTTGTATGAAGCAGTGCTCTTGGTGTATCTCCTGGTCAATGTCAGGTCGCTTAAGAGCTCAGGGTCCTCCTTGAGGTTCAGGTTTGAGACCCGGTCTATCACGGATCGAACATGATCCACAGCCTCATCGACCTTGCCCTCTTTAAGTATCAGCTCCAGGCAGCGGTTGAGTGTCTTGGATGTGAGCCCGCACCAGTCACGTCGGACGGTCTCCATGCCCCGCACCTTGATCCTGTCGCGCCATTCCTGGCCCACAGGCTCAAAGACCCATAGGGCATACCTCTTCTTTGTCAGGAATATAGCCCTCCTGGCAAAGGCCTCAAAGACCAGCTCCATGGGCTCGGGCAGGTGAGAGGTCACAGTCTCTGAAATCTTTCTTCCTATGAGCTCAGCATCCCTTGTGGAGAGCAGGGAAAAGCCTCTGAGCCTGACAAAGACGCTGTCTGTATCGCCATATACGACAGAGAGGTCGAACCTCCTTGCCTCCTTATCATGGCCCTTTATCTCACCCTCGAAGAAGGCCTTATCCCCAGTGATATAGGCAGATCCAATCTGATCTATCATCTCCTTGGTGTTCAGGATGTTTGCCCTGCCAAAGCTGGTGACTGCATTGGCCACTGGCATGCTGTAGAGCCTGGCCCTCGCATAGCCTGAGTAGCCGTAGAAGCTGTTTAGGAGGATCTTCATTGCGTACTGCTTGGCGTCCAGGAACCTGCGCTCTTCATCACTGGCCTGCTTCATCAGGCGCTTGGTTTCAGTCCTCTGATCTAAGAGCTCACGCAGGACTGCAGGCACAATGCCCGGAGATACCTTGGGTGACACGAACTGGCCCCCTGACGGCGCCTGGATCACCTCAACTCCGGGCTGCGGCTCGCTTATCACCGTCGAGTAGCAGAGGTTGTGGGCCATCATGATCGTTGGATAAAGCGACTTATAATCCAGGATCACCACATCCTCCACAAGGCCCTTCTCGGGCATGAGCACAGCTCCACCCTTCAGCTCATCGCTCTCTACAAACCTCTCCTCTGATGTGTCCGCATCGGGCTTTGGAGGAACCACCCTCTCGCGCTCACGGAACCTCCGCAGAAGCAGGCTCTCCACCATGCCGCTCTGTCCGCCGTTAACTATGTCCTGCAGTAGGGAACCGCTGGCATGAGACATGGCTATGTACTTGTCCATGAGCCTCAGGTCAAGGAGCAGCCTCAAAGCCAGCACTGCATCTCTCCTGGAGTAGCTGATAAACCTCTTCAAGCCCTCTCCGTCTCCAGCCTCAGACCAGAGAGACTCTATCTCCTTTGGGTCCACATCGTACTTCTCCATCTTGAGGAGCATCTGGGCCGCATTCCTCAAAGTGTACTGCTTGAGGCTGAAAGATGACCTGATGAGGGGCAGGAGGTCCACTACCACCCTGCCTGTGATGGACACGTTTGTCAGGTTCACGACCTTTCTTATATACCAGGAGCTGCCGTCCCTCCCAACCCTGGCATCCAGGCTCAGCCTGTTGGCCCGCTCTGATAGGTATGTAAAATCGAAGTCGTTTGAGTTGTAGCCGGCTACGATGTCGGGATCGAACTCTCTTACCACTGACACGAACTTCTGTATCAGGTCGTGCTCGCCGTCGCATGACAAGACGTCCTCCCTGGTACAGTCTATCTTCTTTCCAACCAGGACCAGGTCTTTTTTGCCCTGGTATGCCGGCTCAAAGGCCATGCTTATGAGTATCACCGGCGAGCTTTCGGGCCTGGGCATCTCGCCGTTCCTGGGAAGGCACTCTATATCGAAGGACATGTACCTGAGGGGGGCGTTTGCATCTCTTTGCAGAGGTCTTAGCTCCCGGAAGTTGATATCCCGGCCTTTGCAGCCGTCCGGGACCTCGACCCAGCCCATCCCGCCCAGGTTCTGATCTATGAGGAACCTGTTCTTGAAGAGGATATCTGTCTCATAGACTGCCGAGATGCCAGGCATCCCTGCCACAGTCTCCCTCAGTGTCCTGACCTCCTTTGGATCTCTGGTGGTGATCCTCAGCATCTTTTTGGGCCTCGACTGGTATCCTATGGGCTCGTATCTGTCCACGGTCTCCACATCCAGGCCCAGGTCCCTGATGGCGTCGGCAGCCTCGTCCAGGCGGCCGTCCTCGACGCCTGCATAAAAGTAAGGCCTAAAGCCAGAGACTCTGCAGCTCATGCTCTGGCCGCCCTCGGCAATGCCGAAGAGCTGGACCTGAGGCTGCCTCTGGTCATCGTAGGCATAGTTGGCGTCGAGAATCTGGAAGATCATCTCCTGTACTAAGTGCCGCGCCGGACTTATACTTTATGTAGGCAGCACGTCCCGGCTGCAGCTGAAGAAGAACCACTCTCTGGAAGCCCGGCCCGGGGTGTATGCAGCATCGCCAAAATCAAAATTATCTCACCTATAGCCTGAAAAAAAAGTCGAGCGAGATGCCTGCGCAATTGAATTTTGACTGCCTCATAGCAGATTATCCAACAGTTATATTAGCGGTGATCATCCTGGTTAGTGTGGTTTATCAGGGTGGGTGAGGGGGATGAAGACGATCTTCGACGACTATGAGTTCTCGTACCAGCTCTGGAGAGCTATGGGTGCAAGTGCTTATGGAGGCGCAGACATTGGAGAATGCCTATCCACAGCTTCACGCATCAAGGCAGGCGATTTCGAGTCCTGGCATCGGGAATGGCTGTCCACAGCAGAGAAAGTCCATGCCGTTGCAGATAAGGCCCTATCCGAGGGACACCTGGTGAGCGCCAGGGAGGCCTATCTCCGGGCTTCAAGCTATTACAGGACCGCTGAGTTCTTCCTTCACTCAGATCCCAAAGATCCCCGCATCCTCCTGACATGGAGGAAGAGCAGGATCTGCTTTAGGAGGGCTCTTGGGTCCCTGCCTCATCCGGCATATATGGTGAACATATCTTACGAGAACACCACCCTTCCCGGCTACTTCTTCAAGCCCGATAACTCAAGCAAGCCCAGACCTACGGTTATATTGAACACAGGATTTGACGGCACTGCCGAGGAGCTCTACTTCAGCCAGGGCCAGGCAGCAATCCAGAGGGGCTATAACTGCCTGGCCTTCGAGGGCCCAGGCCAGGGATCTGTGATAAGGGAGCAGGGCATTCCATTTCGGCCCGACTGGGAGAAGGTGGTCACCCCAGTCATCAGCTATCTTCGGTCCAGGTCCGATGTAGATCCCGCAAAGATTGCGCTTATGGGTCTTAGCATGGGCGGCTACCTGGCACCAAGGGCTGCCGCTTATGACAAAAGGATTGCTGCCTGCATAGCCAATGGCGGAGTATACTATCTGGACTTCACAAGAGGCACGGCCATGACCAGGGACGCAATGGACGCCCTGTACGATCACCCTGACAGGTTCGATGAAAGGACCAGGGCTGAAATGGAGACGGACACCTCTATGAAGCGGTCCATTGAGCACGGCATGTACGTCTTTGGAGTCAAGACTCCTCATGAGTTCATGCTCAGGTCCAGGGACTACACCCTGGAGGAATGCGCGGATCTTATAGAGTGCCCGACGCTTGTTGTGGACTCTGAGAATGAGCATGCATTCAGGGGCCAGGCCAGGATGCTTTATGATGCTCTGAAATGCCAGAAGGAGTTTATGCTCTTCACTGATGAGGAAGGCGCAGGAGAGCACTGCCAGGCCGGAGCCAGCCGGCTCTCCAACCAGCGCATATTCGACTGGCTGGATGGGCAGTTCGCCAGGCAGCATAAATCAGAGCGGCTGGACCTCTAGACGGGCTATAGGACGCCTGGTGTCTGGGAAAATGAGCAGTGTGTGCGGCTGCCTCTAGCACTTTCTATACAGAGGACATTGCCGGAGTGCACAAAAGCCGCCCTTCCAATGCGTTTTATCTTCACTCAGCTCCGGCACCAGGGATCTATTTGAAGCTGTATTTGTGTATGGGACTGCACCAGGTACATTTTAATGACGCCTAAGTATATATCCATAACCCGCACAGGTACTGTAAGGTGAGAATATGAGCATAAGAGATGAGATACACTCCCAGATTGAAGGTGCGCTGAGCAATGCAAAATTCCCCATAAACACACCCCAGGAGCTCCTGGCTGCCATGCCCAATGGTCCGGCGACCAGATGCAAGGCTGGAGATGTGGAGCTGACAGCAGGCGATGCCGGAAAGGTGCTCACTACAGGAGATTTCCCGTTCAAGAGCGCAAAGCAGGTAGCTGATGTGATAGTTCAGAGGGCGGGGCTTTGAGCTAGAAATTATCCATTTTTATTTTATTGAATACCCTGCAGCTTGCAGCGGGGCGCTCCGCCGCAATTTGACTCTGCTCAAGAAAAAGAGTTTACTGAGCGGTCTTCGTTAGATAAACCGCGCCCTCATCATTCTCAGTGACATCGTAGTTAAGGTCCAGTGTATTATAGCCTTTCTTGGCAAATCTGAACGTCCATATGCCTGGCTCTCCATTGATTACGGCAGTTCCATCAGAGCCAGTTGCTTCATCAAAGCTGTTGCCTGCAGCATCCTGGCCGGTGATCTCTACTCCAGAGAGGAGCGTCCCGTTTAGGTCCCCCTCATGAACATAGACCGTCAAAGCAACCTCACTTTGAGAGGCGGATGCAAATGCAATGCCACCTATCATCAGCACAACTAGTCCTGCCATCCAATATCCGCGTTTCATATCTTCTCCTTATGTTATCCGGTTTTTCTGCAAGATGTTTCCTAAATAAGGATCAGAATAATTATTCTGATCATAATTTTATATCACATTTCCTATGTATATACTGGGGTCTTATGAGTTAACAGCGTTGTTCACAGATTCAAGTTGACTATGATTGTCCTGGCTCCGGCAGGTCCGTGCTCCATATCGCCCATCATCGACTTGATGTGCTTATGGCCGTCTGGTCCACAGTTCTTGTCGCCCATCATGGACATGACTGGCTTGGGACCTTGCTTGCCGCAGGCGTTATCGCCAATCACGGGCTCACCTGGCTCTGGGCCCTGCTTTCCATCCTGTCCCATCTCAGCCATATTGGGGTGCGCGCCCTGCATGCCATCGGGTCCCCTCTCACTCATCATGGACTTGATGTGCTTGTGGCAGGGAAGCTTCCTGCAATCCTGTCCAATTGGCATCTGGCAATCACCTGGATGCGGGCCGTCTTCTCCTGCGGGCCCAAATGCTGGAGCCTGATCATCGATTGCCTGATCGGTTCCATCCTTTGCTGTATCTCTGTCGTCTGGCATTGAGAAGGCCGGCATTGCAAGAATACATAATGCCGCCAAAGCCATTAAATACTTGACATATTTCATTATACGATTCCTCCATGAGATCAGTCCTGGCCATTCGCAGACCAGCTGTCTCACAAATGGGCTCCACTTCCGAACGATATAAAAAAGTGTAAGCGAACGAACCATAGACATAGGATATAGAACGCTTGATTAAGCCAAACGATCGTCTATTTAGCCAATTAAGCCACGATCAGCGTTCTATATTGATAATAGCCCTGATCTAGCTCTGAAGATCTCTGAGAAAATTAGCGATGAGGATATTCCTAAACTATGGCGGCTTTGAAACGCCCCTCTGCATAGGGTCGAAGGGCACAGCCGCCGGTTTCATTCAAAAATTACTGAGGCGTTATGAAGTAAGGCCCGTTCCATCTCCTATCAGGCCCTGAGTCCTGCCAGAAGAGAGCCAGCTGGTCCCTGATCCTGGCCACAAGCTCCAGGTTGCCCGGTGTCCCAAAATTGCTCTGTATAAGTGACACTGCATCGACCTTTCCAAGCCGGGTCCCAAACTCCAGAGGCCCGTACCAGGTCAGGTGAGAGTCATCGTTGTCCCTCCAGAAGTACTGTATTCCTCCTGACTCAGAGGGTATTGCCAGCTCGAAGTTGCCCTGATTTCCAAAGCTGCTCTGGATCATGGAAGGGTTGCCGGAGACTCCGTAAGCCATATGGAAAGGCCCGTTCCAGGCGTACTTCGGCCCGGACTCTCGCCAGAAGAGCATCAGGTCGTTCCTTGACCTCACTGCCAGCTCCAGGTTTCCCCTGGCTCCAAAGTTGCTCTGCATAAGAGAGACTGCATCAATCAGTCCTGCCTCAGAGCCGAAGTCGAAGGGCCCGTACCAGGGCAGAGCGGGATCATCGTTATCTCTCCAGTAGTGAGCCAGCCCTCCCTGGGCCAGAGGTATCACTATCTCAAAGTTGCCCCTGTTTCCATAGCTGGACCTGATCATTGCCGGGTTTCCGAGGAACGTGGGTGCAAGCGTCGGCTCGGATATGAAATTTTGCTCTGACCAGTCAAATGACGGTCCAGAGTCGCGCCAGAAGTGAAGAAGGTTCCTTCCACCCATATCAACCGCTGCCAGCTCCAGGTTTCCTGGCGGTTTGCCGAAGTTGCCCTCAATCAACGAGACGCCGTAGACATTGCCTGCCTCAAATCCGAACTTGACAGGCCCGTACCAGGGAAGGTCCTCGCTGTCGTTATTGCGCCAGTAGTGAGCCAGCCCTCCAGAGGCCAGTGGTGTCACCAGCTCGAAGTTGCCCTTGTTTCCAAACCGGCTCTGAATCAGGGACGGGACTCCGGATGCCTGCCAAGGGAGATAATGCTCTGATACATTCTCTAAAGCTTCAGCCCTGGCACCTCTCATCCCTTTCTCATTCTGGGGTATTTCTTCGCCTCTGGGCTGTCCATTCTCCCTCAACCCTTTAGGTCCTTTACGGCTCTTTTTAGACATCTTCAATCCTCCAGCCGATCTGGAGAGCATCTTGAATGCGCGGGCTGCACAGCCTCTGCCCTCCAAAATCACTCATTGCTCACTTCTGTTTTCTTGATAAGGTTATTGTGAATCTTAAAGATATCAATATATTGGATAAACATGTACTCCTTCGCTGCCAGAAGCATTAGAGTCTCCTCTCTTAGATCGGTTATCACTCAAATCCATTTGGGGACTCAATTTGGCTGATCAGGGGAAGACTTTTATCGGACCCGGTACAATTTATTTTAGGACGAAAGCAGGGCTAATCCCCGCCAATTCATTGGTGGGATACAGCCCGTACCTATGATCCTGCAAGTTATTTATTCTCATGCTGATCCGGAAACCGTGTTTCCAAGAACCTTGTACCTATGGAGGTTGCCACACAACCTCTGATGCCGAGATGACTGGCTGATAGCAGAGATGAACCGGATGAAGAATCCGATGAATCTGCAAGGGAGATGCCTATGACTTCCGTCATGGGAGAAGGTCACAAAGTATCTGGAGAAAAAAGGATGCCAAAAGCTATTCCTGGTTAGTATCCATTGAGGATGCTGGACATTATGCGAGCTTCAGCCTTTCTCAGGTGCTCGATGGTCGAGGCCTTGCTGATCCCCACTTTCTCAGCCAGCTGATTGCCGTTTATCCTGCGCGGATAGTCATAATATCCCATCTTTTTTGCCTCCATGATGATCTCCCTCTGCCTGTCCGTGAGGCAGGAGAGGATGTCTTGCTTGTGGTATGCCGACAGCTGGCATTTGATGCTCTCAATCTCCCCAAGCGCCTTTATGTTTTCCAGAAATGCTTTCAGGTTGTACTTATCGCCAATTGCGCTCATGGTCAATTTATCCTCACTAATTATGGTAGGGGTATCCCATATCAGGTCCATGTCGAACCTCTTCATGAGCGCCCTGTGATCCTTTGGAACTCTCACTTTGATGAAGCAGGTATATCTGTTTTCTTCGGCCTTCATAACATCGAGCACCTCCAGCCCGTCTGAAGGTTCTATGTTGCTCAATGAAAATCCATCTTTCATGGTCAATATGCAAACTCCCATCCTCATGCCCCTGTCGAAATCTGTCTTCAATATTTGGATGGCCTCTATAGATTTGATTTTATTGAATAACCATGTTTTCATTTGACTGGCTTCCCCACTGGGTCTCAATTCAACTGTTATTTTTCTCATTGCTTCGTCTCTTCAGTTCTGGCTATATGAACTGCCCTATATGACAGGCGCAATCTAATTAATCATGAGGTTCAACGTATTGATGGCGCTGGAATCTCAGGCTGGCATGATATTGGGGATGATGCAGTCCAAGATATGCCAAATTAGGGCATCGATCTGGAGGGCGAGCTACTGGATGCCTGGCTTTGCGGCAGAATGCCTTATCCCTCGAAGAGGCTGCAGATTATGCAGGTTATATTGTGCAGGTTGTGAGGAGATCATGGGTCGAGGTTCATTCATCATATACAGGTGTACATATCCGGCATTAGGGTTGACAGTGGTGCTTTCTGTGATCCTGCTATCTTGCTTTTTTGCTCTGGCTCAGCCTTTGCAATCCCAGTATTCCCAGACTCAAATTCAGGGATCAGCAATAGCCGGCCCTCTGGATTATGTCTCAGATGATTACTACAGAGTCACTGGTGGGCCGGACCTTCAGGTCGCCCTGGATCAATCCAGGGTGTATCAGGGCGCCGTGACCTCTCTGTTTCTATCTGTGCAGAACAACGGCCGGGTCACGTCATTCAAGGTAGACCAGGAGCCATCAGCCAACAGGCCTGAAGAGCTCTTAGCAGCCCAAAGAGAGCTGCAGCTTGAAAACCAGAGGTCTGTAGCCCAGGGCGTATCTATCAGGCTGCGGGCTGCAAATCTCAGCGCATTCAATATAAGACGTGAGGTGGCCTATGCAGGGGCTCTGCAAAGCGGCCAGGTATCTCCAAGGCTTGAGTTTCCAATAGAAATTTACGAGAACACAAAGCCCGGGAACTATCAGTTCTATGCCGTGGCCAACTATACCTATCAGCAGGATGTGTCTGTGGTACCTTATTCTGACAGGCCTCAAAACCCCGATATTTATTACCTGTATGCCAGCGCCGGAGAGGTCCTGCCCCTGACGGTTTCGGTGGATAGAGAAAGCGATGTGGATATAAAGGCTCTGAATGCCACACCCTCAAAGCTCGACATAGGCTCCAAGAATAATATCCTGACTGTATTTATAGAGAATCAGGGAAGCGACACTGCCAAAGACCTGGTTGCAAGGCTTCGGCCTGAAGCCGGAATCTATGTGGACATGGATGAGTCCCCCATACCGATTCTGCGTCCAGGTGAGGCAGCGAGGCTCATCTACAAGGTAGATGTCTCCAAGGATGCAGTGGGCAGCAAGCCTTACCAGTTCACTCTCCTCTTCGATTACTCTGACAGCTACAGGAAGAACTTGCAGGATAGCGACAACGTCTATGTGGATATTGAGCCGAGCCTGACTGCCAGATACTGGTGGGCAGCAGCGATCGGTGCAGCAATCATAGCACTGGCTGCGATCTTCATCATAAGGCGAAGGAGGAGTGCTGCTGGACGCTGAAGATGGTCTGGAAAGATTTGGCAGGCCTTGGAGGAGCTATGAATGCTGAGCCCGTGCAGGCGCCAAAAAAGGGCAAGTTCGCAGTAATCGGGCGGGGAGTTACAAAGAGCTTTGACAGCCTGCGCGTTTTAAGTGGCATGTCCGTCAATATCCCCCGTGGAGTTACCTATTGTCTCCTGGGACCTAACGGATCTGGCAAGACCACATTGATGAGGGCGATAATGGGACTTGTGAAGCTTGATTCAGGCGAGATCTATGTGCTTGATGAAACCCTGGATAGAATAAGCAAGGTTTACCAGAAGCTTGGATATATGCCCCAGCAGAGGCCTCTGTATCCCGATATCACAGTCAAGGAGAATCTTGAGTTCTTTGCAGGTCTTTATGGGATTCGAGGCAAGGAGAGGGACCGGAGGATCAAGGAGGTTTTAGAGATTGTAGACCTGCCAAAGACCAGAGACAGGATAACGGGAATGCTCAGCGGCGGCATGTATCAGAGGATATCTCTGGCCTGCACCCTTATCCACAGTCCCGATCTGCTGCTTTTAGACGAGCCAACTGTTGGGATCGATCCCGTAACCAAGCAGTCCTTCTGGGGATACTTCCGGGATCTGACTAGGGAAGGCAAGACCATAGTCATCACCACCCACATCATGGAAGAGGCTGAGCGGTGCGATATGGTGGGGTTCATGAGAGATGGACAGATGCTGGCTGAGAGCAGTCCAGATGAGCTGAAGAGGTTTGCAGGATTAAGGAAGCAGCTGAGAATGAAGGTGAAAGACCCTGATGCCGAGATGGCAAAGCTGTCTGGAGATGGCCTGGAAGTGCGCAGAGCTGGTGATATGCTCTTTGTTGATATCGACGACTCCTCCAGGATGCGGCAGGTGCTTGACCGTGTAAAGCCCATTGACTTCAATGTCATAGAGCCCACTTTAGAGGACGCCTTCCTCAAGCTAGCAATCTGATCTTCATGAGGAGATGATGATAATATGGCTCAATTGGAAGATCTGTCACATAGCCTGTACAGGATATGGTCTGTGGGGCTGAGGGTAATCCGGCAGATGAAGCGGGATCGCCGAACCCTGGTCTCAATGGCCATCAATCCCATAATACTGATGGTAATCATTGGATACTCGTTTGCTGGAACTTTTTCCGGGATTAACCTTGGCATTGTAGAGCAAAACCACAGCACAGTCCAGAAAGGGGTGCTCAGTCACATTCAGGCATCGGACAGTTTCTCTCTCACTTACCTGGCCACTGAGTCCGAGGCTCGAAAGCTGATCTCAGAGGGACGGCTAAACGGAGCTGTGGTGCTGGGAGATGGCGAGATAAGGCTGATCCTTGATGGGACAAGCCCTCAGGTAGCAAATGCAATTACTGCTGCTGTGGGCTCAGGGATGCAGGCAGGGGCGGCTCAGATATTGAGCACCCTGCCGGGCGCGGGCAGGGGCAGGCTTCCTTCAGTTACAACCTATTACGTCTATGGCTACGACCTGGAGGTGAAGGATACAGTAGGTCCTGCCCTGCTTGGAATCACCATCTTCTTCTTCACATTCATGAATACCACCATCGGATTCCTGAGGGAGAGGCTTTTGGGAACCTTGGAGAAGGTCATGTCCTCGCCCCTTGACAGGGTGGAGCTGGTCTCGGGCTATATCCTGGGATATATCATAGTGGCCTGCGCCCAGGCTTCAATCACCTTTGTGATCCTTGTGGTTGGATTCAAGGTGCCCATACAGGGCAGCTTGCTGGCGCTCTTAATCATTGTCATACTGATCAGCGCAGGCTCCCTCAGCTTTGGGGCGTTCCTCTCCAACTTCGTCACCTCTGAGTACCAGGTCATGCAGCTAAATCCAATTGTGACTCTGCCCCAGATTCTGCTCTCTGGGGTCTGGTCCCCCATTCAATCGGTCCCGGACTGGCTGAGGCCTCTGTCATACATCTTTCCCCTCACCTACTCATCGGATGCTTTGAAGCTGGTGCTGCTAAAAGGGGCCTCCCTGACAGACATCCTTTACCCTGACCTGACGGCACTGCTGATCTTCTTCATGGTGACCTTCTTCATGGCTACATTCATGCTCAGAAAGGAGATCGCCTAAAAGAATGCATGTGCTACTTCTAAACAGAATGCTTCTCCAAATATCCTGATGATCTAGAGGGCAGCCTGGATTATCAGGATAATTGCATATTCGACGATAATATCTCCAGGGCTTAGAGAATCTATCGTTTGGCTCTTAGCTGTCTCCTTCCCAGCTATGTCCCTTACCTGCCTCACAGCCTTCTGGGCTCGCCCAAGAGTTGCCAAGTATTCTGCTTTGATGGTTTAACTGACCTCTCACTTTCTTTGAAGAAAGATTTCGATAAGCAAATATTTAATAATATTTAACTATTTCTGGTATTTTATATCTCAAATTGATTTCTAGGTGTATTTGAAATATAGCTAAATTCTTTGAATTTAATTTATCTTTGATAGAAAAATATATCGCATAATTTGTTTATTTTATATTAACTTTGAATGGTACTATCACAAAATATATCATTAATTGATAGTTTATCGAAATTCATTCGATAAATATGTTATGATTCATTATTCAATATCGTTTTAATATCTTATTTGCCACCCCATAGAAATCTATCCGGGCCAGATGTGAGGGATAAATCTATTATATGTTAGTTTTTATAAACACTAATTGCAGGCTGTTCCTCATACAGTTGAGCGTCGGTTTGGTATTTATAAAAAAATGCATATTTCAACTTTTAGACATCTCTTTTCCCATATACTATGTGTACAGCCTCTCTTTAGATATCCTTTTCTCCTTTAACCCCCACTTTTGCCCTGATAATCATGGGTGTCGGCGCGGAGAGGGGCTTATTCCTATAATGTGTGGAATAGGCCTCCTGGCAAAATCGAGGTTTAAGCCATGAGAAGATAATGCATTCCTATATAGCATAGGTATGAAATTGCCCTTTGATCGTTTCCTCACTGATCTCTCACTTCTACCTGGCAATCTTCGAGTTAGACCAGAGATAAAACATTGACCGGATTTTATAAACTGATACTCATATATATTTCTTCCCTCATTAAAATAGGAATATTTGGATTTTTGTACTAAATTCAATTTACATAAATTGTAGTACAATTTATTATGTACCAATATCTAATTACGAGTATCAGGAAACATATATCAAAATCAATAAGATAATTAGGAATAAATAATTCTAAATTCATATTATTGCTGAAAATTATCTTCGATTTCTAAGAATTATCTTTGATTTCTAAGCGTCCATCTAACTTGGCAACTATTGCCCGGAAAGTGAGCATTAGATAGATTAGACAACCGATCTATATGCAATTAAGGCATATGCAATTAAGGCGCCTATTGTATACAGAAATTTCCAGTTCTGCAGGTCTATTGGAAGCCCTTGATGAACCTTTTTATAGTATCTCTCATGTCGGCGTGATAACCACCTTCCAGCACTGCAAACCTTCTGCCGCTGCACTTTTCAGCCCCTTCACGGATTATGTTCCCAATCTCCCGGTAGTCCTCAGCGCTCAGGAGCTTGCCCCAGTCTTCCACATAGGCGTCAAAGCCAGCCGACACTCCTACCAGATCGAAATCAAAGCCCTGGAAGGCAGATTCTACCTGCTTTAAGTATCCGCTGCTGTCCATGGTCAGGTAATCAAAATCGATATCAACACAGCCTGGATTGACTATCTTCACATCTCTGTCTCCCCTGAAGATACTAACCGTGCCATCGCCGAAATGCAGATCTATATCAATTATCAGGACTCTTTTAGCTTTTTGTCTTACCTTCTGGATAGCTATGGCCATATTATTGAAGTAGCACATTCCCCAGGCCCTGTTGGCAGAGGCATGATGGCCGGGAGGCCTGACAAGAGCGAAGGCTGGCTCTAAGTCAATGGCAAGCTCTGCGGCCTTTATGGCCCCTCCAGCAGCAAGGCTTGCCGCCCTGAAGAATCCCTTGCTCTTTACGCGCTCGATATGCTCTCTGCCGTGTACCATGGAGATATCTTTCAGGCTTGCAGGAGATGGCTCTATGAAGTCATACGATGCCAGCTCAGATGCAGCCAGCCTGACTCTATCCGGGCTCTCAATAGGATTTGATGGATATTGCTCCTCATATTCTCTTGTGTATACTATCTTCATTATCCCTCTGGGTGCTCATCCCTTTCTAACGATATTGAGGATACATATGTATTTATCTTCTAATCATTCAGACAGATGGAATCCTCTGATGCAGCCCGATTGATTACAATGTCGAGTGATATCGATATATCTGTTACCAAATATCATTTGGTTGATGATATAATACATTAGATCTTTTTTTCTTCTGAGGAAAAGGTATATAGCTAATGAAAAATAATGCCACTTGGCGTCTTATTAGCGCTATATATTCTAGGGCTTTATAAGCTCTTATTGCAGGAGCGAGCATTTGGGCAATGAAACTCCTGTTATATAGTGGACGGTTTTTTATTGAGTTAAGGGGTGCTTGGGATGATATTATGCGAATGTGGCGAGATCATCGATGGCAGTACTTTTAAAGACTACATAAAAACATCAGCGAATCCATCGACGCCCACTGTGGGGCATCAAAAGTGCGGCCTGATATTTGATTTCATAGATGGAACGATGCCAAGGGTGTTCTCATCGAGGATAGAACTCAAAAGAATTGCGATGGATTTCGCAAAGAGAAGTAGACTTGATTACTCAGATACTGAGAAACTCCTTTTGGAGGTAGATCGCATGAAGTCTCTGGGGAAGCTGTCTGATGCCGAGATACTGATCACAGCATCTAGAAATGTCTTGAAAGAGCGGAGTAGATACTGATGCCTGCGTCATTAACTTACCCTGGGATCTATATCGAGGAGCCAAGCAGTGGCGTGCACACCATAATGGGGATCAGCACATCCGTGACCGCCTTTATCGGTCCAGCCAGACGCGGTCCTGTAAACAAGGCTATCCACATACTCAGCTTCAGCGATTATCAGCGTCGTTTTGGTGGGCTCTCTCAAGATTCTGAGATGAGCTATGCCATCTACCAGTTCTTCCTCAATGGAGGCAGCGAGGCCTGGGTGGTACGGGTAGCCAAAGATCCAACAGCAGCTAGCATAATCTTGAATGATGACATCTCCACCGGTGTCTTGAAGCTTACGGCACTCGATGAAGGAAACACAGGAAACTTCATAGAGGTCCAGGTCGATTATGAGACCACCAACCCCGAAAGTACATTCAATCTGCGCTTAAACTTCTCCCCGCCGGATAGCCCAGGGGAACAGGCCACTGAAGAGTACCTGAACGCCTCAATGAACAGCTATGATCCACGCTATATTGGAACACTGGTCAACGGTATCTCTCACCTGGTGATCGTCGAACGCCAAAAAAATCCTGCTGCCGATGGCCTCGGTACTAGCACCAGCGGCTCTTTAAACAATGGAACCGCTCCTGGTGCAGATTTGCTCAGAGGCTTAATCGATGAAAAGCATAAGAGCTTCCGCGTCTCGGTAAATGGATTGCCTCCTGTTGAGATCACACTTGAAAAATCCGATATAGCAGAAGATCCCAACACGACCCCTTTTGAATACCTTTGCGATGCCATAAGGACCAAGATCAGCCACGAGGCCAAAGGAGAAGATGCTCTTAAAAAAATAGACTGTATACCAGTGGATAACGATAAAATCCAGATCAAATCTGGAGTGGCTGGAGAGACGTCCAACGTGCGCGTCTTGCCGGGATCTCAAAACGATATCTCCAGCAGGCTGAAGCTGGGCATTGCTAATGGAGGCTTAGAGGTTGATGCAGTCGCAGGCCTTCGCCCGTCCGAGATTCCCGATCACGGGACTCTAACCAGCGGCAATATAGCCTGGACTGATGATCTTCTGCCAGACGACGAACACAACTCATTCCAGATCAAGATCGATGGTTCTGTGGCAGTGCCAGTATACCTTGGAGAAGCTTCCGCAGGCACTCTTAGCGATATGGCAGATCTCATCCAGACGCATGTCCGCGATCGCATGAAAGGCCATCCGGGCTTTGAGGAGTTCACTTGCACCAATACTCCTAATACAAATAAACTGGTCCTCACCTCCGGCTCGCGCGGAGGCGGTTCATCTGTCGAAGTGCTGGCAGCAAAGTCGAATAATAAGGATATAGCAGCCTCATTAAATCTCCTTAACAAAACGCAAATAGAAGAAGCAAATTCCCCTCAGAGTCAGATGCTGGAAGGGGGTAGGGAGCAAGATTTCACACCAAATGAGGCTTACACGGTTTACACAGGAAACGGGGGCTCACGCAAAGGGTTCTATGCGCTGGATGAAGTGGACCTCTTCAATATCATGTGTCTTCCAGGAGTTGGAGATTCAGCAATTCTCTCCGAGGCTGAAGCTTATTGTCGTCTGCAAAGGAGGGCCTTCCTGATAATAGATTCTCCAAAGGGTGTGACAGCTCCAGATAAAATGGTCGACAAGGTGACAGGGCCCGATCTTCCCAAGAGCAACTATGCTGCAGTCTACTATCCCTGGGTCAAGATATCAGATCCCCTCAAGAACGGCAAGCTTGAGCCTCACTCCCCCTGCGGGATAATAGCTGGCCTTTATGCCAGGACCGATAGCACTCGCGGTGTCTGGAAGGCTCCTGCAGGAATCGTGGCAACCCTGACTGGTGTTCAAAGCCTGGAGTATGCGCTCACTGATATCGAAAACGGAATGCTCAACCCTCTGGGTGTGAACTGCCTGCGCATCTTCCCAGTCTACGGCCCAGTGGCCTGGGGAGCCCGCACTCTTAGAGGGGCTAACCAGATGACTGATGAGTACAAGTACATACCCGTCCGCCGCCTTGCATTGTTCATAGAGGAGAGCCTGTTTAGAGGGCTCAAATGGGTTGTGTTTGAGCCCAATGACGAGCCTCTATGGTCCCAGATCAGGCTGAATGTGGGCTCTTTCATGCACGGCCTCTTCCGCCAGGGAGCTTTCCAGGGCAAGTCTCCCAAGGAGGCATACTTTGTGAAGTGCGACGGCGAGACTACCACCCAGGACGATATAAATTCAGGGATAGTGAACATCCTGGTAGGGTTTGCACCTTTGAAGCCAGCAGAGTTTGTGGTGGTCAAGCTCCAGCAGATGGCTGGTCAGAACCAGATGTGAGGTGATCAAAATGGCGACGTTCAGCGTGAATCCAGAACGCTTTGATCCTTATAAAAATTTCAAGTTCAGAGTAAAATGGGACGGTCGTTATGTAGCCGGCATAAGCAAGGTAGGCTCTCTAAAGAGGACGACTGAGGTAGTAAAGCACCGTGAAGGCGGCGATCCGAGCAGCACACGCAAATCTCCAGGAAGGACCGAGTACGAGGCCATCACCCTAGACCGGGGAGTTACCCATGATACCGATTTTGAGAAGTGGGCCAACAAGGTCTGGAACTTTGGCTCCGGCCTTGGCTCTGAAACGTCCTTGAAGGACTTCCGCAAGGACATAATAATAGAGGTGTATAACGAGGCAGGACAGCTCGCCCTGGCTTATAAAGTATACCGCTGCTGGGTATCGGAGTATCAGGCCCTGCCAGACCTTGATTCAAATGCCAATGCTGTGGCCATCCAGCATATCAAGCTTGAGAACGAAGGCTGGGAGAGAGATTACGAGGTGCAGGAGCCAAGCGAGCCCAGCTTCACTGAGCCTCCTTCGTAGATGCGTACTCTGTCAGAATCTGAGCTCCTGGATATCTGGGAGCACAGTTATGGAGAGTCAGCTGCCAGATCTGCCATAAGACTGTTGGCTGCTGTATGCTCAGATGCGTCAGAAGATGAGCTTTGGAGCGCCAGCATCGGCCTGAGAGATTCTCTTCTTATGCAGCTGAGGATGCGCACCTTTGGCACTCGTGTCACATGCCTGGCAAAGTGCCCTTCATGCGGAGACAGTATGGAATTGAGATTTGATATTACTGATATCCTCGACAGGTCTGAGGCTTTGCCTGTCAGGCCAGTCTCATTATCAGGATATCAGGTCCAGTTCCGTCTTCCAACTGCTCTTGATCTGGCGACCGTTGCAGGGATCAGCGACCCTGCTCTGGCCCGCCAGACCATGATCAAAATGTGTATTCTCTCTTCCACATTCCAGGGAGAAGCTGTCTTTACCGACCATCTGCCCAATGATGTGGTCAAAGCTGTGGCTCAGAAAATATCTCAGTCGGACCCAGGTGCAGACATCCAGATATCTATAACTTGTGTTTCATGCAGCCATAATTGGCATGGGATCTTTGATATATCCTCCTTCTTTCGGGATGAGATCAACTGCTGGGCACTTAGAACCCTCAGAGAAGTCCATAACCTGGCCATCGCCTATGGGTGGCGGGAGGAGGATATACTGGCTATGAGCCAAAGAAGGAGGCAGATTTACCTGGAGATGGCAGCATGATGAGCGACTATTTTGACCGTCTTGTTGCGAAGTCCATTCACAATGGCGATATTCTGAGGCCCCATATTCCCTCAATATACGAGATGGCAGAGCCCATCCACAAAGCCGGATGGCTCATTGATGAACCGGGGAGATTGCAGAGGGAAGATGCCAGAGTTGAAACGAAGCTCAAGCGGCCTTCAATGCAGATCTGGCAAAAAGAGATAATTCAGAATAACATCCCAGAGAAAACCAGCCAAATAGATAAAAAGGTACAGCCAGAAAGCAGTCTATCTGAGGCGAGCCCATATCTGAGAAGTGCGACTCCTGCAATCGGGGAGATGAATAGCCAAATTGGGCTAAAAGACGCTGAATCGTTATCTGGATTGAGACAGCCCGCTCTGTTATCCTCTGCCTCCGAGGACATGTTAGAGCAGCAGGCAAATGCCCAATCTTCCAGAGAAGATGCAAATGGGCAGAAGAAATCTGGCCCTAAGGATGTCCAATCAGAGCAAATCATTCCCCAGGAGGATGATTTGCATTATGGCCAAAACACTGCTGATCAGGAGGTCGAGGCCGTTCAGACCGGACCAGAGCTGAGGGGATTTGAACCTGTTTCTCCTCACTCCAATGGCAGGCTAGAGAAGCAATCAAATGCCCAATCTTCCAGCGATGAGGAAAATGGATACAAGATCCCTGCTCAAAGAGATGCACACATGGGCCAGATCATTCCCCAGAAGGATGATTTGCATTATGGCCAAAACACTGCTGATCAGGAGGTCGAGGCCGTTCAGACCGGACCTGGGCTGAGGAGATTTGAACCTGTTTCTCCTCACTCCGAGGGCAGGCTAAAGAAGCAGGCAGATGCTAAATCCTCCGGCAATGAGGCAAATGGGCGCAGGAGACCTGGCCCAAGAGATATTCAGACGGTTGATTCCAAGCACGATCATTTGCCAGATGGGCCAAGCCATGCTGCTCAAGATGTCCAGGCCGACAAGACTGGAGATGAGCCAATTCCAACTGGCTTCTCTGGTAAATCTACAGTTCCAGTTCCGCACCTGCATACTCCAGACTCTGAGAACAAGGCTACACCCATGAAGAAGATGCCACCAAAGGTCCGCATTCATGGAGATTCCATTATGGCGGTCGATCCAGCACTTGAGCATCCTTTAGAAAACAGAGATGACCATAATGCAAATCCTGCTCCATTGGGGCAGAGATCTGCTCAGGATATAAAACCAATTGTAAGGGTAACCATCGGCCGATTGGAAGTCCGGGCTGTGATGCAATCAGCTCCCCCACGACAGGTCCAGACCCAAAAAGAGAAGTCTTCACTGGACGATTATCTCAATAAGCCAAAAAGAGGATATACATGAGCAACTTCCTGGCCATTGCCGCTGTAACAGAATCCCTCCGCCGCATGCTGGACAGTGAAATTGGCAGAGATGTGGTCGGGGCGAGGGCCACTGCAGTGAAACCTGCAGGTTCGGGGAGCGAAGGAAATGGAGGACTCCCAAGCGTTGGAGTAAACCTCTATCTTTATCACATAAGCTACAATCCTAACTGGCGCAACGTCCATCTCCCGGGTCGCAGGGGCGATGGGAGCATCATTGATCGCTCTTTAGCTGCTCTGGACCTCCATTACCTCCTGACATTCTATGGCGAAGAGGGAAAACTAGAGCCTCAGCGAGTGCTGGGAAGCGTCCTCAGAATCCTTCACTCAAAGCCAATAATCACCCATCAGATGATAAAGAATATGAAAAAAAGCCTGTCGGACGATATAACCAATGTTCTCAGACCGCTGGCGAATTCTGATCTAGATGAGGACGCGGAGATGGTAAGACTTACCCCGATCTCTCTATCTATCGAGGACCTTTCCAAGCTATGGTCGGTGTTCTTCCAGATCCCTTATGCCCTCTCTATAGCCTATCAGGCCTCTGTAGTACTAATTGAAGGAAGAGAGATCTCTTCCCCGGCCCTGCCAGTGAGAGAGAGCCAGCTCTATATTCTTCCATTCCGCAAACCTGTAATTGAGCAGGTCGTCTCCCTGAATGGTGATGATATTTCTATAGTGTCGGATAGCACCCTGACCCTCCGCGGCAAGCGGCTAAGGGGTGAAGTTACGGTGTTGATAGTAGGTGGGCACGAGATAGTGCTCTTAGAAAATGTTAGGGATGATGTAATCCTATTCAATCTTTCATCTCTGCCAGCCCTCAGGGCAGGAGTGCAGTGGGTCCAGATTGCCCATCAAACCCTGATGGGATCTCCAAAGACACTGCATTTGGGCGTTGAGTCCAACATAGTACCGTTTGTGCTCCATCCGGTAATTAATAAGAGACTGGATGAAAGCTATGATTTAACGGTCTCTTCTCTTATAACCGACCCAAATAGCAACGCAAAATTCAGGGATATAACAATCAGGCTAAACCCCAAGGTAGGTTTAGGACAGAGGTCATCCCTGATGCTTGCCAGGTTGGACGCATCCAAATCCGTCCCAAACTACAGCTTCACTAATCCTCCTCTGGAGCTCCCACCCAATCAGAGCGAGGCTGACACTATAACGTTCCGCATAACCGGTGTGGAAGCAGGGCGCTACCTGTTGCAGGTCCAGATAGATGGAGCTGAGAGCGGGCTTGAGGCTGATTTGAATCCATCCCATCCTCCCAATTATATCCAACCCTCAGTGGAGATATCATGGACACCGCCTTAGCGGATGGCTGGCTTGATGCCAACCAGCATTACCTTACTGCGGCGCTGGCAGATTTGCGCGTGGCTCTTGTCAGGCATATCCGGTCCAAAGGCTCCTGCCAGGTCGAGGAGGATGAAGATCCACGGCCAGATCTCCATGAGATAGCAGCAGCCATGTCCTTTCCGCCTGCACTTGAGACCGTCTCAACCTTATTTGGCCTGTCGCCCTTTGAGAGAGAAGTTCTGCTCCTCTGCGCTGGTTCTGAGCTTGATTCTTCATTTCAGTCTCTCTGCGCTGCCGCTCAGGGCGATCTATCAAGGGCTAATCCAACATTTGGCCTCGCTCTGGCAGCTCTGCCCAATCCCCATTGGAGCGCCATCACCCCTGCCTCGCCTTTGAGACATTGGCAGCTCATTGAGGTTGGGTCTGGGAGCACACTGACATTAAGCCCTCTGCGAATAGATGAGCGAGTGCTGCACTACCTGGCTGGAATCTCCTACACTGATGAACGCCTCTCTGGGATGGTAATGGCAGCCCCCTCACCAGATGCCCTTTCGACCTCTCAGAATGCCCTGGCAAAGAGGATAGCTGAGATCTGGTCTCAACACAGCCGCAAATCTGACCTTTCGCTGATCCAGCTCTATGGGGGAGAAAGCTCTGACCGTCGGGAGATAGCCGCAACGGCCTGTTCTTGCATTGGTCTTGGACTATACGTGATGAATGCCGAGGATATACCTGTTGGAGCCACAGAAAAGTTTGGCCTGGCCCGTCTCTTAGAGAGAGAGGCTTTCCTGACCGGCAGTGCCCTGCTCCTGGAATATGAGGACTTCTCAGGCGCTGAGGCAATACGTGCTTTATCATCATTATTAAATGTCTTCAGGGGCATGCTCATTGTATCAAGCAGGGATAATCTGGGATTGCAGGATAGGTCATCCATTCGCATAGAAGTGAGAGGACTTACAGCCATGGAGCAGCGCTCTATATGGCTGAAGGAACTGGGACCTGCGGCCAATAGCTTGGATGGCTATCTCGACTCAGTTGTGTTCCAGTTTAACCTCAGCCGGATGGGAATCCATGCAGCCAGCACAGTTATGCTGAGCGCACACAATAAGGATTGCTCTTTCATGACGCTCTGGGATGCATGTCGCACTCAGTCGCGGCCCGTCCTGGAAGGCCTAGCCCAGAGAATAGAGCCGTCTGCCACATGGGATGACCTGGTCCTGCCAGACGCAGAGAGGCGAATGCTTCACGAGATCGGGGCTCAGGTCAGACAGAGAGCAAAGGTTTACGATGGCTGGGGTTTTGCTTCCAGAGGTGGACGAAGCCTCGGCCTCAGCGCCCTGTTTTCTGGCTCAAGTGGGACTGGCAAGACGATGGCCGCCGAGGTGCTGGCCCATGAGCTGCACCTGGACCTCTATCGCATCGACTTAAGCCAGGTAGTGAGCAAGTACATAGGTGAGACTGAGAAGAATCTGAGACGGGTGTTTGATGCAGCAGAGAAGGGCGGCGCAATCCTGCTGTTCGACGAGGCTGATGCCCTCTTTGGAAGGAGGAGCGAGGTCAAGGATAGCCACGACCGCTATGCCAACATAGAGATCAGCTACCTCCTGCAGAGGATGGAGTCCTATCGCGGCCTGGCCATACTCACAACCAACATGAAGAGCGCCCTGGACTCCGCATTCCTGAGAAGGATACGCTTTGTGGTCCAGTTCCCATTCCCGGATGAGCCCCAGAGGGCTGAGATATGGAGGAAGGTCTTCCCGCCGGATGTGCCAACTGATGGCCTGAAGATCAGCAGGCTGGCAAGGCTAAGCGTGGCTGGTGGAAACATTAGGAACATCGCCCTCTACGCGGCCTTCCTGGCAGCCGATGACGGTGAGCCTGTGAGGATGAAGCATTTGTTGCGGGCAGCCCGTGTGGAGTACTCAAAGCTTGAGCGGACTCCATCTGAGGCTGAGATTGGAGGCTGGATTTGAATCATCAAGACCTGGAGATTAATATTGAGGAGCTGGTCCTTCACGGCTTCCCACCTGTCGATAAGTACAGGATCGGCCAAGCTGTGGAGAGGGAGCTATCAAGGCTCTTCAGGGATGAGGGCCTGCCTGGGTCCCTGAGCCATGAAGGTAGCGCTGACAAGATAGATGCGGGCTCGTTTGGCATTCTCCAGGGAGCCAAGCCTGAAGCCATAGGATCAGAGGTAGCTAAAGCGGTGTACAGGGGGTTAGGAAGATGAGCATGCAGTTCAGTGAAAGATCATCTGAGCCAGTCCGGCATTTCAAGCCTGCGCCACAGAGTCTTAGCGGGAATAGATGCAGATCATGCCCTGCAGTTGTGTCCAGTCCTTTAAGCTTCTCAAGGTCTCTGGGTATCACAAGAATCGTCCAGGATGTCATGAGATCGCCGGGCCAGCCGCTTGGGTCAGAGGTTAAAGCCTTCATGGAGGACCGATTCGGCTATGATTTCAGCAATTGAGGAATAAAATGAGGCAGCATCTTCGTGCAGAACCGAGATCTAGCTCGGCGCTTTCATCACGCAGAGCATCAAGCAGTCATCTAATGCCAAAACACGATGGGTGCCCAAAGGGTCAAACTTTACAGAGCTGTGCCAGGCGGGGCGAGGATGGCTCTGCTACTAAAAATATAGCTGAGGCGCAAAGCTTCCCTGCTCAGCCTCCGGGTCTGGATGCGCGTGCCTTCATGGGGCCTCGTTCTGGCCATAATTTCAACCAGGTATCTTCTGGGGAACGGCAGCTGAGGTGCCGTCCCTCTCACTGATGTCTCCACCACCTATTCCCAGCATTACTCTGCAAACTGTGGCTCAGAACGGGATCATCATAAGCGATAATCCGGCTATCGGCATAACAATAAAGACATTGACGGGAGCCAGCATAATGGTAAATGACCTGGGGATCATGATTCAGAACGGCAAAGGAGCAAGCATTGCCATGACGGGACCAACAGTGAACATCAACTTTGGAGCCCTATCTATAATTTAGCTCTATATTATTTTCATAGAATAATAATCTGATTATGTTTTAACTAGCCATCCTTAATATTACGGAGAATTATGCCTGGTTTTCTCTTTCACCTTGGTGCATCGGCCATCTGCCCTCATGGCGGCCAGATTACTGTGACCCCCACAAACGCAAGGGTCCTTGTGAGCGGACAGCCGGCAGCCACTCTGGCTGATCCCTGCCTGATAGCAGGCTGTGCCTTCTTTATAGGAAGCAAGCCCCAGCCCTGCATCAAAGTACAGTGGCTGGTTCCAGCCGCCCGTATCTTCATCAATGGCCAGCCAGCAATCCTTCAGATGAGTACAGGTCTGTGCCAGAGCGCAGAGCAGATACCTCAGGGTCCGCCTACCATAACAGCTACGCAGCCCCGGGTAAGCGGCATATAGGTGAGCACTATGAATGTTAGCTATCCTTTTCATTCCGATGGTCGTGGCAGGACTGCAGAGGCCGGAGATGAGGACCATATTCGTGACCTCATCCAGCAGCTCATCCTGACGGGTCCTGGGGAGAGGGTGAACCGGCCGGATTTCGGGAGCGGCCTGATGCAACTTGTCTTCGCTCCTAATAGCGATGAGATGGCTGCAGCCACTCAGTTCCTTGTTCAGGGAGCGCTACAGCAATGGCTGGGGGACTTCATCCAGGTGGATGCAGTCCACATTGAGAGCGAGGACTCTGCCATAAGGATTACCGTCAGTTACATAATAAAAAGGTCCGGGCAGAGGCAGACTGCCAGATTCTCCAGGATGATCTGAGATGGCTCTCAGTTATAAGTGTGGAAACGAGACGCGCAAGAGCCTGTTGCGGGACCCAAAGGTCAATGATAGAACGCCTCCACTAAACGGCATTGATTATCTGGAGGTCGATGCTGAGAATAAGACCATCACTATCAATTTTATCTACGACCTGCAGCAGGTGGGTCCTGGAATCCCGCCTGTGCTGAGCGAGGATAATATAATAATCCAGGGAGGAGCCCGGGTTAAGGACATCGGGGTGAAGGATATAGTCGAGATCGCCGGCAGGCGTCTCACATTGACCCTGGATACCTGGGGCGATTACTCCAGATACAGCATGCGCCTCGTGGCTTCTAAAGAGAACCAGGAGCCACCAGATGGGTTCGATCTCATTCTGTCGTATGTAGAGTTCTCATTCATGGCCGAGAGATCTAAGGAGTTCGATTGCCTCATAAAACATGACTGTCCAAAAGAGGCCGTTTCAGAACCAGAGATCGATTATCTGGCCAAGGATTATGCCAGCTTCCGGCAGCTGATGCTGGACAGGCTAAGCGTCCTCATGCCTGGATGGCAGAGAAATCCTGCAGATCTGCAGATGGCTCTTGTGGAGCTGCTGGCCTATGTGGGGGATCATCTCAGCTACTACCAGGATGCTGTTGCTACAGAGGCCTATCTGGGCACGGCCCGAAAGAGGATATCCATGCATCGCCATGCTCGGCTGCTCAACTACCCTATGCATGACGGCTGCAATGCCCGGGCATGGGTCGCAATCCAAGTCGATGCAGACGGCATAAAGCTCCCAGGTCCAGACACTGAGAATAACCAGCCCGGGTCCATTCTCCTGACCAGAGTCGCTGGAGAAGGGGCGGCAATACCTCCAGAGATGCTGGCAGCCCTCCTGGACCAGGGCGCCATGGCTTTTGAGACCATGCATGATATCACACTTTACAAGTTACATAATCCGATCAAATTCTATACCTGGGGGGAGGAAGACTGCTGCCTGCCCAAAGGCGCCACAAGCGCCACGCTCTGTGGACATCTCAAGAATCTCGGTGAAGGCAATGTGCTCATCTTCGTCGAAGTCCTGGGGCCAGCGTCTGGAGTGCCAAAGGATGCTGACCCCAGCCACCGCCAAGCTGTCAGGTTGACCAAAGTGAAGGTCCTCGATTCTGATGGAGACCGCCTGAGAGATCCCCTGACCAAAGAGGAGATAACTGAGGTCTCCTGGGATGAGGAGGATGCACTCACCTTTCCTCTCTGCGTCTCTGTGTGCGTTGACGGGAATGGCGAGAAGCAGCCTGTGAGCATTGCACTTGGCAATGTCGTGCTCGTGGATCACGGTCGAACCTTTCCCAGAAGTGAGCTGGGTGAGGCCGAGGAAACGCTAGGTCCCGTTGGCCAAGCCAATCGCTACCGCCCCTCACTTAGATCCTATCCAATCACCCAGCAAGGCCAGGTACGCAGCATAGAAGGTGGCAGGGAGGTGCTGGTCCCCCTAAATCCGGCAGCCTCGGCAAAAGCGGCCATGGCCTGGGATAGGCTCCATGTCAGGCCTGCAGTGAAGCTGCTTGATGAGGGATTTAAAAGCCAGCCATGGCTGCCGGTCAGGGATTTGCTGGAGAGCGTGGGATCTGCCAGGGAGTTCGTAGTTGAGGTAGAAGATGATGGCAATACCCGGCTGCGGTTCGGCGATGATATTCTGGGTCGCAGGCCAGAGGAGGGGGATGTTCTAAGGGCAATCTACAGGATCGGGAATGGCAGGGCTGGCAACGTAGGCAGAGAGTCAATAGCCCATATAGTCATCTCTAATCCAGGTATTATCAGCAACATCCTGAATGTTTCCAACCCCATGCCCGCGATTGGTGGGTTGGACCCTGAGGGACGAGATGAGGTGCGTCTCTATGCACCTGAGGCCTTTAACAGGCAGGAGCGGGCGATCACAGAGACGGATTATGCAGAGATTGCCCAGAGACATCCTGGCATTCAGAAGGCTGCAGCCACTCTTAGGTGGACTGGGAGCTGGCATACTGCCTTTGTCACAATAGACAGGATGGGTGGCCTTCCAGTAGATTCCAGATTCAAGGAGGAGATACGGGCTTATCTGGAACGCTACAGGATGGCAGGTGTGGACCTGGAGATAGAAGGCCCAGTCTTTGTGCCTCTGGAGATCCTGATGAAGGTGACAGTCAAGCCAGAATACTTCAAGAGCGATGTGAAGGAGTCTCTCTTCTCCAGGTTTGTGACCGGATCACCTCTAACAGGCCGGCTTGGCTTCTTCCATCCTGATAACTTCACATTTGGAACGCCGGTCTATCTCAGCCGGCTGTACCGGGCTGCAATGGATGTAGAGGGCGTCTCTCACCTGGATATAATGGTGAAGTTCAGGCGCTGGGGCGCAATCAAGAGCGAGGAGCTAAAGGGCGATCTCCTGGAGGTCGGAACACTGGAAGTTGTGCGCCTGGATAATGATCCCAACTACCCGGAGAATGGGACGATTGAATTTCAGATGGAAGGAGGCATATGAACAATCAGTACGGCTGTATCTGCTGCAAAAGCTCAAAGGCGCTCGCCTCGTCAGCTATTGAGAACTCGCCGGGCCTTTTTGCCCTGGAATATCGCATCGGGACACATGCTCTGTTCAAGGCATTGATGATAAATGCACTCTCCAATCAGGCGCCGCTAAAAGGTCTCACTACAAGGGATGACGGCGATCCGGCCATAGCTTTGCTGGACTCCTGGGCAGTGGTTTTAGATGTGCTATCATTTTATCAGGAGAGAATCGCCAATGAGGGCTACCTGCGCACCTCTAAGGAAAGGCGTTCTATCCTGGAGCTTGCCAGAGAGATCGGGTACGAGCTCGACCCCGGAGTGGCGGCTCAGACCTACCTGGCGTTCACATTGGACGAGATGCCTGGGTCGCCCCGGCTGGTTAGCGTCGATATAGGGTCCAAGGTTCAGAGCATTCCAGGTCCCGGTGAGAAGCCCCAGACCTTCGAGACTGTTGAGAAGATAGATGCCAGGCCGGAGTGGAATGCCATCAAGCCCATGATGAAAAAGTCGACGATCCTTGAGCCTGGCAGCACTGAGATCTATCTCAAAGGGATAACCTCCGGGCTAAAGCCGGGAGACCGGCTTCTCTTTATAGGCAAGGATCGGGAGAACGATTCAGAGAGCGAGCATTGGGATATCCGGCGGGTAATATCGGCAACTGTTGATGCCATGGCCGGGCATACCAGAGTGACCTGGGAAAAGGGGCTGGGCCACTGGAGCTTGAGGGATTATCCGGGTCTTGATCAGCCTGGTGTCTTTGTTCTGAGGCAAAAGGCGGGAATCTTCGGGCATAATGCCCCTGAATGGCTGGCCATGCCTGACATTGTAAAAGAGGGTTATGTGGAAAAGGGGGTCGATGTCAAGAGCATTAAGCAATGGCCAGGATTCCGGGTATTCTCCAATGGAAGAAGAACTGGTCTCTTTGGCCAGTACTTCGAGGATGCAGGGCTTGAAAATGAGCTGACCTCCAGAACCGACCCCAATGTCAGCTTCACTAAGGGCAATGATCTTCTCCGTGAGAAGGCGAAGTCAGCTCGCTGGACTGGATTTTTGAGGGCTGACTCGACAGGAAAATGTAACTTTTCATTGGAGTTCAGGGGAGGAGCGAGGCTATGGGTAGGCGGCCAGATTTTCATAGATGGATGGAATGCAAGTCGCTCAGAGACATCACAGATCGATAAAGAAAAAGACCTGGCTGAAGGGGAGCTCTACGACATAAGGCTGGAATATAGAAATATAGATGGCATCATATATATCAGCCTTAACTGGTCCTCACCAGACCAGGTCAGCATCGAGCCAATTCCAGAAAGCAGCCTCATTCCACCCACTATCCAATTGGACGCCAGCTACCCCCAGATACTGCCAGGAAGCTGGCTTGTCCTCTCAGTCCCTGGATGGGAGGAGCTTTACAGGGTTGAAGATGTTACTGAAGACTCTCAATCCGATTTTACCATCAGTGCCAAGGTAACCAGAGTAACCTTAAGCGGTGAGAATCTCAAAGCATTTGATAACGGCCGGCGTAAGGCAGCGGCCTTTGCCCAGTCCGAGATGCTGGAGATCGCCATGGCACCGATCAGCGATGTCATCGAAGATATAGATAGCATTGCTCTGGACCAGGAGGTTGACGGCCTGGCAAAGGGTCAGAAGGTCGCCATCTGGGGAGAATCACCGGAAGGAGACCAGGTTGGTGAGGTCATGACCCTGGCAGAGACAAAGCCGGCAGAAGAGCTGGAGCTGCACTTCACTGAGAAGCTTAAACACAGCTACAAAAGAGAGAAATTGAGGATCAATGCCAATGTGGCTCTGGCCACTCATGGGGAGACCAAGTATGAGGTGCTGGGCAGCGGAGACGCATCCAGGCCTTATCAGAGCTTCGTCCTCAAACAGACCCCTGTCACCTATATCTCCACTCCTATCACGGGCGGCTCAACAAGCACTATTGAGCTGAAGGTGAATGATATCCTCTGGGACGAGGTTCCCACACTTTATGATATGGGACCGCACGATAGGGTCTATACAGCCAGGATGGACGATGATGGCAAAATAACCATCCAGACGGGAGATGGCGTCCACGGCTCACGCCTACCCAAGGGCGCTGAGAATGTCGTGGCTAGATACCGTGTGGGCACTGGCCTGGAGGGCGCAGTTAAAGCCGGCCAGCTCAGCCTGCTTATGACCAGGCCTCTTGGTCTGAAGGAGGCCATAAACCCGACGGCTGCAACTGGAGCGGCGAATAGCGAGCACCTGATAGATGCTAGACAAAACGCTCCATTCACTGTGCTGACCCTGGGCAGGATAGTCTCTGTGCAGGACTTCGAAGACTTCGCCAGGGCCTTTGCAGGAATAAGAAAAGCCAAGGCCACCTGGCTGTGGGTGGGTCAAAGAAGGCAGATACATATCACAGTGGCAGCGGCAGATGGCAGCACAGTGGATAATTCATTGAAGATCTACTCCAACCTGAAGACTGCCATGGATGCTGCCAGGGATCCTCTCCAGACGTTCATCGTCGATTCATATGAGCCCGTCTTCTTCAAGCTTAAAGCCAGACTGAGGGTTCGCCCCGGGCATGATACTGAGAAAGTTAAGGCTTCTGTTATCTCCATCTTAGAGGATACTTTCTCATTTAGAAATCGGGAGTTTGGGCAGCAGGTGTTTGCAAGCGAAGTGATGGCGGCCGCCCAGAGGGCTGAGGGCGTTGAGGCGGTATTTCTTTCATTGCTCTATACAGGGAATGATCATGATCTTAAGTCACAGCTCCAGGCAAGAACTGCCTGGGTGGACGGGAGTGGCAAGAGCAATGGTGCCCAGCTGCTGATCCTCAGGCGAGAGGATATAAAACTGATAGAGGGATGATCATGAGCGCCTACGATGCAGATAAGCTTTATCAGCTCCTGCCCGCCATATACCGCGTAAGGGATGAACAGACCGGTGGACAGCTCAGGGCTCTAATTGAGGTCATTGCCTCTCAAGCCCAGGTCATGGAGGAGGATATAGCCAGGCTGTATGATAACTGGTTCATTGAGACCTGCGATCCTTGGGTTGTTCCATACATTGGAGACCTCCTGGGAATCAGGGGCATGAGATCTCTGGCATCTGCCCAGTTCAGCCTGAGATCATATGTGGCCAATGCACTGGCATACCGCCAGAGAAAGGGGACAGCACTGGTCTTAGAGCAGCTGGCGCACGATGTGACCGGCTGGCCCGCGCGCGTTGTGGAATTCTTCCAGCTTCTAACCACCTCCCAGAATATCAACCACTTGAGGCCGGGGAACCTCTGGGTTCCAGACCTGCGCCATGCAGATGATATGGAGCTCCTGGGAGGCCCGTTTGAGAGCATGTCCCATTCTGCAGATGTCCGACCCGTATCCACTGGCGGCGGCAGATACAACATCCCCAACATCGGCCTGTTTCTATGGAGGCTCAAAAGCTATAGGCTAACCTGGGTAGTAGCCTACTCTCATGGCAATGGACGCTACAGCTTCAGCCCCATAGGCGTAGATGGGCCGCTCTTTAACAAGCCCCAGACAGAGATCGAGATACTGCACCTCGCAGATGAGCCAAACCTGCCCTGTCCTCTGCGCAGTCGGCTGCTTTTTGAGGAGCTGGAAGCAAGGCGCAGCGCGCTTGTCCAGGGAAGCACCCCTGAATCAGTCTACTTCGGAGACGATCCCGTACTGGAGATCTATCTGGATTTTAGTCCCGGGCCCTCTAACCCTGAGGATCTCAAATCCCTTGACCCAGAGGAGATCATCATATGCGACCTCAGCGGCTGGGATTCTCCAGGCTGGACAAGCCCCCAAAGCCAGAAATACCCAAAGGCAGGAGACCTCTTATTCTCCACAAAGGTGGCTGTGGATGCCGACCTGGGACGACTGGCGATATTGAGCGGTTTTCAACATCAACAGCCTTCCAGGATCCTTGTCAGCTACTCGTATGGCTTTAGCGGGGACATGGGCGGAGGGCAATACGATCGATTGAGGCCTTTATTATCCAGTGAGGAGCCGCTCCCGCTAAGTTCTGAGGCACTGTCCAGGGCCGATGTCTTGATCCCGGTATCCCTCAATGGGAAGATAAAGACCATCAGCGATGCGCTCAATGACCTGAAACCTGACGATCCCCGAACAATCATCCAGATAGAGGACAACCAGACATACCCTGAAGATCTGAGCATTGCCATGGATGGCGGCGATCTGGTGATACAATCTGCCAACCACCCGGACCATATGAGGCCGACGCTGGTTGGGAATCTTGAAGTTACCGGCGGGTCGGATGCAGCAAGGCTGGTTATTAGCGGTCTAGTTATCGCTGGAAGAATTTATATCACGGGCAGCCTGGCAGAGCTGAAGATCGTCGACTGCACCCTGGTCCCGGGCAGATGGCCTGCAGCAGACGATGGCGCAGTATTTCTCAGCCAGCCGAGCATCATGGCAGATGCCTCCTGCAAGAAGCTCAGAATTGAGAACAGCATAACAGGGCCGTTATGGCTGCATGAGGAATTGGCTGACCTGGTTGTGAGGGATAGCATCATCGCTTCATCCTCTCCGATGATGGAGGAAGGGTTTAGGCGAGCTATCACCGGCAGAGAAGAGGCGAAGAATGGCCCCAGGACGACCATAGAGAGGAGCACCATCTTTGGTTCAGTATATGTAAAAGAGCTGGCCCTGGCCTCTGAGGTTATCTTCAACCATCCAGTATCGGCACAGCGCCGCCAGTCCGGTTGCATCCGTTTCAGCTACATTCCTGATGAAGGCTCTTTAACGCCTCGACGCTACCACTGCCAGCCAGACCTGGCCCTGGCAAACCTGGCAAGAGAGAAGGGCATTGAATCTCTCGATGAAGGCGAGAAGGCTCTAGTCCTATCAGTGGTACGACCTGCCTTTACTTCAACCCGCTACGGCGACCCCGGATATGCTCAGCTCAGTCCGTACTGTGCTCCGGAGATTCGAACAGGAGGCACAGACGGCTCAGAGATGGGGGCCTTCAGCTATCTGATGCAGCCTCAGAGGGAGTCAAATTTGCGGGCGGCCCTTAATGAGTACCTAAGAGCAGGCCTTGAGGCTGGCATCTTTTACGTTACCTAGTGTTTGGATCCAAATTGATCGAGCAAGAAAATCAAAGAAATATGCTTGAATCATTGATACGGTGTTTTGGAATAGCTAGGGGATATTTTGGAGGAGGAGTTTCATGAAGGGAGATTTCACACGTTTCACGTTTGATCCAGAGAAGCACTATAGCTCAGTGAGAATGCAGCAGGGCCGGGTGCAGCTTGATGCAGATACAAACGAGTTTACAGACATAATGCTCCACCGAGATAGGGTGATGACTCAGGACCTCATAGGTGAATCCGGAGGGCCAGAAGGCAATGACGGGTTCAAAATTGCCCTGAATGTAGCGGATTTTATAGCTGATTTGAATCTACCCCCAGAGGAACAAGAAGCGCTCAAGGATAGCATCACTAATAGGCTTACTAGGAAGGAGATTCTGCCCCTTAAGGGGTTTGACTTTTTGATAGGCAAGGGGCGATATTATGTCGACGGCATCCTCTGTGAGAATGAAGATTATACATCGCTCATAAAGCAGCCTGATCTGGAGATCAATATTAGAGGCCCCAGTCCCATTTATATTGTATATCTGGACGTCTGGGAACGCCACATCACAGCCATCGATGATCAAGACATCAAGGAGATAGCTTTAGGAGGCTCAGATACAACTACGCGAACAAAGACCGTCTGGCAGGTCAAGCTATTGAGGCTAAAAGGACCCCTAGAGAATAGCCCCTGTGGTCAAGTATTTGAGGAATGGAATAATCTGACCGCCATTCGCAACTCTCGAATGAAAGCTCAAATAAATACTGGAAGCAGCTCCAGCAGCTCTACTAGCGTTCCCTCAGGAGACGGATATACAGGCCTGACAAACCAGCTTTACAGGGTGGAGATACACCGTTCGGGCAAGGGCGATAAAGCCACCTTTAAATGGTCTAAGGATAATGGAAGCGTGGTTCGGGCTATAACGGAGATCAAGGAAAGCGATAAGGAGATAGTCGTTGAGAACACGGACCAGGACCTGCGTCAGGCCTTTGCAGGTTGCCTATTTATGGAGATCACAGATGATTACCGGGAGCTCAATGAGCTGCCAGGAACTCTGGTCAGGCTCGTAACCGTAAAAGATACTGATAAACTTGCCTTCGAGTATATAGCAACAGATGTCGTCAGCTCCACGACTTTTCCTCTGGAGCGTAAACCTAAGGTTCGGCGTTGGGATCAGATCGAATCGGCAGAGATTAAGGTTGGCCCTGGCCCGATACCTTTAGAGCATGAGATCGAGGTCTGCTTCAGCCCGGAGGATGACTACCACACTGGCGACTACTGGCTGATCCCCGTCAGAGCGGGGGCGAATCTCACGCGTCAGATAGAGTGGGAGACGTGGGAGGACTGGGAAAATTGGGAGGATTGGGAGAAGGAAAAGGGCCAGCGCAAGATGGTACAGCGCTTTGGAGTCGAGCACCACTATTGCAGGCTTGCCGTGGTGAAGTGGACTGATCGTGGATTCGAGCTCTTTGAAAATGGTCTTGGCGATTGCCGCACCAAATTCCCTTCAGCAGTCTGCCTTGAAAATACCCTGAAGGATATGCTCAATAAGCCCAGCGGAGGCTGTATGGTCACAGTTGGGGCAGGCGGGAATTACACGAGCCTGGATGTGGCCATTAGGGAGCTGATAAAGGGCGGATATACTGATATCAGCATCTGTTTGCTTCCAGGGGATCATGAGATTCTGAAAGATCTGCGGATTGTAGATATAAGTGATATCCCCTCTCTTAAGGTACATATTACTGGGGGTGGAAGAGGTACAAGGATACTTCTTGGCGAGCTTTGCAAGCATATTGATATTGAGCATCTCGCTTCCTTCTCCCTGACGGGTGTAGATATGATCGCTAATGAGTATGGCCAGGTTGGTGTGAATCCTTTAACAATTATGCAATGCGGTGATGTTGTAATCCGCAATTGTAGATTACTGGATAAAGCTGGTTCGGGCACACTGTTGACAATAAATGGTGCCCAAAGCATCACGATAGAAGATAGCACGCTAGAAATTTACAGCAGCTTTGGCATGCATCTGCATTATATGGCACTTAGCGGTGAACCTCTAATCCAGAATTTGTTCAAGCTAGACGATCAATATACTGATCGGTCTGTATTTATACAGGAATCTCTACTTGTAGCTGGGAAAATAGCGAAAGATGATGCCCTTTCACGGAATCAAATAACGAATAATCTTTCCGATTCATTTAATGAAAAAGCAATAAAACCTAGAATAAAAGCTTTTCGATATCTCTATACTAAATTAAATGATTCAATAATGGGGGGGGACCCTCATAGAATTGCTGCAAGGCTCATCGAGATCTTTGATGCTACTGCTAAGGTGAACCCGCTTACAGCATTGGCAATTAAAGATTCCATAGGCGATACAATTCTCTCGAATAATAAGTTTGGAGGATTTCTAAATTTATATGGAGGAGAACCAGATATTTTAGGAAACGATGATTTTGATTATTTATACAAGTATTTAGGGAATAATAAGATCAGCTTTACGACGGACGTCGATGAGGCATATGAGTCAGATAGGGTCTATATCGAATTCGGCGCAAATTCTGGTACACTTCGGCTTCAAGGAAATCGTCTAATATCCGTGCGCTGTGGATCTGAATTCATCAATAAACTCCGCCGGTTAGCAAATATGAACGGGGATGAATTTAAAGCCAATTTAAAAGTAGCATTAAATGAAATTTTTAGGCAAATTGTCCTGGAAGATAATATCATCGAGATAGGAGAAAACTTTTGGGTAGCTAGTGAAGTTATATTTACAGCCAATAGATTTAACCATTTGGATACCCAAACTAAAATAGGTTCAGTAATTGCTCAAATGTCTATCTATATGGGTAATAGCAGCAGGTTTTTTTCCGAAAAATCCTCTTGCCCTGAATTGTGGAATGCTACACATCAAGACTTTTTGTATAATAAAGCATATTTGCACGGAAGTCAAAATGTAGCTAATATATTGTTTAATATTGTAGACTATCCCTGGTAGTATGACAATATTTTCCTAAGTCACGGGGTCCCCAAGAATCTCTTTGGTCCTGACCTCCTCACGTTTAGGCATAGGCACGAAAATTTCTGGCCTATGTGTCCTGTTTTGTCAGATTTGGCATTGTGCCTATTGCATACAACAGATCGTTATGCTACAACGCTATATGCCTAAATTTTGGGGAGCTTAGGTTTGGTCTACTCTGGCAACTTGACTCCCTCCTTAAGATTCATATATAGTTAAAAATCTAAAGATTTATACTTATAACTGGAAGCTGATAAGTCCTTTGGGCAGATATCTCCGAACTGGGCTGTCACTCAAGGCCGTCGGCCTTGAGACACCCAAGGCATAATTCACCACCCAAAAAGCTAGGGCTGTTTTCCTATGATTGCTGCTCTGGATCAGAACCTCGAAAGATGTGACTATAGAACTCAATTCCTGGATGATTGAGGATTTTGCCAAGCCTAAATTGCTTGGTAAAACACAATAAGCTTGATTGCAATAAACCCTTGGCCTCCATAGAATATCCCACTGGCACATAGTAACAGAAGTTTTGACAAAAAGGATTATGCCGAGTGAACCTTTCTGTGGCATCTTTCCATCGCTCAGAATTAATGTTCCTATGTACCAGTGCAGCGAGGCTAAAACAAGTCCGCAGATACATAAGGATAGACTATGCTTCTGGGTGGTGCTACTGGCAGGCAGATCCCTGGCTATGGATGCGTGATCCAACTCCAACGTCCGGGCAGATGCCTTGGCCCAAAAACTCTGGGGGGAACATTTCAGATAATATGCAGCCGCTGCCTGATCACTGTTTGATGGATCGATAGCATATCACATGGCACTTCAAGGACGTCGATTATATGCAAATCTGAGCTTTGTCAAGTGGGTGGGCCATTACGACAGCGCCTACAGGATCGAGCAGGGGGTGCTCCCCGAAGCTGGCATGGTAGAACAGTCATTCGCCAGATCTCTATCTCTTGCCAAGTCCGATTTAGAACCTCAGATCAAAGAGCCATCCATGTCCCAGAAAGCTCCGCCAGCGGCGAATGTCTTTCTGGTCAGCTTCCAATCGCCTGAGAAACTGGATGAAGCAGTGGTCGATGAAAAGATCCGGCAGATGGCCTCGATCCACGGGGTCTTGAGCATAGAGGCTCTAAGGATTAGACGGCTTTGAAATAATATTGCGACCAGGCTCATTGCTGGTCTGGATGGAAATGGACAGCTCAACTTGCCCCTCTCTGGCGAGGGTGAGATAGTGGCAATTGCTGATACCGGCCTTGATAGTGGTGACTTTGAGAATATTCACCAGGATTTCAGGGGCAGTGGCATCCACTGAAAAGCTAGATATCCCATGTGTGTAAAACTTCCTTAAGATGCCAAACTTCAACGTCCTGCTAGAGGGTGCCTGGCTTGTAAGAGATGTCAAGACCGCAGATGATGCAATAGGTGTCGCCATCTCAGAAGCCGGCAAGCGATTGAATCAGAAGAAGATGGAGTTCGTAGAGGTGGAGGTGGGCCAGTCCAACTGTCCTGAGTGCGGCGAGTGCTTAGACGGCGTCTTCCTGGTGGCGGGCACTGCCCTAGTGGGCATGCTCTTTGAGATGAAGATCTTCAATGCCGAGAACGAGGAGCACGCAGGAAGGATTGCCAAGTCAATGATAGGAAAGGCCCTGGGCTCAATACCGCTGCGGGTCGTGGAAGTAAACGAGATGGAATAAAAGCAAGCTATAGTCAGGCTGCTTTGGATGCATCAGGCAGGTTATTTGAGCAAAACCTGGCCTGTGAGTTTCATCCACTCTTTTGCCTGATCTTATATAATGTAAAGAGACTCTGCCCTTCAGAGTCCCGCCGATATCGGCTAGGCCATATTTGACATGCCTGACCAGAGTTCATCTTGTCAAGCCCATAGATCTTGTGCCTCCATGTGATCGCCTAATGCCCCGGGCGAACGTAGTCCAAGAATATCTTAAGCGATATCCTAAAAATGCGCAAGGCCAAACAGACCGGGCTGACAGATATCAGCCATCACCTCAATTTAGGGCATAGAGGTTTATCCTCTACCCTTGGGCAGTTTGGGTCAAGCGGTGTGTGGCGATGTCGGCGGAATGCTAACGCTTGGCATTATCGGCGGGCTTACCCTGGGTGCCATCGCCAGTTCGCCGCCGCAGTCCAACTGATTGGTGTGATTGCAGGGGGCAGGCCAAGTGCGACGGAATTAGTTCTAAACGCCGTCTCTAAAGGATAGGAATATATCCATATTGGTCGCACCGAGTTCACGTTGGCAGGTCTCCATGACACACCTACAAATATTGGGTAGGGGAGTTTGTTATACAGGAGTAGAGGCTTTGAAAAAAGATAACGGAGAATGTTGCGTAACACTCGAGGTTGCAGGAAAGGGGGACCTGTTGGGCTTCAAGAGAGACCTGCAGGAAGCATTTGCTAAAGCTGTGACTGAAGCATTTGGCTCTATCCCAGATGAAATGATTCCTTCTGATGAAGATATCGAGGAATCCTTCAGTGCTCCGGGCGCCGTAACCTATCATATCCTCTCAGATGGGAATAAGGTCGGCGGCGCTGTACTGGCTATTGATGAAGTAACACATCGCAACTCGCTTGATCTCTTCTATATATCTACAAAGGAACATGGTCGTGGCATCGGATACAAGGCATGGAGAGCAATCGAGGAAAGGTATCCCGAGACAGTGGTTTGGGAGACTCACACGCCGTATTTTGAGAAACGCAACATTCACTTCTATGTTAATAAATGTGGGTTCAAAATTGTCGAATATTACAATATGTATAACCCAGATCCCCATAGAGCTGATAAAGAAGGCCTGCCTGGAGATGGGGAGCTATTTAGATTTGAAAAGATCATGAGGTAATCGCTGTGAACCCTTCTGAGAAGGGCGATGCGGAGACAAAAAATGCTTGAGCTTTGCAGATGGCTCTATAATGATGCACTTGCATACCGGAAGAATGCCTGGGAGAAGGAAGAGAGATCAAGCCGTTTTGAGACTCAGGACAGATTGCCGCAACTGAAGCTGATCCTGCCAGAACTCAAAGAGGTTCATTCCCTGGTCCTTCAGAATGTAGCATGGGTGATGCTGGTAACTAAGACCGAGAGCAAAGCAGCATACTCTGGCTCAAAGGTTGTACTGGTTGATCCAAGGCAAACATCTCGATTCAATCTCTTCGTAAAATCGATAGATGTCCTGCATTTTAGGGAAGGGAGCATTCACATCTGTCCTTCAATCTTTACCAGGGCCTCCTGTGCCTCTCTTCTGACGCTGCTGTCCCTGTCCTTGAGAGCCATCTTTAGAGGCCCCACTGCTCTGATGTCTCCTATGTCTCCAAGCGATGCTGCAGCCAGAGCTCTTACATAGCTGAACCTGTCCTCCAGGGCCAGGAGCAGGGGGGACACCGCCGGCCTTCCCATCTTCACCATCTCTTCTGCAGCCCTCTTTCTCTCAGCCTTGTCCTTGGACCTCAGAGACTGGGCAAGCGTTGAGATGGCTCCTGAGCTGCTGCCGCCCATATCAGGCTGTGGCCTGGAACTTTTAGGGTTTTTTGCCTTAACTTTCTCGCGGACTTTTGGCTTTAATCTCCCAAGATCAAAGCATTTCGCCTCTGATCTCCCCTGCCGGCCCCATTCCTTCTCCTTGGATTCTATGATCTCTCTTGCAAGCTTTGCATCTGCCACCTTCAGCTCACCTCTCACCCACTGGGGCAGGAAGGCCTTCACCCCTCCTTCCTCGCTTGCAAACCTGCGGTCGCAAAAGAGCAGGACTCCGCGCTCCGACTCAGCGCGTATCACCCTTCCAGCTGCCTGCAGCCCCCGGTTTATGGCCGGCAGAGTATAGGCTATGAGCATGCCTTTGGTCTTGCCATATTTTTTGGTGTAGTAGGCATTGATCTCCCTCTGTATCTCGTCATATACTCCAAGAGGCAGTCCAATAACAGCAACTCCGTTCAGCGCCTCTCCCTTGTAGTCTATCCCCTCAGCAAGCTTTCCTCCGCACACCCCAAGCAGCACCCCGCCCTGGAGATGGCCCTGCCTGAAGAACTCCTCCAGGAGCTCTGGGACCTCATCTGAAGACCTGGGCTCAAGAAAGAGCTTTTTGGAGGCCCCATCCGCTGCGGCCTGGCAGACCTCTCTGTACCTGTTCATCATGGAGTAGGACGTGAAGAACACTGCCACATTTCCAGGCACGCACTCTATCAGAGACTCAATGCTTGAGGAGATCTCCCTTTTGTTCTCTGCATCTTCCCTGGCCTCGAGCTGGGTTGTGGCGCTCTCTGAAGCCAGGAGCAGCCTGTTTTCAGGTGGAAACGGATTTGGCAGGCTGATCTTCTTTGCCCGGCCCTCTTCACCCAGGAAGTAGAGCTCATAGGCGTCCAGGGGAGAGAAGGTCCCAGAGAGCATAACTGTGGCATTGACCATGTCAGTGATCCTTCTAATTATGGGTGCAGGATCAATCCTTGTGATCTCCAGCCTGACCCACTTCTTGTCTCCATTTCCAGTGACTGCAATCTTTCTCTGGAATGAGTCATCAGTCTCTGCCTTCTCCACATCCTGCAGGAATAGCAAGACCAAGGCCAGGCTCGGCTCAATATCGCCCTGGATGTTCTCCTTGTCGCCCTCTGCAAGGTTTAGCTCAGCCACGGTCACTGCAATGTCTGAGAAGTAGGAGAGAGCATCATCTATGCTATCTATTCCGTCGTAGAGGAACGTCCTGAAGAGATCGGCATCCAAAAGAGCCTCACCCTCCTGCATCCTTGCCTGCCTGCTCTGCATGAACTTCCTCAATCTTGGAAGAAGCACGCGGACTGATTTGATGCCCTCCTTCCTCCAGGATGACTCAAGCTTAGACTCCTCAAGCCTGGCCTGGCCGAGGGTCTCCTCGAACTTCTGGAGCTCCTTTTCTGCCAGGTCGACCATCCTTATGGTTAGAATCCTGGAGTTCATGGCTCTCACCATATCTCCAAGGTTGTGGGCCTCGTCTATGATCAGGGTCAGATTCTGGGGCTCCATCTCCAGCCACTGGAATATTATGTCCTGGAAGTCAGGGCTGAATAGATGGGAGTAGTTCATTATCACTACATCGCTTGACCGGGCATAGAGGCTCATTATCTCATATGGACATAAACCCTGGCACATCTTCTGCAGTCTCTCTGGGGGTATTATCTCTTTCTTCAAGGTCTCGACCACTTCAAGGGCCGCTCCAGAGCGCCTGAAGTGCACCTTGCCGTTCATCTCGAACGCCTCACGGCTCATGAGGTAGTAGGGGCAAAATGTGCGGTAGCCGGGGTCCTCATCAGGTATGCCCTTATCATTGGCTGGATCGTAAATGTTCTCTCCGCTTTTATTCAGCCTGGATTGTATGAAGTTCTTGGTCCAATCCTTGAGCCTGGAGCAGCCTGAGTAGACCGACTCCCCTCTAAACTCGTGCTCTATTGGGCAGATCTTCTGCTTTCCAACCATATATGAGAGCTCGGGGCGGTGATGGGTCTTAGACCAGATCTTGTTTATCTCATCCACATAGATATCGATCTGAGAGACGGTCCTGACCGCCACCACCACCTTTCCGGGGGCGGCAGCGAGTGCTGCCGATATGCAGGAAGTCTTGCCGCATCCTGTGGGGGCATCTATCAACAATATTTCATGCTCTCCCTTCTCGACTATCTCATAGACCGCATCCAGCATCTGGTCCTGGTATGGCCTCAGAGATTGGTAAGGGAAATAGTCCAGGTACACATCATCATCATCGCTCTAGGATGAGATAAATGCTATCCACGGGGCGAATGTGATTGCAATGCAGACTTTAAGGCTGCCCCGTCTCTGCAGCATATTCAGCATCATGAATGTTCTTCAATGCTTCCTACATCCATGAATGATGATAGCACCCAAACTCTTGGAAAAAATATAAGCTATAATGTGGGAATAGATAGCTTTTATCGCTCTTGGTCGTAAAATATAATTTGAAAAGAACACTATTCAAGTGATTGGGAAGGTAACGTACTTATATGATAAATGTTGCAGATGCTTGAGGGGTCAAACTGCGACGGCGCACCCCGCAGCAGAGCTGCGGGGCATGCAAGGCGCCGTCGCTCGGTTAGACGAATTCTGTTAATTTCATTTGGGCAAAATCTTCCTTTTCTTCTGGTGAACCTTGGTTTTCTACATAATTCCTTATAATTTCAGCAGTAACACCATCACCAATAGTGCCAACGTAACCACCATCACTCCAAAATTCTCCACCCCATAACTGTTTCCTGATTTCAGGGAACGCTTTGAACATTTGTTTAGCAGTTATGCTTTTTATAATTTGCATTACCCTTGATGGCGAGTATTTTGGTTCAGATCCTACAAACACATGCATGTGGTTACCATCAGTCCCTATAGCATCAAATTGAAAGCAATATCTTTGTCCGATCTCCAAACAAGTGTTTTTCAGAAGATCGATTCTGTCTTGATGCATTAGTAATTTCTTTCTATATTTGATACAAAGCACCATATGATACCTAATTTTATATACGCAATGGCTTGCATGCCGCAATTCCAGCATTAATTCATATAGCGCTAACGAGATTCAAA
>Ga0074195_1001043_pt1 | contig 43719 bp, 39 predicted proteins | sample EPASupsiteHSE623_FD_64525 | JGI IMG/M metagenome (GOLD analysis project Ga0074195, IMG submission 64525) | Bioremediated contaminated groundwater from EPA Superfund site, New Mexico - Sample HSE6-23 | ecosystem: Environmental > Aquatic > Deep subsurface > Groundwater > Contaminated ...
ATTGGGTATTGTCGGGTTCGGGCGTATCGGTCGTGAAGTGGCAAAGCGGGCAAACGCTATGGATATGAAATGTGTTGCTTACGATCCCTTCATCACCCAGGAACGGGCAGCCCAGCTCGGTGTCGAGATGATGTCAATGGCCGACCTCTTCAAGGTCGCCGATGTGATCACGGTCCATACTCCCCTGATTGCCGAGACGAAGCACGTCATCAATGAAAAGAGCATCGCGACGATGAAAGACGGCGTCCGGATCATCAACTGCGCCCGTGGCGGCATCATCGACGAGAAGGCCCTCTACGATGCGGTCAAGAGCGGCAAGGTTGCCGGGGCAGCCCTTGATGTCTTCGAGACGGAACCCCCGACGGAATCCCCGCTCCTCACCCTCGACCAGATCATCGTGACCCCCCACCTCGGGGCAAGCACGGTCGAGGCACAGGTCAATGTCGCGGTCTCGGTGGCAAAGCAGTGCGTGGAAGTCCTCAAGGGCGGGGCTGCGAAATACGTGGTCAATGCCCCGATGGTTCCCCCGGAACATGCCGATGTGCTCGCACCCTTTGCCCAGCTTGCCGAGAAGATGGGACGCTTTGTCACCCAGATTGCGGGTGGCAGGCTCTCATCAGTCGAGCTCATCTACGGCGGTGAACTCTCCGCCTATGCCGGCAGCATGAAGTACGTGACCCGCCTCGCGCTCAAGGGACTTCTCGACCCGGTGCTCCAGGCGCCGGTCAATATCGTGAACGCGGATTTCATTGCCAAGGAACGCGGCATCTCGGTCAGCGAGACCGTTACGCAGGAAGCCAGCGGATTCAAGAACCTCATCACCATCCGGATCAAGACCGACAAGGGCGAAGAGACGGTCAGCGGCACGGTCTTTTTCAAGGGCCGCAGCCGCATTGTCGCAGTCGGCGGCTACACGATGGACATGATCCCCGAGGGCTACGTGATCGTGTCACGCCACCTGGACAAACCCGGAGTCATCGGGCGTGCTTCTACCATCCTCGGGAAGGTCAACATCAACATTGCGGGCATGCAGGTCGGCCGGATTAACCCCGGCGACAAGGCCATCATGGTGCTGAACGTGGACAGCGAAGTTCCCGACAGCGTGATGGAGGAAATACGCGGGATGCCGGGGATCTTCACCGCTACGTTTGCCAAAATATCAAGTGAAAAAATTTAAAAATTTTTGATGATGTGGAAAAGGAATATCTACGTCATTACCGGGCCAGTCCCAGTTTCCCGAGTTTCTCTGCGGTAGGAACCCCTTCCGAATCCCAGCCCCGCTCCGCATAGTATTCATCGAGCAGCGGTTCGCGTTCCCAGACCCTGCCTGTTGGTGCACCTTCCTTTAACGGCTCCGTGAGCAGCCGTGTGGGGAGGGTATCATCGGCCTTGGTATAGCCCTGTTTCATATTGAAGAGTTTCTGGACATTCCAGATCCGGTCACCTATCTCCATGATCCCGTTCGCATCCATCTCCATGCCGGTTGCGGCCGTGACTATCGCTGCGTAATCGTCCGCGCCCATTGGTGCAAGGGAGGTGAAGATGCACATGCCAATCGAATCAATCGCCGCCGTGAGGTCCTGGAAAGCCTTGGTCCACGTAGCCTTGCCCGTGTTGACGAAGGGGTCGAGTTTCTGCGGGAGCCCGAGCACTTCCGGTGATATCATGTACCCGTTGATGTGGTCTCCCCCGCGAACTCCGGTTGCATACGAGAGTCCCATGCCCTGCAGTCCCCGTGGATCGTATGCCGGGAGTTCCATCTTCTTGACGCTCATCGAGAGTTCGGGATGACCGTGTTTCTCGGCAAACCGGTACGAGCCGTCAGCCATCTCGTCACCGATGCCCTGCCGGTAACCCATCATCTTGGTGAGTTCAACGATCTTTACTGCATCCCCGAACAGGATCTTATCCTTGATGTACCCTTTCTCCGAGAGTTCCATGGCACAGGCAATCGTAACACCCGCCGAGATGGCGTCAAGCCCGAGATCATTGCAGAGATTGTTTGCCCGGGATACAGCGATGAGATCGTCAACCCCGCAGTCAGCACCAAACGCCCACGCATTCTCGTACTCGGGTCCTTCGGCTTCTTTGCCGTCGATTCTTGTCCCCCGCCCGCACCCTATCATGCAGCCATAGCATGGCTTTTTCCGGACCAGGGTGGTCTTGGACATCTCTTCGCCTGAGATTTTCTCGGCATTTGCGAAATACGCGGTCTGGTGGTTGCGGGTCGGCAGGATGTAGCTGTTGTTGATCAGGTTCATGAGCACCTGCGTACCGTAATCGGCAAGTGCGCCGCTGGTTACCGGGCCGGCCATGATCTTATGCCGGCATGCCAGGGTGGCTTCCTTGAATTTTTCCGGCTGCGCAACCCCGATCTTCAGGTCGCCCCGTGCGGTGATTGCCTTGAGCATTTTGGAGCCCATGACCGCCCCCAGCCCGCCCCGTCCGGCTGCCCGGTACTGGTCTGACATGACGCAGGCAATCCGGCTTTTGAGTTCTCCTGCGGGCCCGATACAGAGGACCCGGGTGTGTTCGTCGCCAAGATCTTTTTGCAGGCCCAGCGTGGTCTCAGTGACCGTCTTTCCCCAGTAGGCTGCGGCATCGCGGAGCTCGGCTTTTTCGTGATCGAGCCAGAGATACGTGGGTTTTTTTGCCTTGCCCGTGATGACGACCGCATCGAATCCCGCAACTTTCATTTCATGGCCGAAGAAGGCCCCGCTGTCGGATGAGCAGAGGGTATTGTTGAGCGGGGATTTGGCGACAACCTGGTGACGTGCCCCGAGCGGGACGCCGATGCCGGTCAATGGCCCGGTTGCGACCACCATGACGCTTTTTTCATCGAGTGCATCGGTGTTTGCCGGCATCAGGTCGGAAACCAGTTTTACCCCGAGACCCCGTCCCCCGAGATAATTTTTTTTCAGTTCCGCGGGGAAGGGCTTTTTTGTAACTTCACCTTTCGTGAGATCGACATAGAGAATGGTATTGGCGTATCCGTCCATTTTTTCACCTCGATTTTGCATTGGTTACCCGCACCCTGCCCGGGTGGTGTTTAAGTGGATGCCGATGCGTTTTGCCTGATTCGTTACCGGGTCTTTGTTGTCTGCCTGGGACAGGGAATTATCACAGACACCCTGTGTCCTGGGAACCACGTTGTGTTGGCAGGATCGTTTGTTGTTCGTTGTGGAGATGCAGGCACTATCCCGGAATAATCGCACATGCTCTCCGCGATATAATAAATGTACCGACGTTACCAGTAATCAAAAATATTTTATTTTCGGTAGTTTTAATGCAATTCATTTTTTAAGTGCAGGAAGATTTCGTTACGTTAGATCTCTGGAGCGCTATTTTGTCAGCAAATGCGCAGACCTCGTATGCGTGCCCCTGCAATTTCTGGAAATTCACTTTCAACATCGCGGGTATGCAGGTCGGCCGTATCAACCCTGGTGACAAAGCTATCATGGTGCTGAACGTGGACAGCGAAGTGCCCGACAGCGTGATGGAAGAGATACGCGGGATGCCGGGGATCTTTACTGCGACGTTTGCAAGGGTATCGAGCGAGAAGATTTCAAGATTTTTTTTCGCTGCGATATATCAAAAGAAATCTTTTTTTAAGTACCTTTTAATTGCAATTCAATCAAATTACTCACAATGGGTAATAATATTGAGATAAACGATTACATTATTGAATTAGATCCTGATGCAAATAAAATCTCGAAATTTGACTCAATAATAAAAAATTTAGAAAAAATGGGTAAGAAAGCTCATTTATTAAAATTCATCAGCTCAATTTACCAATTAGGTTTACCCTATAAACATAATATTTACATCTCCGATGATGGTGAAGTGACAATTGATATTTTCGAAAAAAATCACGAACTAATCAATCCCCCAGAAAAATTAAAAATCGGTATAATTCAAAATTACCGAAATTAGCATTTTTAACAGAATCTGAATTTTCTCATCATTATTGTTTATGCCCAAGATAGACAAATAATTCAACGCAAATATATTTCATTTCAAAACAAGGAACTTTCTTTATGGGATTATTTGATGTATTCTCCAAAAAAAATGACAATTTATCTAAAAAAACGGATGATATGTATAATCAATATTTAAATGAGGCTTGTAATCTTTTCCAACAAGGTCTTTATTCAGAAGCTGTCACTTCATTTGACAAGGCGATCGCAATCAACTTAAATGACCCTAATTTATGGTGGCTTCGTGGAGTTTCATTAGAAAAAATCGAACTGCATGTAGAAGCCCTTGTCTCTTTTAATAAATCTCTCACTATTAACCCAAATTACGCTTTTGCGTGGAGTAATCGTGGAGACGCTTTAGATAATCTCGGTCGTTGTTCAGAAGCAGTTGCATCATATGACAAGGCAATTGCTCTCAATCCAAATAATTCAGAAGCATGGAGCAATCGGGGGGTTTCGCTCCGCAATCTCGGCATGTTTGCAGAAGCAGTTGTATCCTATGATAAAGCGATTGCCATCGACCCAAGTCTCGCTGATACATGGCACAACCGGGGATACGCGTTACGTCAACTCGGGATGAATAAAGAAGCGGATGCATCATATGATAAGGCAATTGCGCTCCATAAAAACAAGATTATTACTTGATTGATTTAATCCTGATTATTTAAGATATCAATCTCAAGTTTCTCATTTTTAATTTCCTATCATAACATCACCGCATGCGCCTCTCGCTGAATTTACCCCCAGATATTAATCCTCAAAACATGTTTGAGGGGTTGCATGATGTCTGGGGAGTTATTGTATCAAGCACAAAGATGGGGGCTGATGCCCCCATACCCACAGATACGATAACGCCGCCGCCCCCGAAGGGACGCCCCCGCGGCGGATCAGTGGCTGGAATCCCTTTTAACCGACCCGCCCAGCGAGGCCCCGCCGAGGCGGCCGAGCGACCCCCGCAGGGGGTGGGTTCACTCATTTTTTTCAAATAAGTGACTTGTCCATTAAATGGATTCCGTTCCTTACATCCAAAATAAAATGGGGGAGGTACCCTCTCCAAAACCCGAGGGGGGTATACAACCCTCCATACCCCTCCTCTTGTCCAAGACAGGCTCCCTCCCCCCCTCCGGCTGCACACACACGGTCACGGTTTCCGATGGAGTCACGACTGAACTTCCCTTTCCTCACGTAATCCAGAGGGTGAATGGGAGCCTGTCCAAAAAGTGAGAGGGGGTATACCCACCCCTTCTCCAAAAAACGAGGGGGGGATACCAGCCCCACCTACCCCCTCTCCAATGTACGAGTGGGGGAGCCCCTACCCCCCACTCTTGCGCAAGACAGGGTACCTCCCCCCCCGTTTTTGGCATGAGCCTGCCTGCGGTTTCATCATCACAAAACCGGTGTGCGAGACTGCTTGCGAAGTGTCATAAGATTTCCGGATGCAGAGCCGGCCATTTTTCAGGGACCGGGGCCTTAACCGCATCACCTTGATAAAAAAGCGTTATCGGTTGAGTTCTCTTACATCATGAGCGTAAGGAACAACAGGAGATAGGCGATAATCGAGACCAATGGTATGATGCGGATCGACCAGTAGTTGACCAGCTCAACCCGTGCTGTATCCTTGTCTTCGGTAAATTTCAGAACAAGGATACCGGATATGAGCACCATGACGAGCGTTGCATACGTAACGATCATGAACAGGTCAAGGAAGGTAGCATAGGCAACGAGCGGGATTGCATCGGCAACACGCCAGTGGATCAGTACCGCGGCAAGGAACATCGAGGCATTGATACCCAGCCGTGACGAGATTCTCATCATCAGGGTAGTGAGGGAGACGATGATGATGAGCATAATCGGCAGGAAAAATTTCAGGATTGTTGATGTAGCGTCTCTTACAACGCCGTAAGTAAAGACGGCCCGGGAAAAAGGAACCTCGTCAGTAACATAGGATTTGTTCGTGATAACAGATCTGGTCCCGGAAAGCGTCCATCCCGGAATGTTTGCTCCGGGATCGAGACCGCTGTTTTCCGGGTCGATCACGAGAACCATCTCCCGTTCGTTCATAATTTTAGGTTCTATCCTGATGGGGAGCACATGCCGGTCAAAGGGGTAACGGCTGAGGTCAGGTTCGGCAGTCAGGACAGCAATGATCCGGTACACCTTTTCACGGGGTGCATCGTTGACGGTAGTGACAGAGGTGATCACCCCGTTCATCAGTTCGAGATCATTAATCGACACGGGTTTATCGGATTTGAGGTTCAGGTAAAAATCTACCCCGACCGTCCCGGTTCCAATATCCACCCGGCTGAAGTCAACAACATAGATGCCGATCTGCACAATATCAGGCGTAGTTATGGCAGGTTGTACTGATACATTTGAAACAGCCCCGGCAGAAACGGGAGCCGCGATCACGACAATTGCAAACGCAATGAAAAGGAGGGCACAGATGAAACCACCCGTTTTTCGGAGGTGCGGATTTTCCGCCCGCACAGGTGCCTGTTTCAGATTTATTGGCCCGAAATTGCGTTTCACGATCTTTCAAAAATACTGGGATGCCTGGGTATATTAATTGCGATCCGCGTCCTGCCAGCAAAAATCCTGTCATGGGATGTATGCAGCATACCCCTTGTGCGGTACCTCCCAACGAGTCGCAGCACCCTGCAATAGCCGGAAAACCCGCATGAGAAGAGGGCAAAAAGATTGTATCCGGGTTCAAAGGTGAAAAAACACCGGTTTCAATACATTATCAATAACTATTATATATAACTTTTTAATTGTGTTCCGCTTTTCTGGTAATCGTTTTGGGTGATAAGAAATATAATGCACCTGCGATCCCGATTACCTCCCAGGTGCATTATCGGAATATTTATGATTAAATTTAACGTTGTTATTGCAGGATTTGCGTGGTCTCTTGAAATACATGTGCGGTGTTGGAAAATATGAGTCGGTTTGACCTGCGTCAGAGCTGTGAAAAGGCATTTACCGGCCTTGAGGCAGCGATCGTTCTGATTGCATTCGTTGTCGTGGCAGCGGTGTTCTCGTACGTGATACTTGGTGCTGGGTTTTTTACCTCGCAAACCGCTCAGGCGACCGTCCAGTCTGGCGTGAAGGTGGCAAGCTCGAGTATTCTTCTGGATGGAAACGTGTACGGGATCAGGGTTGATAATAATCCTTACCTTTCGTATGTTAACGTATCAGTAGCACTTACTGCGGGAGGCACTCCTATGGATTTATCCCAGATTATCGTATCGTATGCTGATAATAACGGGGGCTACAATTCAAGCCTGACCTACATGGGTGTGGCGCAGGATGGAGGAACTCCCTGTGCCAGTATTGTCGGTGGAACAGCCGGTGGCGACGGGAGATGGTGTATAGCAGAAAAACTCAATAATGAAACCGCTGGTGCCACCCTTGATAACAATGCCCAGATGATCCTTTCGGTTGGCGTGCCGGCAACAGCAACCGCGAATACGAAGTTCTCGCTTAATTTCCAGCCCGTTGGCGGCGCAGTGCTTCCTCTCAAAAGGACCGTTCCCGCCACAATTAACCCGGTGCAGATACTGTACTAACCCGTTTTTTTATTTTGCCGTTCTTTCAGGCCGTGATGAAAAAGATACTTTTTTATTGCACAAACAATGCTACTAATGCATGAATCTCCGTAAGCATTATCTCGCATTGTTCGCCGTGTTACTGGCAATTATTGTTGTTTTTGCAGCGGGTTGTACCACAACGACTCCTGCCCCGTCCGTCCCTTCAGCTCCCGCCAGCACTGTTTCCCCGCTGGTCACTTCAGCAACATCCACTCCCAATGTTGTTGGAGTCTGGACCGGCACTACCGCAGGACACGCCCGGATCGAGGGGTTCCGCGAACATAAAACCGCACGGTATAATATTACAGAACAGAATGGACTCGCATTTACCGGCAATAAGGAGTACACACGGGCGGATGGGAACGTGTATTACGAGAATCTGTCCGGCGTTATCTCCAGCGACCGGAAGATCTACATTGCGGACCACACTTCTGGCACGGTAATCGGTGAATTTATCGGACCCGATGAGGTAGAACTCATCAACCTCCAGCCCGGGGACGATGCAAAAGCCTTCATCATCCATCTCACCCGGCAAACGAGCTGATTTTCCGCTCCTTTTTTTTATTCATGCCACAGTGGCAGAAAAATGTCAGGATTCAAAGTTCCATGAATCCCTATCTTTGTCTGCTCGTTGCCCAACAGAGATCAGCGGGGATCTATTCCGGCAGACGGTGATTAAAAAAAATATGACCGGTGTTGGGTGGCCTCATCGTTTTCCCCTGTGTAAAGGGATTATTTTTTAACGAACAGGTTCCCGCCTTTGCTTTCCACGCTCGTCCCCTCAGCAGGTGCAGTTTTCTTCCACTCCCGGATATTTTTGCAGTCATGCTCAAAGGGCAGGCGGTGTCTTCCGCAGAAATACCGGTTACAGTACTGGCAATGGAACGGGAGGTACACCCGTTCTCCGCAGAAAGCACAGTCCGCATGGACCGGGGGTTTTTTCTTTCCAAATAGTTTTGAAAAGAATGAAACAATTGAATCGAGAATTCCCACGCACCTGTTATTGCACCTGCGGGGATAAAAACATTAAAGCCGGTTTGATTCGTGAATTGAAAATAAAAAGAGCTGACCGTTTCCGGTCAGGATTTGTCTCACTCCTTGTAAATCTTCACTGGGACCGGGAAAATATCAGGACGCGTATCGGTCATGATATACGTGTAACCCATCACGTTTACCAGGTATTCGAGATACCCTTTGGCAATGTCTGAGAGCCATTCGTTCCTGCTGCCCAGGATCAGGATATGGAACCACTGGATGATCAGGCAGATGAACGCAATTATGCCATAGACCCAGAGAACGATACCAATCAGGATCCAGTAAAGGATACGGATGAGCAGTTCAAAGCGGCTTGCATCTTTCTCAAACACGAAGAGTTGTTGGGTGCCAGTACTGTCAGACATTCAATCACCTGTTTGAGCGTGTGCGGGGGTGTGTAATAAAGTTCACGGCCCCGTACCTGGCCCGGTTTTGACGTTTCCGTACACTAATTTTTAATAATACTAGCACAGATGTTATAGAGCATCAGACTTTAAGAGGGCTCGTGGTCTAGTTGGCTATGACGTCGCCTTGACATGGCGGAGGTCCTGAGTTCGAATCTCAGCGGGCCCATCTCTTTGTTTTGTTTTTCCTGTATTACCCGCTCACAGCGATGAGCATCGCGATAATATCGGCACCGGATATACGGGCTCCTGGGTGCCCGCCCGCAGGGATAACCTGATTTGTTGATTCCTGTGCCCCGCGGGGAAAATCATCCTCCCAGGTCTGGTTATTGAGCAGGTGCTGTTCGGGGAATCAATTTTAATGAGCAGACTTCCAAACCTATTTCCATGAAACGGCTGTATCGCTCGAAAACCCGGCGCGTGCTTGGCGGCGTGTGCGGGGGGATTGGCGATTATCTCGACATCGATCCAACAATCATACGGCTGGTATGGGCAGTACTGACCCTGTTTACCTGGGGAATCTGGCTCCTTGCCTATGTTGTCGCGTGGATCCTTGTGCCGGAAGAAGAAACCCCGGCCGAAAATACATTTACTCCGGAACCGTGACAGGACGAATACCAGCAATCATTTCACCGCTAAAAAAACAGGGAATGTTCCATGAAGATCCTCTTTCTCGTCTGTGGTGAAGGACTCGGGCATGCATCCCGCAGTCTCCATCTCGGGCATTACATGCAGCAGCAGGGACATGAGATCCACTTTGCCGGTTACGGCAAGTCCTATGATTTCATGAAACAGCACCGCTGCTCCCACCTCCATTACACTCCCCGCGAGGTCTGCCTTGAAGGGGAGAACGGTTTTTTTAGTCTCAAAAAGACGCTCTGGTGCTCGAAATGGATCGTTTTCGACATGATCCATTCCGTACTCAGTATAAGGAGTCTCATACGGGAACACCGGTTTGACTGCGTGGTCTGCGATACCATGTACGGCGGAGTCATTGCCGCACGATTGCAGAATGTCCCGGTGGTCTTCATCACCAACCAGAACCATTTCAACGGGCCCAACCATTCGACAAATATCGTCTGGAGGATCCTCAACTTCTCGATACAGCGGTACATCCGCCTCGCCGACCGGGTGATCATCCCCGACTACCCCGCCCCCGATACCGTGAGTGAATACAATATTCTCGTCCCGAAAGGCGAAGAAGGACGGTACATCTTCACCGGGCCGTTTTACGAATTCGATCCTTCCCGGTACGTGTACGAAAAATCAACGATCTTTGCCAGTTTCGGCGGCGAACCCTACAAGCTCCCGATGTACCTGATGTTAAAGACCATCGCCGACAAGCGAAAAGACCTGCTCTTCGATGTCTTTTACACGGGTGCGGATCTTCCCGAATCTTCTGACAATTTCCTGTCGCATGGCTATGTCCCCAATATCTACGAGCACCTGGCACGGGCACGGATTGCGATTATGCACGGCGGCCTGACCACGCTGCACGAGGCGCTGCTCTTTGAAAAACCCGTCCTGATCATCATGGACCCGAGCCATCCCGAACAGCAGAACAATGCGAAAAAGATCGAAGATATCGGGGCCGGCACCACCATCGACGGGCGGCTGGTTACCCGGGAAACCCTGGAGCAAAAAATTCGTGAGACCGTTGCGCTCACCCCCCGCCCCTTCCGCGAGGTTCATGCCACTATCAATGGCAGGAAAAATGCTGCAGGGATCATAACCGATATCGCAAACCGCAGGAAACTTTCATTATCGACCCCTGCAAAAACAAGCTGATCAGGAGATCGTTATGCCAGAACCCGGGGAGATTACTACACTCAAACATTCTGATGAAATCCGTATATGCCCGGCCTGCGGCTATACCTACGGGTTCCACACATCATTTATTTCTGCCAATGCGGGGAATGTCCGTCCTGTAAAAGATACCCGGGAAGTATACCGGGTGATCCTCATCTGCCCGGAATGCGGGGCACGGTATGACGTGGGATGGCGTGTTTCATTTACCGATACGGAGAACCGGGTTATCAGGACCATAGAACTCCAGCAGCAGACTCCATGAGTGCACGTATCACGAGCAATGCCGGGGCAATGGAATTTTCTGGCCCGGTACAGGTGCCGGCATGATGCGGTGTGCCGAGTGCAAGGGAAAAGGCATGTGCGGCCTGCCCCGGTGCCCGATCATGAGCCGGTTCCATGCACAGGTAACCGTAAAACCCTCTTCTAGTTACCAGGGCAGTTCCCCTTCGGTTTTCATCGGCAGTTACGGGTATCCCGATGTGCAGGGCGGTCCCCTGCTGATCAATGATTCCGACAATCCTCCTGAATGGCTCCGGCAGAATCTCGGCATGGAGGATATCGTGGGGATCCGTGCCCGTACGATACGGGGGAATTCTGGGCTGGACGCGGTTGCCGGCAACCTACAGGAGATTGCGCTCTCCACCATCCCGCTCGATGTCGATGTGTTGTTCACCAAACCGGTTGCTTTCAGCCTGAACTTCGACGGCACGGTCGCCCCGGTGGGCCTGACCGGCCCGGTCCGGCATATGGACGTGATCGGCAGTGCCCGGGTAGAGCGGGTCGTTGACCGGGTCACGTCCGATACGGATGTTACAGCGACCGACGCCTGCGTGGCCCTGATGGACTCTGAGATCGATGTGTACCAGATCACCAAGCTGATGACGGCCGGGCTGCTGGGCAAGCGGCGGACATTCGTTCCCACCCGCTGGGCCATCACTGCAGTGGACGATACCCTGTCCATCCAGATGAAAAAAGAGATTGCCCGGTATTCCCCGATCGATGAGATCCGCCTGTTCGATGGTGAGATCTACGGCAACCGGATCCTCTGCATATTAGTTCCCGGCGACTGGAAGTACGAGATGATCGAGATCTGGGGAAAACAGACTCTCTGGGCAGGAGACGAAGCAGTGATTGTGCAGGACCGGGAGGGCATGACCAAGAAGGGATACTCACCCATATCCGGGGCGTACTACTCGGCACGTCTTGCGGCCTGCGAATATCTCAAAAGCATACGGCGCTGTGCCCGGGTGATCATTGTCCGGAATGTATCGAGTGACTACTGGGCACCGCTCGGCACCTGGGTGATCCGGGAGGCAACCCGGAAAGCGATGCATGACCCGCCCGTTGCCTGCCCCTCGCTCGATGTGGCGGCCAGCGAAGTAACCGCCCGGCTCGGATCCGGTGCATGGCTCCGGCACAGCACGCTCATTCCCGAACTCAAAACCCAGAGAACCCTTCTCTAGGCCTTGTAGGCCTGTGCGGAATTTGCCTGCCGCTTGTACCGGTCCCGGATACTGTCGAGCGTCTCGATATCGGTGATATCCTTGTCATCACGGAGACGGATGAACCGGGGGAAACGCAGGGCAAACCCGCCATCGTAATTAACACTGGCCTGCAGCTCAGCGTACCCGACTTCAAAGACAAGCGACGGCTCAAACGTCACTTCCTTGCCACTCTTTGCAATGATAGTGTCCTTGAGCAGAGCGTAAACCTCGGCTAACTGGTCATCGGAAAAGCCGGTGGCAACCCGGCTTAAGGGAACAAGTTTCCCCTCGTCCTGGCAGGCAACCAAAAAAGAACCGAATGCATGGGCCCGTTTCCCTTCGCCCCATTCGGCGCCAATCACCGCGAGATCGAGCGTGTCCACCTCGGGCTTGATCTTGATCCAGTTCTTCCCCCGCTGGCCCGGCGAATACGGGGAAGCAGGCACCTTGATCATGATCCCTTCGTGCCCGGCAGCGAGAGCATCGGTATAGATCTTCTCGATCACGGCTGCATCATCGCTCACCACCTGCGGGGCAATGAACATTTTTATCACGCTCTCGAGTTTTTTCCTCCGTTCCGTAAGGGGGAGATCGATTAAGGTCTCGCCATCGAGCCACAGGATATCAAAAACATTGGGCACCAGCTCGACAGCCTCGGTTGCCTCTGCCACATCATGGCGGCGCCGGAAGCGGCGGAGCACGGACTGGAAGGGCATGGGTTTCCCGTCTTTGATAGCGATGACTTCCCCGTCAATGATCACGTCATGGTCGGTTGCCCCGAGCAGCTGCTGGATTACATCCGGCAATGCTGCGGTCACATCCTCAAGCCGCCGCGAGTACATCCGCGCCCAGTTGCCTTTCTTGTGGAACTGGAACCGTGAGCCATCATATTTGTATTCCGCTGCTATCTGCCCGTGCTCTTCAATCATATCGGCAATGGCACCCTGCTGGGCGAGCATCATCCGTACCGGGTGGAAGGGAGTGATCTGCACATCCCTGAGTGCATCCGGCCCGAGCTTTGCCAACCGTGCCACCTCGCCCGAGTCGTTCAGGGCCTGCATTGCGTGCTCGACAAGGGCTGAATCCACGGCAAACGCTTTTGCGATCGCGTCCCGCACGCTCCCTTCCCCGACACCGATGCGGAGCTCTTCGAGCATGATCCGGGCAAGGTACCTGCCTTCGAGCGGGTGGGCATTGCCCAGCAGCCGGCGGACGGCAAGCAGTTTCTCCCGCTGGGATTTCTTCCCTTCCATTTCAGCAATAGTGATGAGTTCGCGATCCACGCGGACAAGATCGAGTTCCTCGTGGAAGAACGTGGTCATCGACTTTTCCATCAGCAGTTCCTCGACTGCCTGCCCGACATCGCCGGTCTGGTTGATCTTCTCGATCACCTGCTCTTTTTTAATGCCGACAACGTACCCGACCGCTTCGTACAGGAGGTTCGGCCCGATCCCAAGTTTCTTTGCACTCCAGTCAGGAAAGTACCTCCCCATGACAAACCGGACAAAGACCGGCAGCTCTTCGGGAGATAATGCCGGCAGGACCGTGCTGATGAGATCGATCATCTCCAGCCGGCCGGAAATGCCTTCGAGTTTCTCGCAGGTCTTTGAAAAATCCATAAAGAGCATGGGGGTTCTCGTCCTGATGTTTGGCTGGGCAAAGGATTAAGATTGTGTTTTTTAAAGCCTGATACACTGGGGACATGTTCCCGTTGTACCGCACTGGCTTGCGACAATCACGTTTATCTCATCGTAGAAGAGCCCGAGTCCCTCGCGGGCACTGGCGCTCACCCGCTCGGGAGTGTTGTTGGTCTCGCTCAGGTGTGCGAGAATCACCTGCGGAAGATCTTTACCCAGCGCCCGCATGCCGGCTGCGGCTGACGGGTTTGACAGGTGTCCCCGCTTCGAGCGGATCCTCCGCTTCAAGGATTCAGGATAGGGCCCGTTGGCGAGCATATCCGGGCAGTGGTTGCTTTCGAGTACAATCCCGTCGCAGGACCTGAGCCGTTCGAGCATGGGAGGAGACAGAATACCGGTATCGGTACAGTACCCGATCCGCAACCCGTTTTCGCGGATCACAAACCCGCAGGGCTCCGCTGCATCATGCGAGGTGGCAAACGGTTCTACCGAAAAATCCCCGATTGCGAACTCATCGTCATACCTGCATACCCGGCAGTCAACCGGCTTATCCGATGTGCGCCGGTTGTGCAGGAAATCATGGAGCGTGCCTTCCGTTGCATAAACCGGAATATCCAGCTTCCGGATGAGCACATCAACCCCCCGTATATGATCGCCATGCTCGTGGGTGACCAGGACCGCGTTGATCCGCCCGGCATCGAGGCCCGCAGCAGAAATTCTCACCAGTATCTCTTTGGCGCTCAGTCCTGCATCGATCAGCAGGGCTCCGCTCTCCCCCTCAATAAAAAAGCAGTTGCCTTTGCTCCCGCTGGCAAGCGTTGTGCAGCGCATCACATCATTATTGGTTATCCTCGTATTAACCAGCTCTGATGGGGTAAATAACGGAGAAAAAAGAAGAAATTTGTTTATTTTTTATTCTTGGCTTTAAGCATCTCGTACTCTGCCAGCACCGGCGCAATGGTTTTTGTGGATATCGAGCGTCGTAACATTGTCGTAAGCTTGCGGCTGTAATGGATATGCGCAATCTGGAAACTGACAATGAGCCCGAAGCAGAAGCAGGTGATGCTGATTAAGGAATAACTCAGGAAGTCAACCATTTTTTTACACTCCTTTTAAGCTTCCCTCGCGAGTTCTTCTACCATGGGTATTAAGGAATCCGTATCGGAACATTCCCCGGCAATTACCATAAACCGTTTCGTGTAGTACATTATCAGTACCTGGTACCCGAGAATCATCCCGATGGCAAATGTGAGAATCCCGATACCAATGTAAATTAAAAGATCTGTGAACAGGTCAGCCATAGCGCATCTCATTGACTGTTACGATGGTAAACAGATAAATTTATTGACTGGATCTTCAGGCAGGATCAGCACGTACATGGATTGCGGTTGCTTTGACGCTGGCCACAACGGTCATGCCGACGGTTAGACCCAGTTCCCCGCAGGATCGCGTAGTGATAAGGGCGGTTATGGGTGTTCCGCAATCCACGGTTACCCGGATGAACGGCCCGAGGGATACCAGTCTTGTTATTGTCCCGGTAAGCTGGTTGCGGACGCTGGTCCTCCGGACTCCGTCAGGAATCGAGATCGTAACTTCCTCGGGCCGGATATAGAGCGCCACTTTTTTTCCGGGCAGGCAGGGGGTTATTGCTTCGAGACTGGCATGATCGAGCATTACCTTGGCATGTCCGTTCTCATTGGTCTGCACCACTCCTCGCAGGATAGTATCGATGCCGACAAACCGGGCAACCTCCTTTCCCTCAGGCTGGTAGAAGATCTCATGGAGCGAGCCTACCTGGGCCAGCCTCCCGTTCATGATCACTCCCATCCGATGGGCGAGGCGCTGCCCCTGGATCATGTCATGCGTGGAGAAGAGAATGGTCGTGTGCATACGGCTGTTGATTTTTATCAGCAGATCCTCGATGATCTCCGTTGATACCGGGTCGAGGTTTGCGGTTGGCTCATCCAGCAGCAGCACTTCAGGCCCGGTGACCATTGCCCGGGCGATAGCCACGCGCTGCATCTCCCCCCCCGAAAGGGTGACTGCTCTTCGCTCTTCGAATCCTGAAAGCCCGACGAGTTCAAGTGCCGATCTCACCCGTTGCGTGATCTGTGCCGTGTCCGTGCCGCGGAATTTGAGGCCAAATGCCACATTTTCTGCAACGGTGGTGTTGAGTGCTGCGGATTTCTGGAAGACCATGCCCATGCGTCTCCGGATGGCGAGCCGGACCGGTTCGGGGCCGTCAGTATCCTTTCCGTCAAAAAAGATCTTTCCGGTTGTCGGCCGGTCAAGCAGGTCGATCAGTCGCAGCAGGGTTGTCTTGCCGCTGCCGGAGGGACCGATGAGGGTAAAGATCTCACCGCGCCGGATCTCTAAAGAGATATCGTCAAGAATTTTCCTGCCCCCGGCCTGCCGGGAAAGACCGTATATCCTGATCATGGGGGAGGTCCTCCCTGCACTATGATCTGTTCAGATGACAAGCCCGTGGTGATGATATTCATGGTAACGACAATAATGAGAGCAATAGTGAGAAGGATAATACCGAGTGCGATAGAGAACCCAAAGTCTCCCATGCCCGTCTGGAGGGCGATCGCAGTCGTCAGTACCCGTGTATGACCGGCAATGTTTCCCCCGATCATCATTGCTACCCCGACTTCCGAGATCGCTCTGCCGAATGCGAGGATCACCGCGCTGAGAATCGCCAGCCGGGCCTCTTTGACGATCTGGGTGATACTCTGGAACTCGGTTGCACCGAGGGATACCAGCGTGTCGCTGATGTTCTGGTCGACCCCGCTGAGGGCAGAGATCACCAGGCCGGTGGTGATGGGGATGATCAGTACCATCTGGCCGAGGATCATTCCTTCCGGGGTAAAAAGCAGGCTGAAAAATCCGAGCGGGCCGCTTTTCGAGAGCAGGAGATACAAAATAAGGCCGACAACCACGGTCGGGACGGAATAGAGGGTCTGGATGATAACCTTGAGGGTCTGTTTGCCCCGGAATTCACGGAAATGGATCAGTCCCCCGAGGGGTATGGATATACACGCGGCAAGGATTGTTGCTGCAAGGGAAATGAACACGGAGAGGGCTGCAATCTGCAGGACATCCGGATTCAGTGTGATAATCAGGTTGAATGCCTGCGTGATGCCCGTGACGATCTCATCCATCCAGTCACCTCTTTGTCAGAAATAGTGGGTGAAGTGCATTTATAAGGCGTTCTAAAAGAGCACTGTTGTTAACTGGTTTTCATTTATTTTTGGCGGATTTGGGGGTCGGCTTTCCAGGGACAGCCAGCACTCCCGGGAGATTATTTTTTTAAAAATGTCCGGAATGAGTGTTCCGGATCCTTCTGAATGAGGGGCAGGGTTCCCCATTTCGCTCAAAGGTAACCCTCCCCTCCGCTTGAAAATATTTTGACCCACCCTCCCCTCTTAGGCAAGGGGGGGACCCTACCCCCCCATTTCTGCATAATCGCTACCATAACTTCGTGTGGAATCACTCCTGATAGCGTGTTTCCGGTTGATCCGCGAGAGAGGGGAGGGTCACCCATTTCGATCAAAGGTAACCCTCCCCTCCAAAAAAAGAGAAGAGGGTGCCTGCCTCTCCTCCGCTTGAAAATATTCTGACCCCCACCCTCCCCTCTTTGGCAAAGAGGGGATCCTACGCCCCTTTAGGAAGGCTGAAAATCCGTTTCTTTCCGGCCACGGGACCGGGAATCGGGTTTTGGGAAAAAAGTACCGGGAAAGGGGCGAATGGGATCTATTCCTCCGGTATTCCATTCTGAAAAACCCGTGTCCGGGGGGTCGGAACCCTGGGGAGAAATAGGCCCTGCATGGGCTCCGTTTCCCAAAACCGGTTTCCGGAAAACCCCGTAAAACCGCCGGATTCGGGCCTCTTGGGGAATCTCCCGTAATATCGCCCCGATTGAAAAAATACGGGCGGAAACACCCTCACCGGATTGATGCCAAGGGCCTTTTTACCGGGGCTTTTTTGGCAACGTAGTTTAGTCTGTCCGGGCACCCTGGATCCAGACAGAATGCGGATCGATGCAGTATTTTTCCGGAGAGTGGATCAAAAAAGAGGTCAGTACACATCGGGCAAGGCAAACCAGTATCGAAGTAAAAAACAGTGCGAAGGCAGGGTTCGTTTGGCCGGGACAAGAGGCGAATAATGTCCCGGCATTTCCCTTATACGGTCTATTGTTCTCGAGAGATTAAAGAGGGATTTCCTGCCCTGCCTCACCTTGTTTTTCGCTGGTTTTGAGAGTGTTTAAAATTAATTGGTGTAGGGTGCCCTCCCCAGTTTTGGATTATAGGCTGCGTCTCCCTCCACCCGGATTGCATGCGAGAAGAGGGCAAGCGGAATGTCCATTGCACAGAGTTCTTCGCACTGTCCGCAGTTGATGCACGTATCCGAGATATGGGAAAACCGTCGCAGGTGGAACATCGGGTTCGGGGGAACTTCCCCGGGCTTGACAAAGAGCGAGCCTTTCTTGAGGTCCTCTGCGGAAGTGAAACAGACCGGGCAGTTCTCAATGCAGGAGTAGCACTTGATGCACCGGGAGGTCTCCTTGTTGATGGTCTCCCACAGGGCAGTCCCGAGAGCAGTGAAGTCCTTCCTGCGCCACTTGTCGCCGAGCTTGAGCATCGCGCCTTCGACTTTGGCCCGGATCTCAAGACCTTTCGGGTTTGCCGCTTCGGTTGCGAGCACCCCGGATTTTACCGCACCGTCAACGAGCTTTGCACCCTTGTCGGAGCAGACTTCAACAAAGGTTGCCTTACCGGCCTTCTCGCCAATAACACCCCAGTTTCCGCACGCAAGATCCGCCTGGCGGGGAATCTTGTACTTGCACCGGCGGCAGTTGCTGCGCCGGCCGTATCCTTCCTCTTCGAGTTCGTCAATGGAGATGCCCTTGTGGCCGCCCTCGTACTCGATGATGAACTGGCCTTTGTCGATCTCTTCCTTGTGGACTTTGTCCGGATCAACGCCGTACTTTTCTGTAATCATCTTCCGCGCAAGGTTCGGGCTGACCGAGCCCCCGCAGTTGACACCGATCATGACTACGTTGTTGAGATTGATCTCGTTGCGCCGGGCAAGCTCGATAAAGCCCATGGTGTCGCAACCCTTGACAGTAACGCCGATCTTCATGTCTTTTGCGCCGTCAAGGTATTTCTTGACATATTTTGGCAGCAGGAGAGTACCGCAGTGGAGGGAGCCGGCTGTCTTTGCGAGTTCCTTTGGATCGGTGATCAGCACCGGCTTTGCATCGTAGAGGTCGGTTCCCTTGGTGATGGCAAGGACCGCATCCACTGCTTTGGACTCGAGCGCATGTTTCCAGATGGCAGTGACTGCACCGCCAAGTTCAGCTTTTTCCTTGATCGCTGCGTCATTGGTCCACGCGTAGAGCATATCGCCTTTCTTTGCCATGTTACTTCACCTCCGGGATCTTCTCAATTCTTACCGCACAGGCCTTGAACTCCGGGATGTTTGCAACCGGGTCGAGGGCATTGTTGGTGAGCATGTTCGCTGCACACTCCACGTAGTGGAACGGGATGAAGACCTCGCCCTTCTTGATACCCGGTGTTACCCGTGCTCCAATCGTGATCTGTCCCCGGCGGGTGATGGCTTTAACCATCTCCTTGTCTTTAACACCGAGTGCTTTTGCATCATCGGTGTTGATCTCTACCCAGCCGGTGGGTTCCTCGCGCTCAAGGTCAACCGAGCGGCGGGTCATCGTGCCAGTGTGCCACTGCCAGATGCAGCGACCGGTACTGAGGATCAGGGGGTAATCCTTGTCCGGAACTTCAGCCGGGTACTTGAACTCGATGGGAGTGAAGATACCAAGGCCGTCCGGGTGGGTAAACTTCTCCTTGTGCAGGATAGGCGTTCCGGCGTGGTCAGCAGTAGGGCAGGGCCAGTGGAGTGCTTCGGGCTTTTCCAGCCGTGCATAGGTCATGCCGCCATAGGAGGGGGTGACTTTGGCGATCTCGGTGAAGACCTCTTCGGCGCTCCTGAACGGGAACTGCTTCTCGTATCCCATGACTTTAGCCAGCTCGCAGATGATCTGCCAGTCTGCCTTTGCCTGGCCGGGAGGGTCCTGGGCTTTTCTCCACTTCTGGACACGGCGCTCGGTGCTGGTCTGGGTGCCGTCCTTCTCGGCAAAACAGGCCGCCGGGAGGACAACATTGGCGAGCCGGGCGGTCTCGGTCAGGAAGATGTCCTGCACGACCGTGAACTCGAGGTTCTTTAAGCCTTTCTCCACGTGGTGGAGGTCAGGGTCGGAGACCATCGGGTTCTCGCCCATGATGTAGGCACACTTGAGCTTACCGGGAGTGTCGGCGAGAATATTGATCATCTGGGTTACGGTATTACCGACTTTGCCCTCTGCAATCTCACAGCCCCACGCATCCGACATCTTCTTGTGGAAGTCTGCGTTGATGACTGCCTGGTACCCGGAGTAGACGTTCGGCAGTGCACCCATGTCGCAGGCGCCTTGTACATTGTTCTGGCCCCTGAGAGCACAGACTCCGCCGCCCCGCTTGCCGAGGTGGCCGGTCAGCATCTGGAGGTTTGCTGTTGACTTGACGTTGTCGACACCGGTCGTATGCTGGGTAATGCCCATCGAGTAGAGGATGTTGCTGGACTCTGCTTTTGCAATCCACTCTGCGGCAGTAGCGAGATCCTTTGCCGGTATGCCGCTGATCTTCGAGACATTGTCAAGGGAGTACGCTTCTTTCATGACGACTTCCTTGAGTTTTTCGTAGTCCTTGGTCCGGTTCCTGATGAAGTCCTTGTTTTCCCAGCCGTTCCTGATGATCTGCTGCATCAGGCCGTTGAAGATTGCCACATCGGTACCTGAGTTGAACTGCATGTACAGGTCTGCCTGTTTTGCGGTGGGAGTCAGCCGCGGGTCTGCGACAATAACCTTGCCGCCGCGTTTCTTCGCGAGCATGATCTGCCGGCCGATGAGCGGGTGGTTCTCAAACGTGTTGGAGCCGATGACAAAAACACACTTGGATTCGCCGATATCGGCGATCGAGTTGGTCATGGCACCGGAGCCGAACGCCCCGGCCAGCCCGACGACAGTCGAAGCATGGCAGAGCCGGGCACAGTGGTCGATGTTGGGGGTCTTTAATACAGCCCGGGCAAATTTGTTCATCAGGTAGTTCTCCTCATTGGAGACACGGGCAGATGACAGGCACTGGATCTCGTCGGGCTTGTAGGACCTGAACTTCTCTGCTATCAGCTTGTAGGCTTCGTCCCAGCTGGCTTCAACAAATTTCCCCTCTTTTTTTATGAGCGGTTTGGTCAGTCGGTCGGGAGAATTGATGAACTCCCATGCATAGTTCCCCTTGGGGCAGAGTTTGCCCTCGTTTACGGGATTGCGATTCCAGGGAGCGACCCCGACAACCTTCTTGTCCTTGACAACAAGGTTGAGGCCGCAACCGGTTCCGCAATACGGACACGTAGTTGGTACGTACTTTACTTCCATTACACACACACCTTTTACAACTGAAAGTCATGCCAACCTGCCTTAAATCTTATGAAATTTTTGCGTAATTTCGGGCAAAACGCCATTTTTTTACGATTTTAATAAACTTTACTTGTTCCCCGGATTAATGAATAATAATTATTGTCATGAGAATTATTCATTAAAAATCGTGCCTGACGCATGCGTTTTTTCTTTAAATGGGTTCATTTCTGCATGTTTCGCCACTTCTGCATGGCATATTTGCATTGCATATCTGCATGGCAGAGCCCCAAAAACTAAAAGATCAGTTGATCTTCTGCCAATTAATGTAGCATAATTGCGGAAACCTGAATGATTTGGACAGGCACGCATACAAAACAAAGAAAATTTTTTCTGCCCGTCAGGAATACATCAGATTGCTTAGCGTTTAAAAGGTGAAATTTTTTTTAGTAACGTAAATTTTTTTATTTGTGACATTTCATATCGTTTTTAATTAACAGAGATTTTTTTAAGAATGATGCCTGTTGTTTTACTTAATGGATACCCGTCAGGAAACGATTAAAAAAATAAAAAGTCTTCTTCGTTTCCATCGCAATGGTCTCACCATCACCGATATTGCAGAAAAACTCCACCTGAACCGGAATTCAACCGCAAAATATCTTGAAATTCTTCTCATTTCGGGGGAAGTCAATCTTAATACCATAGGTCCTGCGAAAGTCTACACCTTCTCACAGAAAATGCCGATATCGGCAATGCTGAAATTTTCCGCAGACATCATCCTCCTGATCGATAACGATATGCACGTGCTCGATGCAAACGAGAACGCACTCCGCATTCTGGAAATCTCCCGCGAGGACCTGGTGGGTAACCGGATAGAGAGTATAAAATCACCTCTCATTGCCAATCTCGCCATTCCCGATGTGTTCGATGAGATCCAGAAAACCGGGGAGATCCAGAGGGAGTTCAGCATTACCCGGAATGATGATGACCGTCACTACCGGGTGCGCCTCATCCCAACGATATTCGATGCCATGGATGAAGGAGTGACGATCATTGGAGAAGATATCACCCAGCAGATAAGGTTCGAAGAATCCCTGATGATTTCTGAGACCCGGTATCGTGCCATTGTGCAGGACCTTACCGATGTCATCTGCCGCTGGCGACCGGATGGAGATATCACTTACATAAACGAGTTATTGAGCCGTTTTATCGGAATTTCCAGTAAAGACGTACAGGGAAAGAGCATATTTTCGTATTTTTTGCCGGAAGATGTCCCTCTTGTACGGGAGAAGATGACCAGCCTCAGCCCCGATCAACCAACTCTTTCTGCAGAGATACGGTTGATAGACAACCTGGGACAAAAACGCTGGTACCAGTGGAATACCCGGGGAATCTACGATAATGCGGGAATCCTTGTTGAATGCCAGTCTGTCGGGCGCGATATCAATACCGAGCGTGAACAGGCACAAAAAATCCGTGAGAGTGAAGAACGCTTCCACACGATCACCGATTATTCCCCCTTCCCAATCTCAATCCTCGATAAAACAGGGAATTTCCTGTATGTAAATACCGTGTTTACCCGGCTCTTCGGGTACACCCTTGACGATATCCCGGCAGAAAATGACTGGTTCATCAGGGCTTTTCCCAACAGGTCTGACCGCGAGGAAGCGATGCTCACGTGGAGAGAAGCACCTGTCCAATCAACAACCGGTGAGGTCAGGTCCTGTGTTTTTCCGGTCACGTGCAAGGACGGCACTGTCCGCCCGATCAACTTTTTCCGATCTACATTGCAGAGTGGCGAGCAGTTTGTTGTCTACGTAGATCTCACTCCGATAAAGGAATCAGAGCAGCTGCATTCAGTCCTTGCCTCGATCGTGAATTCTTCAAACGATGCCATCACCCTCTACCGGAATATCAGTACCCCGATCCCCCACCAGCGGTAGCCCGGTAACAAGTATGGTGCACTGATGAAGACTCCTGATAAAAATAACGGCATGAAAATCCTGGTTGTCGAAGACAGCCGCACCCAGGCTGAATATCTCCGGCATATCCTTGAAACTGAGGGATACCAGGTTCTCCTTGCAGCGAATGGGAACCAGGCACTGGAACAGATCGGGATCGACCGGCCCGCAATCGTGCTTACCGATATCATGATGCCGGAGATGGACGGTTATGCCCTGTGCAGGGCCATCAAACAAACCGAGAAGATGGCAGACATCCCGGTCATACTGGTCACTCAGCTCTTCGACCCCGCTGACCTGGTAAAAGGCCTGGAGGCCGGGGCAGATAACATCATCATCAAACCGTTCAAGCCCGAGCACGTGATTTCACGGATAACCGGCACAATGCAGTCACGGGCACACCCGGATTTAGAGGATGAGCAGATCCTTGAAGTATCGCTCGATGGCAGAACGCATCTCATCCCTGCAAACCAGCTCCGGACTCCCGCTATCCTTCTCTCCACGTATGATATGGCTATCAGGAAAAACGCAGAATTGCAGGAAGCAAACGAGCATCTGGCTGCGTTGAACGAAAACCTGACACGGACCGTTGATAATCTCCAGCGAGCCCATGAACAACTCCTGTCATCCGTTGCCTCAGAAACCCCCGGGGGGACGATCGAATCCCCCGTAATCAGGTCTGACGGATATATGGGCGATTATCCGTTCGCTGGCCTGGATACTACGGAAAAGCAGGAACTGGCCTTAAAAATCCGCGAGAGTGAAGAGCGGTACCGGAATGTGGTGGAGGACCAGACTGAATTTATCTGCAGGTTCACCCCGGATGGAATCATCACGTTTGTCAACGACGCCTATTGCCGGTATTTTGGATTGGACAAAAGCGTTTGTATCGGAAGCCCCCATAAGGTGCTTTTACCGGACGAAGATATCGGATTCATGAAACAGCACCTGGCATCCCTCACCCGGGAAAATCCGGTAGGAACGATCGAACACCGGGTACTCCTTCCCGGAGGTAAAATACGGTGGCACTTCTGGACAGATCGGGCATGTTTCGATGCTGATGGAAAGGTAACAGAATTCCAATCCGTTGGCATCGATACTACGGAAAAGCAGGAACATGCCCAAAAAGTCCGCGAAAGTGAAGATCGCTTCCGGATGATCACCGAACTCTCCCCGTTTCCCATATCCATCATCGACAGCTCGGGAAAATTCCAGTACCTGAACAAAAAATTCGAGCAGCTCTTCGGGTACACCCTTGCGGATATTCCCACCGAACAGGACTGGTGCTTAAAGGCATCCGACACTGCTGAACGCATGAGTGCGATCGGTACCGGTACACGGGATACAGCGTGTACGGAATGGGGAGTAATAAAATCCCGCTTATTTCCGGTCATGTGCAAAGACGGGACCCGGCGCCAGATCCATGTATGGCCAATCACCCTGAAAGGAGGAGATCGATTTGTCGTATACGAAGACCTTACCGATAAAATCGAATCGGAACGGCTTCGCTCGATCCTTGTTTCGATTGTAAGTTCTTCAAACGATGCAATTATCGGAAAAGCACTCGATGGCACTATCCTGAGCTGGAACAGAGCTGCGGAGCGTTATTACGGCTATCTTGCAGAAGAGGTGATCGGAAAATCCGTAGACCTGATTATTCCCCCGGAATTGCGCGATCATCTCTCGGTCTTCCTCAAAAGGGTTGGTGCAGGAGAGACTATCGAGCGTTTCGATACGATCCGGCTGCGGAAAGACGGATCGCGGATGGAAGTCTGTGTCACCCTCTCTCCCATCAGGGATGATGAAGGTCGCATTGTAGGTATATCTACCATTGCCCAGAATATTGCCGAAAGGGAAAAGTCTGAGATCAACCGGATGTTCAGGCAACAGGTTCTTCATCGCCGCTAGATTATACCGGGCAGTTGAGTCAGAGATTACGTGTCGGTCGGGGAACCAGCGCCCGGGCTCGCACCCTGAATCAGAGCGAATCACCGCAGGACTAAAAGTCAGCGCAGCCCGAATCTATCGAAAAAAAGATGATTTTAGTTAGGTAAGGTGTGTCACTTCTCTCTATAACGGAGATACGGTCCCCTGCGGTGAAATCTTTACCAGGGCCTCTTCTGCAGCAATTTTCACGTATCCGTTATCTTTACTGAGCACTTCCTGCAGGCTCTTTACCGCTTTCGGGTTGCCAAGTTTCCCCAGCGCAGCGGCCGCTGCGAAACGCACGTCCTGATCCGGATCTCTCAGGAGCGAGATTATCGAGTCTACGGAATTATTGGCACCAATATTTGCCAGTGCATCCACCGCAAGGTACCTGACCCAGCGATCCTCATCGGCCAGTGCCTGGACAAGGAACTCTGTTGCCGGTTGCCCGTACTTTTCCAGGTCTACAACATTCTTCCACCGTTCAAGATTATCCTTTTTTGCAAGTGCTGCAACAATGTTCTGCATTAAACAACTCCTCCCCTCACATGAGGTTGATGAGTAGTCTCTGAAGTAATTTAATCAATATTTGCCAGCAATTATTGCACAGCGGATATGGATGGCAGAGAATGATTGCAGGGAGACCATAAGTAAATTATGCCCTGTACGGCCCCCGTTTCTTTAAACCTGTTCCGAAAAAAGCCCGTAAAACCTCCGGATCCGGGTCCAGTTAAAAATACTCCTAAATATCGTTCTTATTGCCGGAATGCAGGCGGAAACGTCCTCACCTAAATGCCGCCAAAGCCCCATAAACCGAGGCTTTTTTCGCCACTTACTTTTCTCCATCCGGGCACCGGAAAACCTGCCAAAACGCGAATACCGGGATCATTTTTTTAGGAAGGTGTCTTTCCGGAAAGAGTGACGATATGGGTAAATTAAAAAGCTGTATTAATGAAAAGACGAAAAGTAAATGATCATGGCGGAAAAACAGAAGTGCGAATACTGTGGGAAGGATGCTATCGGGTTCCAGTCATTAGAGGGCAGTTTTGCCTATGTCTGCAAGGACCATGCCGACAGCCTCCTTCTTGATCTCAAACCCGGTGAGAAAAAAGTGTTCGGCGTTTGTGTCCTTGAACGGTACAGCTGATGACCGAAAAACAAAAGTGCGAACACTGTGAGAAGGATGCAATCGGGATCCAGTCATTTGGGTGCTGTGTCGCCTATGTCTGCCTGGGCCATGCCGACAATCTCCTTCTCGCACTCAAACCCGGTGAAAAGCAGGTGTATGGTGAATGTTACTTCGAAAGATTCGATACAACCACCCCCTGATAGTTCTTTAAAACGATGATCGGTGGAGCTCCCCCCACGGCCGCTCATGTGGCGGCCCCATCATTACTTTTTTTATGAATAATTCAATGCCGGTCCTGCTCCCGGTTACGTGATCCGGACTCCGCGAGAGATACTGCAACAGAAACTCTCCTGCACCCGTTCCCCGCGTAAAGCTCTGCCACTACCATTGTAGCATTTTCACTCACGAGTAGGGAGTAAGTGTCGATTGAGCGATAAAAAAAATAGAATTAATGTTTGGTAAAGGGATTGAACACGTTCTCGTAGATCATGTCGCTGCCGGTGTTATGGAGCCGGCCACGCTCGGTCTTTTCCTCGGCAAATGCAAGGAGCGGGAGTTCCATGCTGACACCCGGGACATGGCCGAACATCTTTTCAAGTTCAACCTGCTGGGCGTGCATGAATAATGCGTTCGGGATCTCTGCCGGGCAGAGTTCCTGGCACTGGCCGCAGTTCACACAGGAGTCGGCAATGTGGGCGAACCGGATGAGGTGGAACATGAAGTTCGGGGGCAGCTCACCGGGTTTTACATAGGCCGGGTTCTTTGTTGTGCAGTCAACACAGTAGCAGATCGGGCAGGCCGAGATACACGAGTAGCACTTGATGCAGCGTGCAGTCTCGCTCATGATCTTCTTGAGCCGGTCTTTACCTTCACCGAGTGCTTCGAAGTCGTGCTTGCGCCACTTGTCGCCAAGCTTGAGCATTGCGCCTTCGACTTTCCCGCGGATCTCCAGACCCTTGGGGTTGGCAGCTTCGGTTGCGAGGATGCCGTTCTTTACTGCACCGCTGACAAGGTTTGCACCCTTTTCGGAGCAGACCTCAACAAAGGTTGCTTTTCCGGCCTTGTCGCCGATGACTCCCCAGTTTCCGCAGGCAAGGTCTGCCTGGCGGGGGATCTTCATCTTGCAACGGCGGCAGTTGCTGCGCCGGCCATAGCCTGCTTCTTCGAGTTCGTCAACGGAGATACCCTTGTGTCCGCCTTCGTACTCGATGATGAACTGGCCCTTGTCGATCTCTTCCTTGTGAACCGTGTTCGGGTCTACGCCATACTTCTCGGTAATCATCTTGCGGGCGAGCACCGGGCTGACCGAGCCACCGCAGTTGACACCGATCATGACAACGTTGTCGAGGTTGATCTGCTTGCGCTTTGCAAGTTCGTAGAACGCCATCGCATCGCAGCCCTTGACGGTCACACCGAGCTTCATGGTCTCTGCGCCCTCAAGGTATTTCTTGACGAGTTTGGGCAGCAGGAGCGTACCGCAGTGGAGTGAACCGGCGGTCTTGACCAGATCCTTGGGGTCCTTGATCAGGACCGGCACTGCATCGTAGAGGTCAGTTCCCTTGGTGATAACAAGGACTGCATCGACTGCTTTTGACTCGAGCGCGTATTTCCAGAGTGCGGTGACTGCGCCACCGAGTTCTGCTTTCTCCTTGATAGCTGCGTCATTGGTCCATGCGTAGAGCATATCGCCTTTCTTTGCCATGATCAGGCCTCCTCAATCTTCTCTAATTTACAGGCACAGGCCTTGAACTCAGGGATCTTTGCGATAGGGTCGAGTGCATTGTTCGTTAAGATGTTTGCTGCACACTCAACGAAATGGAACGGCATGAAGACGACGCCTTTCTTGATGGTCGGCGTCACACGGGCGCCAATGGTAATCTCTCCCCTGCGGGAGCTGGCTTTGACCATCTCTTTGTCCTTGATGCCCAGCGCCTTTGCGTCCTCGGGATTGATCTCGACCCAACCCGTCGGCTCCTCGCGCTCAAGATCAACAGACCGGCGGGTCATGGTACCGGTGTGCCAGTGCCAGATACAGCGGCCGGTGGTCAGGAGCAATGGGTAGTCCTTGTCCGGAACTTCTGCCGGGGCCTTCCACTCGATCGGGGTAAATATACCAAGACCGTCGGGGTGGGTGAATTTTTCCTTGTGCAGGATCGGAGTTCCCGGGTGTTCCTTTGTGGGGCAGGGCCAGTGCAGTGCTTCGGGTTTTTCCAGCCGTGCATAATCCATGCCGCCATAGGACGGGGTGACCTTGGCAATTTCGGTAAAGACGTCTTCAGCACTCTTGTACGGGAACTGTTTTTCGTATCCCATGACCTTTGCCAGCTCGCAGAAGATCTGCCAGTCTGCCTTTGCCTCGCCGGGTGGATCCTGGGCCTTTCTCCACTTCTGGACGCGGCGTTCGGTTGAGGTCTGGGTGCCGTCCTTCTCGGCAAAACAGGCTGCCGGCAGGACCACATTGGCGAACTGGGCAGTCTCGGTTAAGAAGATATCCTGCACGACAATGAACTCGGCATTTTTGAGCCCTTTCTCTACGTGGTGGAGGTCCGGGTCGGAGAGCATCGGGTTCTCACCCATGATATAGACGCACTTGACCTTGCCGGGTTCATCCGCAAGGGTATTGACGAGCGTGGTAACCGTGAGACCGACTTTGCCCTCGGCAATCTCGCAGCCCCATGCATCTTCCATCTTCTTCTTCATCTCGGGGACAAGCACCGACTGGTAGCCGGAGTACACGTTTGCAAGTGCTCCCATGTCGCAGGCACCCTGCACGTTGTTCTGGCCACGCAGTGCGCAGATACCCGTGCCGGGCCTTCCGAGGTTGCCGGTCAGCATCTGGAGATTTGCAACCGACTTGACGTTGTCGACACCGGTTGTGTGCTGGGTGATACCCATCGAGTAAAGAACCGCGGACTGGCCGGATTTGCCGAACCATTCTGCTGCAGTGATGATGTCTGCTGCGGGAATACCGGTGATCTTCGAGACGTTCTCGGGTGAGTAGGTATCCTTCATCACGACTTCTTTGACCTTCTCGAAATCCTTGGTCCGGTTCTTGACAAAGTCCTTGTTCTCCCAGCCGTTCTTTAAGATCTGCTGCATGAAGCAGTTCAGTAATGCCACATCGGTACCGGAGTAGAACTGTAAGAACAGGTCAGCCTGCTTCCCGGTCGGGGTCAGCCGCGGGTCGGCGTAGATGACCTTTGCGCCATTCGCTCTTGCCTGCATAATACGGCGCCCGATCAACGGGTGCTGCTCGAATGTGTTGGTGCCGATCACCAGGAGGCACTTCGATTCGGCAATGTCTGCGATTGACTGGGTCATTGCACCGGAGCCGAATGCACCGGCGAGCCCTACGACCGTTGAAGCGTGGCAGAGCCGGGCGCAGTGGTCGATGTTGGGGGTCTTCATAACCGCACGTGCAAACTTCTGCATCAGGTAGTTCTCTTCGTTGGAGACACGGGCGGATGCAAGGCAGGCCATCTCTTCAGGCTTGTAGGACTTGAACTTGGATGCAATCAGCTTATACGCTTCGTCCCAGCTGGCTTCTTCGAACTTGCCGTCCTTTTTTATGAGCGGCTTAGTCAGACGGTCGGGAGCATTGATGAACTCCCATGCATAGTTCCCCTTGGGGCAGAGCTTTCCTTCATTGACCGGATTGCGCTGCCAAGGCTGGACGCCGACAACCTTCTTGTCCACTACAACAAGGTTGAAGCCGCACCCGGTTCCGCAGTACGGACACGTAGTTGGTACGTATTTGAACTCCATGTATTCACACCTATTAACCTGTGAAAATCTTATTTTTCGATATTTAAACATAATGAAAAATGCCGCAAAAGTGATGATTAAAATGGGGTCACCCTCTGTTGGGAATGATCCGGCCGCATAAGATCTTTTAAGCTTTGAAAATTAATTAACCTTATATTGTTTATCAAAAAAATGCGGGCCGTTCATCCGCGCACAATTGTGTTTCAATAGAGACCGGGAATCCTGCTCCTCAGGGGAACAGACCGGATTCCTCCCGAGCTTAAAAAAAGTCCGGAGATTTTTATATCCGGATAATCCCGTTACCTTTCCGGGGGAATGCGTAAGAAAGAATGTGCAAAAAAAAGTGATTAGATCTTTTTATACAGGTTGGCGTAGATGACTGCGCCTTTCCTCTTCTTGTGGCGCTCGCCCATGTCTCCGATGAAGTGGGCAAATTTGCCCTTTATACCGTCAACTTCGAGTTCGACTTCGCCATTGGGCTTGAAGCCGGGCATCATGGTCTCGATGGTTCCGAAGATAAAGATCGTGCCATCGACCATCTGGCCGCCGACCTTGCTCGTGGCATTGCCCTTGACGATGGTCTTGCCGCCTTCTGCATGGGTCATGAGGTGCACGTCAACGTTCCCGTTGATCACGATCTCGCCGCCGGTCATGTACATACCGACATCGCTGCCGGCATTGCCCTTGACCAGGATCTTGCCGCCGGACATGCCTCTCCAGTCGCCCCGGTAGGCTGCACCGAGGTAGTTGCCGGCATTGCCCTCGATCGTAAGCTCGCCGCCCTTCATGGCGGTAGCCGCAAATCCTTCGACATTGCCCTTGGCAAGGATCTTGCCGCCGGTCATCCAGGCCCCGACATACAGGTCGGTGCTGCCTTCGATGACCATCTCGCCGGCGCTCATCTTCATGCCGAGGTACTTGACCTTCCTGACATCGCCCTTGACAATGATCTTTGTGTCCGCTGCGGTTGCACCGGTATTGCCTGCGATCTCGAAATATTTGCCCAGGGTTGAGGGAGCGTTTCCTTCAAACACCGGGAGATCTGCTATCTGGGCTGCGGTCTTGCCTGCGAATGTATCGGGGGTGATCGTGTCTGCTTCGAGATACAGTGCGGGCGCGTTTTTCATGGTTATGGTAACAGTTTCCATTTTCTCTCACCTACACGTGTGTCGCATCTACCTCTAAGGCATATGGGTTCGGGACAAAGTGGTGCCCGAGCGCTTCGTAGTTGTTCTGGGTCATGCTGTAATACTTGAGGAATTTCTCGTTGATATCACGCTTGACCTGCGGGTTGTCGTTCACCTTGGCATTGACCCAGAGGGTCCTCTTGTTGACAGTGCCAACGATCTCGCCGTTCTTGACGACTTCGACACCGAGCTTGAAGACATGGGCACAGCGTGAGAATGCCTTTTCGATATTCTCAGGATCTGCAACCGGTGTGTCCGGGTTGAAGTTGTACACGGCAACATCTGCATCCATGCCTGGCTTTAAGCCGCCGCACATGTGACCAAGTCCAAGGGTTTTTGCCGGGCCTGCACGGGTCATCTGTGCGAGCTCGTAGAGTGAGAGTTCCTTGTCGAGGCTGCCGATGCTGGTCTGGGAAAGGACCTTGTCCTTGTGCTTGAACGCGTTGATCTGGGTGTCGCGGGCCTTCTTGCTCATGAGCCACTTGATGACACGGGGGTAACGGGTGAACGGTCCTGCGTTCGGGTGGTCGGTGGTGATGTAGCAGCGCATGGGGTCTTTCATCATTAAGGGGATCTCAAGGCCGATTGCCCACTGGATGGCACAGACCGAGATATTCGGGCTGTAGATATAGGGCACGACACCGGCGCAGGTCTCAAGTTCCACATCACAGTTCGCCCACTTCAGGTGGTTGAGCCCGGTCAAGTGGTGCTCGAACGGACCGTCGGCAGTCATCGTGGTGGTCTCGTCAAGAGTGACGTTACCGGTATCGATGGTGATGTTCTTGTTCTTGTTGACGTAGTCGGTGACTTCCTTGGCCTTGGACTCGAAGTCCCCCCAGTTGGTTCCGCCGTAGGAGTGGAACTGGGTATGGGTTAAGTGCAGCACTGATTCACGGCCGAACTTGTTCTTGGCTTTCATGCCTTCTGCAAGTTTCAGCGTGTCGAGCGTGGTCTCGTAACATCCGGGGTTCCCGAGGTTGTTGGGGTGGATGTGCATCGAGTGCGGGAGACCTAAGTACTCGTTTGCCTCGATGAGCCCCTTGACGATCTCTGCGGGAGTGATGTCGAAGTACGGGACCGGATCATTGACCGAGAGACAGTTCAGTCCCCATGCCCAGGCTTCCGTGCCGCCCGGGTTGACGACCTTGACTGCGTAGCCTTTGGTTACGCGGAGAAGCCATGCAATATATGCGGCAGTGTTCTCGATTTCATGGTTCTTGAGGTACTCTAGGACAAACCAGTTGTTGCCAAAGACCGGGAATGCACCCTCATCGATGATGGGAGTGTCGCGGATCTCCTCGTGCACGTGACGGGAGAACATGGGGGGCATTGCTGCTTCCATGGCAGTCGTGTATCCCATCTTGGCATACTCGTAACCGGTCTTGAAGGTGGTTGGGATAGATGCTCCGCTGCCCATCCGCTCCATGCCCTTTGTCGGCGTGCAGCTGAAGAGCTTGTCTTCCGGCCGGTAGATTCTTCCAAGGTTGACTTTCGGGCCTGCGATGTGGGCGTGGATCTCCACGGCACCGGCCATCACGGTCATGCCCTTGGCATCGATGACCTTTGCTGATGAAGATACCTTGTCAGCAATCTTGCCATCCTTGATGGCGATATCTTTCTTGTCGCCCTTGATTCCCTGGACCGGGTCAAAGACGTTTCCGTTCTTGATGATATATTCTGACATGATTATGCAGCCCCCTTGAGTTTCTTCAACCGGTCGCGGACCATGACGAGGAACTGCTCATCGGTGAGCATGCCCTCCGGTGGTTCGACAACCTTGCGGCAGTCGATTGGCACGTTATCCATACGGTAACAGTTCCCACCGGTCTCTACGCCGTTGAAGGCAACCGGGACATGGAGCTTCGATACACCGCTGGTCGGGGTGAGGTGCGGGTCGATGCAGACAGAGGGAACCGCTGCAATGTGCTTGACCGCACTGATGGGGAAATGCGCACCGGGGTCGCTGCCGATGGTGAACATGGCGTCTATTTCGCCGCGGGTCAGCAGGTCGATTGAGCTGGAATCGCCGGGGTTGTAGCGTGCGAACCCTCTGGTGAGGTCGACCGAGTACGGGAACCCGAACTGCCAGGCGAAAACTTCTCCGGAGCCGGTCACGTTGTAGTGGCCCCGCATCGGCATGATCGAGAACTTCGTGTACTCGTTCAAGTCCTTGGTTACGGCGATGGCCTCATCGATGTTGTGGTTCTTTCCGATCGACTGGGTGACACCCATACCGAAGAAGATGATACCGAAACGGCCGCTCTTCATCATGTCGGCGGCTTCGCGGATCTTTTCCTTGGGAATACCTGCAACAACGTCAGGGAGCCATTCGCCCTTGAAGGCAACGCGGAGTGCGTTTAAGAGTTCGAAGTCCTTGCCCTGCTCGAGCTGGAGGTGGACGTCTGCCATCTTGGCGGTGTCGGTGCAACGGGGGTCGACTACGATCATCTTGCGGCTCATCTGTCCCTTGCCGGTAAAGAACCCGCGGGGGAAGATGGAGTAGCGGGACATGTGCCGGGGGTGGGCGTGGGCCGGGTTGCATCCCCAGAATATGACGCGGTCTGCACGGTTCTTGACTTCACCGAGGGTGCAGGTCGGAAGACCGATATCCTGCACGGCGATAAGAGTCGTGCCGTGGCAGACTGCTGCGGTGTTGTCACAGCAGGCCTTGCTGATCTCGGCGATCTCATTTCCTACGCTCTGCGCTTCGCAGTTGGTGGAGGACCAGCCGTACATCAGGGGTTTCTTTGCTTTTGCCAGCATCGCGGCGGTATAGTCTGCCGCCTCATCGTAGCTGATCTCTTTCCAAGAGCCGTCTGCCTGGCGAAGCCGGGGGCGGGTCACGCGGTCCTTTGCCTGGGAGTGCAGGAATTTTTCCGTGCCGATCACGCAGGCATTGTAGACTTCGAGCAGCTGCTTGCCGTCGTCGGAGACAACCACTTCAAGGTCATCGCAGAGGGTTCCGCAGAACGGGCAGATTACATCGGTGACGGTCTTGGTCATCCTACGTTCACCCCGCATTGTTTCTGCACCAGTTCGATGCCGAGGAGAATGGGCTCGTTGATCGCTACTTCAATGGTTACCGGTGTTCCCTTGAAGGTGGGCATACCGGTTGAGTACGTGTTGGGGCTGACAACCGAGTTCGCCCAGGGTCCCATGGGGATAAAGCCGACACCCGGGTGAGGTCCCTGCGTGGCTTCGATTGCCTTGACAATCACGCTGCCATAGGCGCTGGTGACCTTGACATTGGTGTTCTTCCATGCACCGAGTTTCTTTAGGTCCTCGTGGTCCAGCTCGATGATCCCGCAGGCCGTGCGGTACAGGGGCTTTTCCTTGCCGCCCTCGATCGCAACGCCCTGCTGGATGGTCCTTCCGGAGATCAGGTTAAGGGTAATGTTCTTTGTCATGGTACTCCTCACTTCAGGCCTGGATAAGGGCTCCTGTCTCTCCTTTTCCCGAGAGGCGGATCACATCGTAGGGGCAGGCATTGACACAGACGCCACAGCCGGCACAGAGTTCAGCCTTGACATCAAGGTGAACGGACTTGCCGTTCCTGACCGCGTAGATTTTCTCCTTGGTAGCCGGGTCCACGGTATGTAGCTCGAGAGCATCAACCGGACATGCAATGACGCAGTTGCCACAACCGGTGCATTGCTCCATGTTAATATGTACAGAAAACGCCATGCGTATCACAACACTTGTCGTCGTAATTGAAGTTGTTGTTCAGCAATTTAGTTAAAGGTTTCTGAATTTACAAATGGTTAATTATCTCTATTTACATTAACTTAAAAAAAATTTGATGCACACGTGTTTAACACGCTCTTGTTTCAGACGTATAATTGCTGTTCATCATGGAAAAAAAATGCATACTCCCTGAGCTGGGGAGATTGTTTTTCCTTGATTGTTCATGTATTTTAATTGCATAAATAAAAAACCAACTTTGATTTTCTGTGTACTTTTCATTATAATGTACATCGGCTGAGGGCAGCAACGGCCCTTTTTGGCATGCCATTCTGTGCGCATAACCGGGCGCTGCCCTGCCCCCGGGAATCTGCCCCCGTGAGGTGATCGCGGTATCCCGGTGCCGGCATTTATTGTATCCCCGGTCTTACCGGCCCCGACCGCTGCTGCCCGGTTTCGGAAATATCATATCCCCCGAGCCGGGAGAGGATCTCCCGGAACGCCGGCGATCGGATCGCCGTAACGAGGGCAGCAATTCGCGGGTCCCTGGCATGTTCCGTGCGGATCGCAAGCTCGTACCGCTCCTGGGCTACCGGTACGAAGGGAAGGCCGAGGGCTTTTGCTGCGCTGTACACGCACATTCCCGCGTCAGCCTCCCCGCTCTTCACCGCAAGCGCGACCGCGATATGGGTCGTCACCTCGCGCTCGTATCCCGGGATCGAGGCCGGATCGATCCCCGCCTTCTTCAGCTCGTAATCAAGAAGCATCCGGGTTCCGGAGCCCCGCTGCCGGTTGATGAACGGGCGGCCCGGCAGATCGGCAAGTGAGAGTCCCTCCCGCGAGACGATCCCCTGCTGCCGGCCAGCTACGCAGATGAGATCGATTGCGGCCCCGGGCAGGTACTTTTCCAGGTAGGCGGTGTTGTATGTCCCATCTTCAGCGAGCAGGTGAATGGGTGCCGCGTGGCACTCATCTTTTTTGAGTGCCAGGATCCCGCCCATGCTGCCCGCGTGCGTGGAGAGGAGGGTGATGCCCTGCGGGCGGATAAGGTCCGCGAGATAATCGATGACCGGGTCGTGGCTGCCGGTGATGAGGAGGGCATTGGCTGCTTCAGAGGCCGGCACCATCAGCCGTGCCTCCACCTCCCCGCCGGCATCGAATCCTTCGGATTCCCGAAGAACCCGGATGTACGCATTGGCCCGCACGCCGCTCATCTGGACACCGGCTCCCTTGGACTGCGGGGAGACCACCCAGCGGCTGCCCACCTGCCCAAGCGTGCAGAGCACGAACTCGTCCGAGCCAATCTCCTTGGCAACCGACGTCGTGATCGAGGCCCGGATGCGTTCGGGTTCCCGTACCGGCATCCCGTAATTGCCGAGGAACGGGAGCACGATCTCCCGGAGGACCGTGAGGGCCGAGAGCGGGTATCCCGGCAGACCTATGACCGGTTTTTTGTCAATCCTGCCGATGATGACCGGTTTGCCGGGCTTGATCGCAGCCCCGTGGACCAGTACCTCGCCCAGTTCCGCGATCACGTCCGCGGTGTAGTCTTTTGTCCCGGCTGACGAGCCGGCCGAGACGATAATGATGTCATTTTCCCCACAGGCAATGGCAATTGCATCCCGGATCTTCTCCGGCTTGTCCTCGACAAACGGGTACCGGGTGCAGCTCGCCCCCGCTTCTTCGAGCATGGCTTTGGCCATCACGGTGTTGCTCTCCACGACCTGGCCTGGCGCCGGGCGGGTGCCCGCGGGAACCAGTTCGCTGCCCGTGGGAACGAGCCCGACCCGGACCGCGATAACTCCGGGTCGCGTGATGCCGTACGTGGCGAGCGCCCCGAGCTCGTGGGCCCGGATCCGGTGGGCAGACGGCATCACCATCTCGGACTCGGCGAGATCCTCTCCGGCCGGGCGGACGTGCTGCCAGGGAGCAGCGGCCTTCCGGATCGTGAAACTGCCGTCCGCTTCCCAGACATCCTCGATCATGATGACCGCATCGTACTCGGGCGGAACCACGTTGCCGGTGTTGACCCGTGCGGACCGGTTGAGCGTAACGGGATGCTGCTCGGACGCCCCTTTCGTGTCGCTGCTCCGGACCGCGATGCCATCCATGGCGGCAAGGTGGATCTCCGGTACCGAGTACCGGGCAAAGATGGGGCCTGCGGTAATCCGGCCGGCCGCTTCTTCCAGCGGGACCTCCACGATCGAAGGGGTGCAGGCGAATTCCTGCGCAAGGAGATCGAGCACCTTGTCGAGTGGCATGACCGTGAGATAGCGCTTTACCACAGGATCACCTCGACCTCACTGCCCTGCTCCAGCCCTTCGGCCCCGGCCGGGATACGAATGAGCCCGTGGCTCCGGATGAGCGTATTGAGGAGCCCGGACTTGCCGAAGAGCGGGGTTGCAACCCTGCCGTCCAGCCGGACGCGGACGTACTCCTCCCGCCCCCGCTGGGAGGGAATATTCACCGCAAGGGTGGCAATTGCGGTCCGCTGGACAGGTGCTGTTGTCCCGAGCATCCGGTCGATCAGCGGACGGACGATCGCGATCAGCACCACAAAGGCAGAAGCCGGGTGACCCGGGAGGCCAAAGACGGGTTTGTTGTTGATCCGGCCGATGATGGTCGGCTTGCCCGGGGCAATCGCGATCCCGTGCACGAGCACCTTGCCCAGTGAAGCGATCACAGCAGCGGTCATGTCCCGGTCGTCCTTGGAACTCCCGCCCGAGAGAAGGACAACGTCGCACTCCGGTACCGCCCGGGCAAGGACCGCCTCGAAGGCCCGCCGCTCGTCCGGGATGATGCCATAGAGCCGGGGGATGCAGCCATACTCCGTGAGGTATGCCGCGAGCATGGAAGCGTTTGCATCCCGCACCTGCCCCGGCCCGGGCACTGCGGTCACCGGCACCAGTTCGTTGCCGGTCGAGATGATCCCGACCACCGGCTTTTTTGCAACGGTGACGGTGGCACATCCGCACGCGGCCAGCACGCCGGCATCCTGCGACGAGATCCGTCGGCCCGGGGAAAAAACGATCTCCCCTTTCTTGAAATCCTCGTCCCGTAGGAGGACGTTCTCGCCATGGGAGACGGATCTTTTCACGAGCACGGTATCGGCAGCCTCTTCGCTATACTCCACCATGACGACCGCATCGGCGCCGGCCGGCAGGACCCCGCCGGTCGGGATATACGAGCAGGTGCCCGGCCCGATTGCGGCCCCGGTATCCAGCCTTCCCATGGCGATCCGCCCGGTACACTGGAGGAGCGCGGGGACCGATTCACCGGCACCGGCCGTATCGGCGGCCCGGACCGCGTACCCGTCCACCACCGAACGGTCAAACCCCGGGATGTCCGAATCGGCCGTAACTACCGCAGCAAGAATCCGCCCGGCTGCGCATTCCACCGGGACGGTCTCTGTCACCGGTTGCGGGGAGATCGTTACGACCGTGGCAACTGCATCCGCAACCGGGACAATAGTGAGGAACCTGCTCATTTGAAGCAGCCCAGCTGGCAGGAGCGAATCTTAATCCGGTTTTTCGTGCAGTATTCACCCACTGCGCTGCGGGAGACCTTGGCTTTCTCTGCAATGGCAAATGCCTGCGGGCAGGTGATCATCTCTGCAATACCTTCTTCCTGCAATGCCTTCTGTATCTTTTCGTCAGTCATGGTAATCCATATTCTGTTTACTTCGTTCTTGGGTATACCTGTTGTGGAATGTGCATGTTCCCGACTCTCCGGCAGGATAGTATCCCGACGGTATCCGGCTGCTGCCTGCCATAGCGAACCGGCCAAGGGTTTTTTTACCCGGTGGCTGATGTTCCGGCAATGCAGGATAAGGTACACAAAACCCGGAAACGATCTGCCATCACCCGGCCCCGTTTAATCCCGGCTGCCTGCCGGGGGTGAGGAAAAAAGCAAAGGTTTTAGGACTTTCTGACGAATTGATCATTACCTGCGATACTCTTTCCCGCTGCAACCACGATTATCCCCCGGATCGCCCGCGAACAGGGCGTAACTGGGGATATGCACCGGCCCTCCCCCAATCTCCGGGAGATCACCCCCACCGGAAAATAATGTTGCAGGCTCTAAAGGCAGGACACCGATCCATGAACGCACATTTTTTCTTTCTGTCAAGTCCGGTGCCGGTCGAGCGTCTCACGTGGATCGAGGAGTGCCTCAAGTTTTTCTTTATCCAGCTGTACCCGGATACCCTGATGCACCGGAAAACGGCCGAAAGTCCTGTCTTTTCTTTCTTCCTGACCGGGGATGCTCTCTACAGCCTTGAGGATCCCGAAACCCTGCAGGTCTGGAATATCATCCTCTCGTTCACTCCGGTCCGGATTATCTCTGACCGGCAGGAACTGGAGCTGCGGGGGATCGGGATCGGACCGCTCCGGGTGAAATACCCGGACCAGGTGATCGATACCAACAGCCCTGGTGGTGACGGGAAGCCTTCCTTCTGGAAAGATCTTGCTGCAGCAAGCCGGCAGACCAAGTCTCCACTGCCCGGCACAGCCGGCTGGTTCCAGACCGGTTCTCCCTACATGCACCGCTCTGCGTGGTACGGCCTTAGTTTCCTCTCATCAGCCATTGGTGAGCGGCTCTCTGCCGAACTCTACGCATATCTCGATGGCATCCATCTCGGGCACCATGGTCAGCGCCCGACCGATGCGGAGAATATCGGTGAAGGCCTTACTACCTTGAGCGATCAGGCAACGGCTGCCGGGCTTGGCTTCCAGGCGCTTGCCTGTGGCCGTTGTGCCACGGCCCGGGGGTACAGCACGTGGGATGACGGGCAGGGATCGGTAATTTCAACCTGCACCATCAAGCCGTTTAAGATCCGGGAACTTAACCAGATGATCGACCGGTTCAGACACTCTCACACCATCCTTTCTCCGGATGCCGGGGCTTTCCGGCTCAGGAAGCAGGGCACTGCGGTCTCCTTTGATCGGGCAGAGAAGAACAGTGCCGCACCGCCGGTCACTCTCCTTGTTACGAAGAGCCCGTACAGCACGGAACTGGCATCCGGTGCCGTCGCGTTTGCGGCTGCATGCGCCCATGCGGGCATCCTGACCCGGGTGGTCTTCCTAGAGGACGGGGTGTATGCTCTTACCGGTGCACACCGGGTGCCCGTAAATTCGGTAGTCTTCAGCCTGCAGGATGTGATCAATGCGGTTGCCGGGAGCGAGAATCTCCACTTCTTTGCGTTTACCCCCTCGTTCCAGAAGCGGGGGATTACCAAAGACAAATCTCTCAATGCGGTTCTTGACATCGGGTACCCGGGCCTTGGGAAGATCTTCTTCTACCCGCCCGGCAACGTGCAGGCAGGGCACCAGCGGGTTTTCGTATTTTGAGAGCCTGTGCAGGGGCACAAGTGACATACGGCTGTTGGCATTTTTACGACAATCCGTTAAATGAGAGAAAAAAAGTCTGAGAATTATCTCACTAAAAAATATCTCAATCGCCGGATTATTTCAGCTCGTTGAGAAACCTTATTCGGCTACGGTTGAAAAGAAGGAAAAAAAGTTCAGGCCGCAATTTTTGCGGCTTCAGGTGTCTTTGCAACTTTCTTTTTTACCCACGTCAACTCATTTCCCTTGAATGCAAACGAGTTCATGGAGTAAATTTTCGTACCCGCCGGCAGTGCCGAGGTGTCCGCATTCACCGGTGCAATTACTGCTGAATCATAGCGCGGTACACTGCCATCCGTTGCTTTTTCTTTTTTATTCAGTTCTTCCACCAGCTTTGCCGGCATTTCTTTATTGAAGGTCACCAGGACTTTTACGATATCCCGGTGTCCCTCGCTCATGCGCTCCAGCCTGACGAGCGTGTCATACCCGCTGCCCTGTGCCTGAGGGGTAATTTTCCAGCCATCGTACGTGGAATAGATGCGCTTGAGCTCCTGCAATGCAAATTCGTTCATGATGTCGGTGTTATTGCCCATAATAACTCAATCAACATCCTGTTTCTTATATTAAAAAACTTTTTAAAAAAATTTCGGCAGGTAAATTGAATTAATTTGATCCGCCAAATTCCTGATTCAGGTGAGGTTAACCGGCTCAAAGGTATCCCCGGTCGGGCGTCCCTCCCGATAACATCCCCGCAGTCTTCAATCCAGCCGATCCTCGCTCCGGTCTCGCATCCCCGCTTGGATACAAATGATTGTGCGATTACGCCCAATGAACCGGATGTTATCTCGAATCATTACGACATGTACATCCGGGCTCATCCTCCGGCCTTCCTTCCCACTCCCTGATTCCCCGGTTGATCACGTACATCCGGTCACCGACATCCCGGCAATCGGAAATACGATGGGTCACGACAAGACAGGGAATGGCCATCTCGGTTACAAATGTGCGCGTCAGTTCTTTTACCCGGCGGATATTTTCCGCATCGAGTGCAGTGAATGGTTCATCGAGCATGAGAAGTGCAGGGCCCGTGGCAAGGGCCCGGGCAAGGGCGACACGCTGCTTCTGCCCTCCCGACAGGTTTCCTGCTTTCACATCGGCAATATCTTCAAGGCCCATCACTTGTAACCAGTGCCCGACATGTTCCCGGATAAATAATGGGGATTTATGTTGTGCGCGAAGGCCGAATGCAATATTCTCCCGGACCGGGATGTGGGGAAAGACTGCGGAGTTCTGGAATACGTACCCGATGCGGCGGTTTTCTGCCGGGACATCGACACTCGTACCTGAATCAAAGAGTACGGAACCATCCAGCCGGATTGATCCAGTATCGGAAGTTACCAGGCCGGAAATAATATTGAGGGCAGTAGACTTCCCTGCACCGTTCTCCCCCATGAGAACAACGATCTCACCCGGCTTTGCATGAATGGAAAGATCGAGGGAAAAATCCCTCAGTTTCTTCCGGATGGCGACATCAAGCATGGGACATCTCCCTGCGTGCAAGGAGCCGGACTGAGATCATGATCGCAAACGAGATGATCACGAGCAGGATGGAGATGGTAAGCCCTACGGCAAAATTCCCCTCCATTCCCACGTACACCGCCAGCGGCATAGTCTGGGTTACCCCGGGAAGGTTGCCGGCAAACATGATCGTTGCCCCGAACTCCCCGAGTGCACGCCCGAATGTCATCACGGCTCCTGAAACCAGGCCGTTTGCCGTCAGGGGCAGGGTGATTAAGGCAAAGATCCGCAGGGGGGATGCACCCAGGGTCCGTGCGGTCAGTTCATACGACGGGTCAAGCTGTTCAAAGAGGGATTTTGCCTGGCGCAGGTAGAACGGGGATGCCACAAAGATCTGGGCCATGATGACGGCAAGAGTGGTAAACGCGATGCTGATGCCAAACATCGAGAGGTACTGTCCCAGGATACCAACCCGTCCCCAGAGTACCAAGAGAGCGACCCCCGCAACCGCTGGAGGAAGCACGAGCGGGAGGTCAATGAGCGTGTCGACAATCACTTTTCCCGGGTAATTATTCCGGGTGTGGACATACGCAAAGGGTGTGCCGACAAGGATCACTATCCCTAAGGAAACCGCCGAGGTGAACAGGCTCAGGACCAGTGCGCTGAGGACATCGGGCGTGGTGAGAGAAGAGAAGAAGAGTTCGGGAGTTGTCCGGAAGAACAGTGCCACCACCGGCAGTGCAAGGTACAGCGTCACGGAAACTATCAGGAATGCTGCACCTATGCAGGTAATGGTTCTCCGGGTTTTTGCTGAAAGGGCGGGTGCAGGATTCATGCAGTAACTGTTCCGGGCGGTTTTGTGTTATCCACTCTCTGTTTCCGGCATGATAAAAAGGGAGGAGTTTATGAAGTTGAGATCGGCCTGAACCCGTAGTCCCTGAGATCCTGCTGGCCGATTGCAGATACCATGAAGTTCTCGAAATCCGCTGCCGCCCCCTTGCTCGTGGACTGCTTCATGACGCCGATGGTATAGGTCTGGAGATAATTGTCTTTCTTGGGAATGGTAATTGCGACATAGGTGTCCTTTGGTGCGGCCGTGTAGGTAGACTCGTACACGAACCCGGCATCCACTTCACCGAGCGCTACCTTGGTTGCCACTCCCGGTTCAGCGGTCTCGTAGGTTACTATATTTTTAATTACTGAGGTATTCCATTCCTGGTTATAGGTCGATTTTGCGAGATTGCCAATGGCGGCATTCGTGGCAGTGCCAACAGGAACACTCTTGTCCCCGATTGCGATCTTCACGCCGGGTTTTGCGAGATCTGCAAGTGACTGGATCTTTGCAGGGTTATTTGCCGGCAGGATGACGATGACGTAATTTGAGGTAAGTGGTTTGACCGTCCCGTCAACAAAGTAACCGCCCTTGGTGAGTTCCGTGGTATAGGCATTGCTTGCAGAGATGAACACATCGGCGTACGCACCGTTCATGACCTGTGTCCTGAGTGCCTGCGTGCCGTCAAGGTTGAAGACCACCTTGTGACCGGGATACATCTTCTCGAAATCTGACGCCAGTTTCGGGGTCACTCCCTTGAGCGAGGCTGCGGTAAATGCCACAACATTGCCTTCAGAGTACGTGTAGACCGGCGCGGGTGTGCTGGTTGTTATGGCAGCAACCGGTACCACAGTCGTGCTGACTGCCTGCGGTGTCGGCTGCGGAGCTGGTAATGTTGTTACCGGCACTGCTGTCGTTGATGCAGCGTGGGTTACCGGCTGCGCCGGTGCTGATGACGTGCACCCGGCAAAGAA
>Ga0074195_1001044_pt1 | contig 43714 bp, 35 predicted proteins | sample EPASupsiteHSE623_FD_64525 | JGI IMG/M metagenome (GOLD analysis project Ga0074195, IMG submission 64525) | Bioremediated contaminated groundwater from EPA Superfund site, New Mexico - Sample HSE6-23 | ecosystem: Environmental > Aquatic > Deep subsurface > Groundwater > Contaminated ...
TAGCCTGAAAGTTTCAGTTGCTTGCGAGAACCGAGACGTAAAAGGGCGAAATGGATTCGGCTCAAAAAAATGCGAGCAGGCTCGTTGCCTGTAAGCAGTTTTTTTGAGTCGGAGCCATGAAGCCATTTTATGTCGAATTCCGCAAGCAACTGAAACTTTCAGGTTAGACTTGTCCCCGAAATTGAAATATCCTGAAGCCACGATATCATTCCCGGATAGACTTTTTCAGCCATGAACATTTCCTCGAAAGTTTTTGACGAGTTTGCCGACAACTGCCGGCATCTGACCGGGTTATTTTGAAGTGATATCAATGTATGAGCCAATCCGTCCGGGTCGCCTTTGGGATAGGTTATCCCGCAGTCCCGCGCGGCGAGCAGTTCCCTTAAAATGCCGCCGAGGCTCGATACCACCGGCAATCCCGCCGACATATATTCCATCGGTTTGTTGGGATAGGACATCTCGAAATCCGGGGAACTCCTGTAGGGGGCCAGCCCCGCGGAGGACAATCGCATAAGCGTCCAGACTTGCGCTTTGTTCACCCAGCCCGGCAGCAACACGTTTTGGCAATCCGCAGACAACCGCCGGTACTTTTCCAGATTATCCCCCGACCCGCACAGGACAAAACGGATGTCCGGTCCTGAACTGGACAGTTTTCGGGCAGCTTCGATAACGGTTTCAATATCGAACTGCCTTCCCAGCATGCCGAAAAAACAGACGGTGAATTTGCCGTCGCCGCGTTTTATGCCGTGTTTTTCCCAAAAGCCGAAGGCCGCCTCCACTTCGGGTCCGGACGGTTGTTGTTCGCTGTAGGCGAATGGGAACCAGCGGTCCCGCGGCGTCGCGGTGCGCCCCGCATATCCCAGTCCCCATTCCACAAAAGGTTCGCTCATACCTGTTATGGCGACGGCTTTGGAAGCGGCTTCTTCAAGCATTGAAAACAGCGGGTGCAGCATGGCTCTGGCAATAGGTTGCACCGGCGCCGGGGCCAGTTTCACAAAGATATCCGGCCACATATCGCGCATATCCAGCGCCACCGGTATATTGCGGGCCTTGCCGTATCTGGCGGATTCGAGGCTCAATTCTATGGTGGGCATTGAAGCGAGTATCACGTCCGGCTGCGGCTCCTGGGGAGCCAGGCGGGCGAATTGGCGTCCCAGCATATAATGGTTATACATTCTGGCAAGCGATACGTTGCTTTTATACCCGATTGAATGCAACAGCTTGAGTGTAAGCCCGGGCGCGGGGTTTAACGTAGCCGCACGGGAAAAGCGGTGAACCTTTTTTGCATGGTCGAAGGTGGACGACCACCACACCACCTCATGCCCTTTTCTGAGCGCCGCATCAGCCAAAATGCCGGTGCGGTGAAGCCTTGGTTTATCTTCATCGGACGGCAACGGCTCCCCTACAGTGACCAGCCAAATGCGCATTGTCTCTTTACCAGAGCGGCCCGCATCGCTGCGGTTTCCTGTGTAATTTTTCAGGCAGCTTCCCGTCCCGATTCCTGCGGGAAACGCCCACCCTGAATAATTGTACAAAATAGATGTTGCGGCTTGGCATCCGGCTGATTTGGTATACTGGATTATTATCGGTTCGGGAGGCGATTTAATGCCATATTCTAAAAAAATCCAGTTGGGGCTTGTGGGCTGCGGCAGGATTTCCAAAAACCATTTCAATGCCCTTAAAAAACTTGACGACCGTTTTCACCTGAAAGCGGTTTGCGACATTGATACGAAACGGTTTGACAAGCTCGACGAACTGGGCGTCTGCGCCGAGCGATATACAGATTACGAAAAAATGCTCAGAGAACACCGCTTCGATTTGGTAACCCTCTGCACCCCATCCGGCTTGCATCCAGAGCATGGCATACTCGCCGCCAAACATAAAGCCAGCGTCCTCTCCGAAAAACCGATGGCTACAACGCTTGAGGCCGCCGACCGGCTGATTGCAGAATGCGACAAGCAGAAAGTGAAACTTTTCGTGGTAAAGCAGAATCGGCTGAACCCAACTGTCATGCACCTCAAGCGCGCAATCGCGATGGGGCGGTTCGGCAGGATATATCAGGTGTTGTGCAACGTTTTCTGGACGAGACCTCAAAGTTATTACGATATGGACGCCTGGCGCGGCAGGCGCGAGCTCGACGGAGGCGCGTTCCTCAATCAGGCGAGCCATTATGTGGATTTGCTTTATCATCTGATTGGCGACGTCAAGTCGGTGAGCGCCATTGCCAGAACACTGGAGCGGAAAATAGAGGTGGAGGATTCCGGGGTGGCTGTTTTCGAGTTCAAAAACGGCGTCATCGGTTCCATGAACACGAGCATGCTGGTGTTCCCCAAAAACTACGAAGGCTCGGTTACGGTAATCGGTGAAAAAGGCCTGGTCCGTATCGGCGGCGTGGCGGTGAACAAAATAGAAAAATGGGAATTCGCGGAATATCACGACATGGACCGCGAGGTCGCCGACGTCAACTACGAGGTAACCAGCGTCTACGGCAACGGGCATGAAACATATTATCGCGAGTTGGCGGAGCATTTTTCCGGCAAGGGCGGTAACCACGTTGACGGCCTTGAGGGACGCAAATCGCTGGAGATGATAATGGCGATTTACCGTTCGTCCGAAACCGGCAAAACCGTGTATTTGTAGGGGAATTTATGGCATTTAAAAAAGAGTGGCTGGACAAGAAGGTGCAGGTGCACGAGTCGGCTTACGTAGATGAACCATGCTCGCTGGGCGCGGGGACGAAGGTGTGGCATTTCAGCCATGTAATGTCCGGCTGCGTGATAGGCGATAATTGCAATATCGGGCAAAACGTCGTCGTGAGCCCCGAGGTGCAACTTGGCAAAAACGTGAAGATACAAAACAACGTCTCGCTCTACACCGGCGTCGTCTGCGAAGACGACGTTTTCCTCGGCCCCTCCATGGTTTTCACAAATATCACAAATCCGAGAAGCCATATTGTGCGCCGTCATGAATACAAAACCACGCTGGTAAAAAAAGGCGCTTCCATCGGCGCCAACGCGACGGTAGTCTGCGGGCATACCATAGGCAGCTACGCGTTCATCGGCGCGGGGGCGGTGGTAACGAAGGACATACCGGACTACGCTCTCGTTCGGGGAAATCCTGCGCGGGTTACGGGCTGGATGTGCAATTGCGGGTTGAAACTCGCTTGGTCCGGCGATAAGGCCGAATGTTCCTGCGGCAGGCGTTACGCAAAAAAAGGCGAGAACGCCGTTGTGGAAACGGGAGGCGCGAAATGAAAGTTCCTCTTCTCGACATGAGTTGCCAGCACGCGCCGCTGCGTGAGCGGTTTCTGAAATCTTTCGGCGAGCTTATTGATGGCGGGCGCTTTATCCTCGGCCCGCACACGCAGGCGTTGGAAAAAAGCATCGCCCGTTGCTGCGGTTCGGAATTTGCGCTAGGCGTTTCTTCCGGCACTGATGCGCTGCTGGTCGCGCTCATGGCGCTTGATGTCGGGCAGGGTGATGAGGTTATCACTTCCACATATTCGTTTTTCGCCACGGCGGGCGTAGTGGCGCGTCTCGGCGCGAAACCGGTTTTCGCCGATATAGACCCAAAAACTTTCAACATTGACGTTAAAGCCATAGAACGGCTGATAACTCCCAAAACAAAGGCCATCATTCCGGTGCATTTATACGGGCAGATGGCGGACATGGCGCCGGTGCTGGAAATTGCGAAAAGACACGGACTGAAAGTGGTGGAGGATGCGGCACAGGCCATAGGCGCGCGCTACCGCGACGGAAAATACGCCTGTTCCATGTGCGATATCGGCTGCCTCTCGTTTTTTCCCACCAAAAACCTTGGCGCGTTCGGCGACGCGGGCATGGTCGTAACCAATAACAAGGCGCTGTACGAAAAACTCAAAATCCTTCGCGTGCACGGCGCAAGCCCGAAGTATTATCACAAGGTTATCGGCGGCAATTTCAGGATTGACGAAATCCAGTCCGCCGTGCTGAATATCAAGTCGGAATCTCTAAATGACTGGACCCGCCAGCGCCGGGAAAATGCGGCTTATTACCGAAAACTTTTCGCGGAGACGGGGCTGCTAAAGAACGGCTTCGCTTCGTTGCCGGAAGCTGTTTATGAAAGCAGCGGTGTTGAAAACACGCATATCTACAACCAGTTCGTCGTGCGCGCGCAAAACCGCGACGCGCTGCTCAAGCATCTGGCGGCCAACGACATAGGGTCCGAAGTTTATTACCCCGTCCCGTTCCATTTGCAGGAATGTTTTGCCTATCTGGGTTATAAAGCCGGAGATTTCCCGAATGCGGAAAGCGCCGCGAAGGAAACCTTCGCGCTGCCGATATATCCGGGATTAAAACGCGAGCAACAGCAATATGTGGTTGACACGATAAACAGGTTTTACTCCGCATCCTGAACCGGACGCGGTTATCGCTTCAAGCCGGTTCGTCAACGGGATAAAACCGGATTCCCTCGCAGCGGATGTACTGGAACCATTTTTTTGCGGTTTCCGGCATGGCTTCATAACTGCTTGATTTGTAATCCGCCAGAGAATAACACAGGGTTTTCTCAAAAACATCGTTTCCGCACGGCCAGAAAACTATATTAAGCCCGTCTCGGTCCGGCGAGGCTTGTTGAGTGTATATCGTAAAAAGCGGTTTCCCGTCAACAACGAACGATGTCAAGTTTTCCGTCGCCGCAATTTGCACGGTTATTTTTTCCTTCGCCAGAAACGCTTTTGTCAGCTCTATCATTTTCGCCGTTTTATCCGCCGTCGAAACGTCTTTGTAACATTTTTCCCGAATCAACCTGGCGGGGCTGCCCGCGAAAAGAGCGTTGTCCGGCACGTTGCCGGACACTAGCGATTTCGCGCCGATTATAACCTTGCTGCCAATGACCGCACCAGGCATTATAAAACAGCCCCACGGAATCCAGACATCGTCGCCCATGACCACCGGCTTGTACGCCACAGGAAACCCGTCTATGGAAGGCAGCCAGTAGCCGTGGGTGAAAACATAAGTGCCGCCGCCGACGCCCACGTTTCTGCCCAGCGTAATCTGTCGCGAAACGTCAACGAAGCAATACGGGAAAATCCAGGAATGCATGTCCATGCTGAATACGCTTTCGGCGTTGTCAACCGAACCCATAATCTCGGCCCTGCTGCTTACTATCGAGCGGCTTTTTGCGATGAATTCATGCACGCTGATGCGCGTCAGGTGGCCTATCCTGACATAACTGCCGATATCAACTTTCGCGGCTTTTATGAACGTGAAATGCCCGACGGACGAATGCTTGCCTAAGCGTATCTCCGCGGCCTGTATGACGGTGCCAAAACCTATGCGCGCTCCCGTGCCTGTATCGGCGCGGAAAACAAACCTGTAAATCGCTATTTTCGCGAAATTCGGCAGGAATGAAATAAGGAATAAAAATGCGGTTTTAGCCATGCTCACAGGCCTCCCGTGAAACGGTCGTTTCCGGAGAAACTTCCTTCACTGCGTCCCGGAAGCTTATGAAAGGAATATTGTTTTTCGCCAGATACTCAACAAGCCATATATACCAGTCCGTCGCCCTTGAAAAACTGCCGCCGAAATAGCGGTCATGCGAAACTATCGTCAGATAGGACAGTTTTTTCTCAAGAGCTTCGTCTAGTAATTTTTGCGCGGAGCCGGTTATTTCTCTTAGCGACGCGCTTTGAAAACTTTTGCCCAGATACAGGCAGGTGCTGTCCATGATATTAAGCGGAAATTCAACCATGCCGCCTTGTGAATAATGCGTTTTTATCCCGGAATCCGTGGAATCGAAAAGATAGCCCGCGTCGGCGAGATACTCCAGAGTATGCTCGTTTCTTCTGAGATAATGCATCCGTATGCCGAAACTGTTCTTGCCGGATATTTTTTTGAAAGTTTCAAATTCTCGCTTCACATCCTGAGCGTTGTCAAAAGCGATGCCATGCACTCCGACGTCAAAATTGTTGCCGGCTATGTTTTTTATCCAGCATTGCGCCAAATCAAGCGGGTACGAAAGTCCCTTCCCGTTGGCGACGCCGACAAAGAACGTGGATTCCACTGAATGTCTCCGGTCAAAATCCATCACGGCTTCTATGTGGTGCCATTTATTGGCGAAAACTTCCCTGATGCGCAGACCGTATTCCTTTACGGAGATGCTTCCCAATGCCAATTCTATGGAATTTCTGGCGAGGAATTTGGGAATTATCGCGTCTTTGGCGTGTTCCAGAGCGGATATGTGGTCTACGTCGTGCGAAATGATAGCTTTCATAAATCAGGCGCGCTTGGCGTAGTCAAAAAAACCCTGCCCGGTTTTCCGTCCCAGTTTTCCGTCCCTGACCATTTGCGCGAGCAGTGGGCAGGGGCGGTATTTGTCGTCCCCGAACCCCTGATGCAGCGACTCCATTATGGCGAGTACAATATCGAGTCCTATCAAATCTCCCAGCGCCAGCGGCCCCATGGGGTGGCTTGCGCCCAGCTTCATTACGGTGTCTATGCCATTGGCATCGGAGATGCCTTCCATTACGGCAAAGCAAGCCTCGTTTATCTGAGGTATCAGCAATCTGTTTATGGCGAATCCGGGCGAGTCCTTTACCTCCACGGCGGTTTTGCCTAAAATCTCAGCCAACTTTTTCGCTTTTGCCAGAGTTTCGGCGTTGGTATTTTTTCCCTGTATTATCTCTACCAGCGGCATAAGTGGCACGGGGTTCATAAAATGCATGCCTATCACCCGTCCGGGATGCGAGGTGGCGTCTGATATTTCGGTTATGGAAACTGAAGATGTGTTTGAAGCAATAGTTATCTCTGAAGACAACTCCGCATCCAGTTTCTTGAAAATCTCGCGTTTGAGTTTCTTGCTTTCAGGCACGGCTTCCAGCACAAAGTCACAGTTCGTGAACTCCTTGAACTCGGTTACACGGCTGCATCGCTTGATGTAATCCGAAGCGCCGTCCGGCAACAAGCCTTTTTTTATAAAGCGCGCAAGACTGCCCTCCACCTGCGCAAGGCCTTTTTTGTAGGAATCCTCGCTTCGGGTGAATACTTTAACGTCAAGCCCTTTGGAAACAGCGGTGACAACTACGCCGCTGCCCATGGTGCCGAAGCCGACTACGCCTATCGAGTCAAATTTCATTTTGAGTATCCCCTCTGCCGAGATTTTATAAATCTTATCAAAATTTGCGTTTTTGTCTGTTCAAACGATACTCCAACAGCAACCTTTTCCAGCCGGAAAATGTGGATCGGTACGCGTTTCCTGATTCATTTGCCTTTACTTCCGGTTGCCCACCGCCGATCATTTTTTGAATCACGCCGACCAACGCCGCGACACCACCCTCGGTAGCGCGCGCGAACAGGGGCGCAAACCCCTCACATGGTGAAATGGGCCGCACATGGAAATAGGCCAGCGGTTTGCCGGTATCTATTCCCTCGTTAATGAAATGTATCGTGGCGCCAATCCACTCCGGGCGGTTTTCCCACAGCGCCCAGTAAATGGAATTCATCCCCCGGATGTCGGGCGCTATGCCGTGATGCATATTCAAAGTGCCAAGCTTCGGGATAGTGAAAATCTGTGGACGCAGTATGCCAGCTCCGGCCTGCAATAGGATATCGGGGTGAAGCGATTTAATCACGTTTGCCGCGTCTGGACCGTTGGCGGCGGGAACAAACAGTGCTTGTTCCGGTTTAAACGCAACGTCCGGCCTGGGTAAGGCGCGGATGCGCCGGGTAATTTCGGCGCCGTCTCTTCTGTCAAACAACATTTGGATGGGCAGCGATGAAAGTATTTCCATGCCACCGCGAAAACTCAGCCGGAAAAATTTGCGTAACTTCCGCTTCACCCTTTGGGAAAATGGAGTTTCACCCTCTCTAACCGCCACGACGGTGATATCAATATTCAAAACCGAGAGATGTGCATAAAGATAGGAAAACATATCGCTTGCCAGAGCGGATTGAGACGTGTAAATTACAAGTTTCATTTAGCCTTTTTGCTCGCGCCGCCGCGCCCACATAGCCTTAAAGGCGGCAATTTCCTGCGCAGACTGATAAATACCGGCGCGGGGTATTTCGAACGCGGGGTATTTGCCTATTTTGGGGATAACCGCATAGCCCGTCTTGAATCCCTGCCGTATGCATTCGTCTATTATGGTCTGGTCATAATCGCCTACCGGGTAAGAGATGTCGGTCACGGTTTTGCCGCAGACGCGCTCAAGAAAATTCTTATTTTCCGACAACTGCCGCTTCATCTCGGCGGGTTCGCAGCGCGTCAGCAGCGGATGGTCCACGGTATGCGACTGGACTGAAAACAGCTCATCCGACGCAAGTTCCGCGAGTTGTTCTTGCGTCATGCCGGCATACCAGTCCGCCAATTCCTGTTTCCCTATGAAAGTTTCCACACGGGGCAATTCATTTTCAATCGCGGTATACATCGCGGCGGAATGCGGCCTGAGCGCAAGCAGCATATCTCTTAACCGCGACACCGAAGCGCTCCTTGCGTCGGGCCCCATATCAAAATACTCTCCGCGAAACGTGAATCCCTTATAGGTGAAATGGTACCTGAGGGCGTTTAAATAAGAGAACCACAATATATTCCCGTTTACGGCGTATCTGCTGCACGTGAAAAATATGGCGGGCACCTTGTACTTTCGCAAAACAGGCGCGACCACCGTCAGGTTGTTTTGGAACCCGTCGTCAAAAGTCACTAAAACGGCTTTGCGCGCGCTCAAGGGACGGCACTTGAAATAATCTTGCGGACGGATAAAGTCAAAATGTTTTTTGAGATGGGCAATCTGCCGTTCAAAGGCGGCTCCGTCAAAAGCGTATTTGCCGGACTGCTCGGTCCTGCGCGGAACACTGTGATATAACAAAACGCTCGGCTCCCTGCCGCACAGTGTTTGCGCCAGCGCCGATGGCATCCGAGACGTTAACCCGATGCATGTTCTCGTTATAAAATCCATAATGATACTATATCATGCCCTGCGCGCGCGGTGCCGCGAAAAGACTTCATTTTCCTTTTCTCGCAGTTATTTGGCGATAAAGCGCAATAATCTTTTTGGCTATGGTTTCTTCGGAATAAATATCCGCCTTGTCCCTGCCGTTTGAGCGCGCTCCGTTGTCAAGCACTTGGCATATCGCGCCGGCAATGGCTTGGGGTTCACGCGGGACTATGCCGCCGGGATGAATGCCTTCGAGCATTTGCGGCGCGTCTCCGACCGCTACCGAAACCACCGGCACGTTGCACGCCATGGCCTCCTGCACCACGGTGGGGGAACCTTCATGGTCGCTTGTCAGCAGAAGGCAATCCGCGCTGTTGAAATAATCGGGGACGATAGCGCGGTCTATGTTCTGCAGGAGCAGCAGCCTGGCTTTTCTGCCGGTTTTTTGCACAAGCTCAACCGCTTGCTGCGCCAAATCCAACCTTTTCATGGTGCGTTTGCCGCTGTTATGGAACAGAATCAATGCGATATCTTCCGGCAGTTTCAAACTTGCGCGAGCCTCGTTTTTCAGGCAAGGTTTGAAAAGCGCAGTGTCCGCTCCGGTAGGCAGTACAACAACTTTTGAGTGCCCGAACCAAAGCCGGTTTTTTATTTCTTCGCTGACGCAAATTATACCCGACGCGCGCAGCGCCGCAAGTTGGGAAAGCAACCGGCTCAGCTTCAGCCGCAGATAACCGTCTTCTGAAGAAACAGGGGTCATATCGCTGCCCCTGTAAATAATTACCAACGGTTTACGGCAGCCGAAGGCGCAGAAAAACGCCGTCATGGTGCCGTACTGGGCGTGGATTATGTGCGGGTTGAATTTAGCCAGTTCGCGGCGGAACCTCAGCCATTCGCCCGCCAGCGTCAAAGGAGAAGTGCGCGACTCCAGGAAAAAGCGGTGGATGTTCACTCCAAGCCGCTCCAGCGTATCCGCCTGGCGTTTTGAAAAAATCATGCTCAGCCCGGCCTGCGGCCCGGGGATGACTTGCATTACACGCAGTTGGCCTGCTTTCGGTTTAGCGTTGTTCATCCGCGTTGCTTTCCGGCGCTGTCTGGAATGACCATGTTTTCCGGTTTAATCACATATTGCACAAGCAGAAAACAATTTTTCCGCGCGCATTCGGCTTGCTTCGCAAAAGAGTTTTTTCAGCCACTTTTATTGACGCCTCATTATCGCGCCTCATTAGAATATAAAGAGTCGCATCCGGATGCGCGGCTTTGATAATTCCGACGGTATGTGTAGTTATCCCCCGCCCCCGGTATTGCGGGTTGGTCCAGTAAGGGCCTATTTCAAAATCTCCGGGCCGCATGAGGGGTATTCTGAAAAAAGGGGGCATTAGAAAACAGTAATGCACCAGTCTGCCGGCATGATATGCCAGATATAGTTCACAACAGCTCTTTTTGCGGGGCCAGTAAAGCAATTGCAGGATATGTACCCGCAAAATAACCAGTGCCAGCATTACCTTGTTTTTTTGAAGACTGAACCATTTTTCCGGAAAGGGCGAGCCTGTCAAGGGACGCCATGTCTTGTAAACAAGCGTCTCCCCACCATGCGTGGCAGGCACGGGTCCGCCACCCTTGGTGGAAAACAGCAAGTAACCAGAGGCGCAAGGTATGGGTTGAATCACAAAGGCCCTTTTCTGAATTCAGCGCGAAGCTGTTTGTCCATTTTTCAAACTTCCTTCTGCAAAACCGTTGTTACCTGCCCCGCCAAAAACGGCAAAGTTTTTTGAACCAGGAAATACAAAGGGGACGCATGGGCCGACAAGAAACGGCCTATCGGCGGCAGCAAGGCGCCGTTTTTGACGCAATGAACTTTAGTTTTTGTTCCAACGCCGAACAGGTCTTTGGTACGTTTTTGTGAGAGTGCGTTATACCCCGGTCTGCCGAAATCATAGCGCCAGTCGATAAGCATTATATATCCCTTTGGTTTGGTAACCCGCAACATTTCCGCAGCGATTTCGACTGAAGCCTTGTTATCAATCAGGCTGACAAACATTGTAGACTCCATAACCATATCGAAATAACAGGATTCATATTTCATGTTTGTTGCGTCATCGCAAGTCAGATGCATGTTCGGAAACAAGCTTTTGCCTTTTTCTATTCGTTCTGGAATTATGTCTATTCCATAAAGCTGGTTTGGATGAAACTCGCATGCCAGCAATTGCAAAAAGGCATCTCCGGTACCGCTACCGGAACCCACATCCAGTATTTTAAAATCTTTTGTTATCGGCAAAGTTCTGAGAGCTTCAACAAGCGCTTTTCTAAACGCCAGATTTTGGAACAAAACGCCGCGGTTTATCAATATATTGTTGCGGTCATTTCCCTTTTTTCCGTAATAATTCTCGTAATATGCTTGAGCTTCTGTTTCCCGTGCGTTTTTCATGGAATCTCCTTGCTATTGAGCGATATATGCAGCAGATTATTTTCCGTGCTACGAAATGGCAGAGTAGACAAATGCCTAGTCCTATCCCGCCAAGTTGCGCGTATCAAGATATGCCGGATATCCGGTCCGCATTTCCTATGGCGCGCTGCCATCTTCCGCTTTCCACGCGCCGCCGGAAGTACCAGTCGCAAAGTAAATGTGATATGAACTGTCCGATGATAAAGCCACGCACGGTAATACCGGACACGACAGTGTTTTCAGTTGCGCATGGGTTTGCGCGCCGTAAAATTTTGCGCCATTTATAGCGGCGAAACCGTCGACCTTGATATTGCCATTCACTTCCAGTTTTTCTGAGGGCGATGTCGTCCCGACACCGACATTCCCTCCCGCTTTTATGCGGAACACCTCAAAACCTGTGGTAAAGTTGTCTCGTATATAATAGCCGTTTGAATCGGTGCCGATTATATTCCTTATCGAACCACTTCCGTCCTCGTGATAAATCTGACTTCCGTCTCTGTTTACACGCAGTATGCCGGAATCCAAAACAAGGTCGTTGAAAGGTGTTTGCCCGTTTATATGCAAGGCTGCGCCCGTTGCACCGGTAAAAAGGCTTCCTATGGTAAGCTGGTTGGTTATAAACGCCATTGAAGCTGTATTCACAGCATATTCCGGTGTCGTCCCTATAATTCGATTGCCGATATACTGATAACGAGTCGATAGTCTGGCAAGTCCTCCTTGCGCCGTATCGGATATATTATTGCGCCAAATCGTGTCAATATTGCCGCTATCGTCGATATACGGGAACGCAGTGCCCACGAGTTCGTTGTCCTCTATGATGTTTCCGGTGGAGTTAACTCCCGCAGCGTCATATGTAACATGAATGCCGTATGTGTTTGCGTTCCGGCCTTTAATGTGCCGGATGATATTGTTATTGCCATCCAATATCCGGGCAATAAAAGCATCACCGACGGCGAAGCCGGTAATCGTTACGCCGTCAACAACTATGTTGCGGGGATTATAGGGAATTTGCGATACGCTGCCAACGCCGTTAATATTTATCAGGGCTGTAGCGTCGGCAAGAGTCGCCGTAGGGGAGGATATTACAATCCCTGAAACTTGTGCGCCGTCCACATTGTTGTCAAAACCTATTAACTGCCCGTCAGAATTCTCCCAAGTATAGTCTCGGACCTGTATTCCGCGCAAAGGAAACTCGCTGTTGGTTGCATATAGTGCCACTGCTTCCAATCCGACATGTCCGTAACTTCGGTTTCCAATCGCCATAGAATTGCTAGCGCCTCCGTCGTTGGTATTGTTTCCGCTGAAATAAATCTCATGCCTATGCACATTGTTGAAAAAGTTGAAAAGGACTCTCATGCGCGGATTGGCAGTTCCAATCGCCGAATCATGACAGGAAGAAAAATCACAAAGCAGATTTGAGAAAGTGCTGAACGACACCTCAAAATCGGGGAAATTATTTGCGAAATTTGAAAAGCCGCCATTTGTTCCGTCAACTATATTGTCGGTAAACTTTCCGCCTCCGCCTGTTGCATCAATATCCACGTCCATCACTCCGCCATTGTATCCTGCCGGATTTGCAATTTTAGGACCAGTGAATCTAAAGCCTCTGACAACCGGATTCGGTGTGTATCCTTGAACTGAAATTATGTTGAACCCTGTTGTGAGTTCAATAAGTTCCGGCCTTCCGATACCTATAAGTTCCACATTGGGTCTGTTTATTACGATTTGAGTTGTGATTGTGCTGGATTGCGGCAAAACAACAATAGTCCCGCCAGTTGCCGGTAAATCCCCAATCGCGGCGTTTATTTTTGCACCGATGTCCGCTCCGGGGAACTGGTCGGCATAGCGAACAGAGTTTATAGTCTTGAAACTGTTGCTTCCGCTAAATGTCTGGGTGGATTCAAGATAGGCTGCAGTCTGCGCAAACAGCGCGGTTGGAATCAACACCACAAGCAACGTCGGCAACACTACTCTAGTATTACAAAACGTCCTCATAATCGGCGATCCCCCTAAAGCTATTTCAAGATTTATAGAATATACATCTTTTTGACATCTGGTTTCAATTTGATTGGTTCGCTATATTCGCGTTCACCATAGACGGTAGAGAGATAGTATAACCATGTCATCATCCAAGCACAGTTCCGGTTCCCTCCCTGCGCCTGAATGTCGTCAAACCTAAAATCGGTATGATAACAATAAGCGGCAATAAATTCATCAAAGCCGCCTTCAGGGCCATAAATATTCCGCCGCGCAGAGACATAACCATCGGATAGTAAACGAAACCGTAGCAGAGAATTGCGAAGCTTCCGGGCTTCAGGCGCAAAAGCGTGCCGTGAACAGTTTGCAGCAGCGCCATGAACAGCATCATGAACAAGAATACACCGGGCAACCCGAAAGCCCAGTAGCCGTCTCCGAGATAAAAGAAACCGTAGCCTCCCCCCATTTCCCTGACTTTGGGATAAAAAACATCAAGAAATTTGTAGGACAACGGCTGCGGACGGTTTGGATACAACACCCTCGGCACATAAACCAGCGCTTCGCTTAACACGGAGCTGCCCCATGTGTATTCAGTTTCGCCGTTTTGAATCCCCTGCACCAATCGCATAAAGGTTTCCGCGGAGAGCAACTCACTGTTATCTTTGGGGAGGAGTGCTCCGGGGTTATCTTGCAGCACTTCCCAAGTGGTTTTTATCATCGGCAGCGGTTTTGCAACAGCGCTGCTTCTGGCAAATGACATCATCTGCACGAAAATTATACCTACGGTCACCAGAACTGCAAGCCAGCCAAGAGTTATGCGCCGCAGCCGGTAGTGGAACAGTAGTGTTATTGCAACTGCATACATGGCTATCGTGCTTCGCGCGCCGGTGAGAAGCAGCGTTAGCGCGAATGAGCCGAAAACAGCCGCGGCCAGCAATCTCAACAGGATTTTTGAGCGCCTGAAAAGCGTCATCAGAGCCCAGATATTTATGATAAGTATCGGAATCTCCCGCAGGAACACTTCTTTGATGGGCTGCAGAGGACCCGCTGCGACGTATTCCACACGGGAGGATAGCGCGGCCATATAATATGACTTGGCATGAAAAAAATCAAACGCTTTGTACGTCCACGGAAGGAAAATGACAAGGGAAACAAGAGCGGCCCATGTAAGCTTTCGGTATATTCTATTGTCCAGACCCATGCTGATATCAATATTTCGGAAGAGCAAAAGCCGGCTCGCCTTCTTTCCCAATTGTTCCCCGAAAAATATGCCGCATACTCCCAAAAGTACGGCCTGGCAATACACTACCAGAGTATGGCTGGCGTAAATTTCGCCATGCGGAGCATGCCCGTGGTCAAGATAGCTGTAAAGCGTAACCGAAGTGTACAAAAACAGCAATATAAGCGTAACCAGCGCGGGAGTGAATACATCCGAAAAATCCTGTCTGAAAATAAGAAAACCGGACAGAGTTATAAACCCAAAACCTGAAAGATATAAGGCAAAAAATTTATCCTGCCGGATACAATCCGAAAAGAAGTTGAAAACCAGCAAAGCTATAATGGCTGTAATAGAAAAAACAAGCAGCCTTGTCGGACCGGGGGTCAAAAATGCCCTGTTCTGTTCCGGCATGGGCCAGCTCATAGCGTTGTTTCAGGCGGCATCACACCGAGCGGGAACGCCCGAAAGCGAACCAGGCATCCAAAAGTCCGGCGGCCACGCCGAGAAGAACGAAAAGAGTAAGAAACCGCCACCGTTTCATTGGAAGCGCGGGGGAAGATATCAGCCTGAAATCCTCCGACTTCGCCAACGCCATTTTCAAATCGGCTTCCGAGTTTATGAGCGAGGTGATTTGCGCGTTCATTCCAGGCAGGGAATTTTGCAACAGCAAAGTCAGCACCGGAAAATCAGCAACGCCCGACAACTTGGAAGCGGTGCCGGACCTGACAAGCCAGGCTTTGTCCAAACTGGCGTACATTGATTTTCTTTGCTCGCTCATGTTCGCCAGACGTTCTCTGGTCACGTCTCTGAATCGGTTGAGCTTCTCGTTGCCCATTCCAATCAGCATGTCCGTAAGCTGGGCTGTCAGCTTTTGAACCGCGACGGGATCGTCGTATTGCACCGTGAGCCGTATCATGGAAGTATCCTTGATTTCCGTCGCGGAAACATCCCATCCCAGATACCTTTGCAGCGCTATGTCATCCATGTGGATGCCGCAGGCCGCAGCCCGCGGTTTGACAAGGTCAATGCTTCTTAAAAACTGAGTCATTTCGCTGAGCGTGTATGCCGGACCGTCAGAAAAACCTGTCTGAATCACCGCATAGGTGGAGTACTTGTCCGGCAGCATTCTGCCTACTCCCGCGCCCAGCAGCACGAATAAGACGACTATAGCGAAAAACCGGGGACTCAACGCACGGAACAAAAAATCGCCCCAAAACGCTTTTTTCTCCGCAACCTGCGCACTGACTTGAACGACGTCGACATTTTGCATATATGCTCCCCCGGAAAATAATCTCGCTTTCATTCTATCATAAATACCCGGGTAAAGGGGAACGCAATACTAATCTGCGACTGAGTCTGTCGTTGTTGCGCCTTTTGGCGGGAATCAGAGGCCGGCTCTTTTGGCCAGGAAAATTCCCGCCGAGCCGAAAACGGCCACGGGCAGCCAGGCGGCCACTGCGGGCGCCATCATGCCGGCCTCGCCAGCCGACTGGGAAATGGAGTTCATCCACCAGAAAAAGAAAGCCAGCGTTATCGCGGCGGCGAAATGCAGCATCTTGCCGCCGCGCCGGACCTTTACCGCGAAAGGCACGGCCACCAGGCACAGGACGAAATTGAAAAACGGGGCCGCGATTTTGGAATTGTAGAAAACCTCCTCCCGCGCCGACGGAGAGCCGATGCGCCTCAGGACCGCTATCCGGCGGGAAAGCTCCGGCAGCGTTACGTCCTCCGGCCATATTTTTTCCACGTTTAGCAGCGCTGGTTCTATGTCTATGTCGGACGGGAACTTCGAGAACTGCTCCTCGGTCACCTCGCCGGAAGGGGCTATGACGCGGTTTACGCCGTCGCGCAGAATCCATTGTTCCTGGAAATCGTCCCAGACGGCGGTTTGCGCCTGCGCCTGCCTTGAGACGAGCCCCCCGCGCTGCACGCTTATGGAAACGCCGCTCATCGCGCCGGACTCCGCGTCGAACTCGCGCGCGGAAAGAAACGTGTCGTCGGCGACGCGGACCATTATGTCTTTTTTGCGGCCCCGCCGGTAATTGTCGTTGCCGGAGATATCGCGCTCGAAGATGCGCTCGGAGGCCGTGCGCAGCGACGGCGACACCGTTTCCGTCAGCGCGAAATGGCACAGCGCCACCAGCGCGCAGCAAAACAGCACCGGCGCCACAACCTGCCTCGGCTTGTAGCCGCTTGAGACGGCGGCCATCCATTCTCCCTTTGAAACCAGTTCCGAGAGCACAAACAGCGCCGCCAGCAGCGCCGCCACCGGCACTATCATCAGCGACCAGAACGGCACGCTGTACAGGAAGTATTTCGCCATCACCGCCGCCGGAGCGGACGATTTCGACAGCTTGCTCATGTTGTTGAAGATATCGGCAAGAAAGGCCAGCGCGGAAAAAATCCCCATCCCGAAAGCGAACGGCCCCCAGAATTTCGCCGCGATATACCGCTTGAAAAGCCCCGTCATCCGCGCACCGCCCTGCGCCAGAAGAAAAAGCCGGCCAGCAGGCCCAGCGCGTCGGCCAGCCACGGCGCCCACCAGGAGAGGGCGTGCAGTTTCCGGCCCAGGCTTATGCCGGACGCGGTGGCGCCGTAAAACGCGAACAGGATGCCCACGCTCAGCACCATCGCCGCGGCGCGGCTGCGGCTCGCGAGCCCTATGCCCAGCGGGCAGCTAAGCCAGAAAAACACCAGCGGCGAAAGCGCCACCGCAAGCCGGGTCGCGGCTTCCACTTTATACTCCGCGCGGCGCTGCTCGGTAAGTTCGGCGTGTTTTATGCCGCGGATTATTTCCGGCGTGGAAAGCTCGTTGAGCGAGATATCGCGCGCGCCCTGCCCCGGCGACACCAGCGGGATGGCCACGGAGTATTCCCCGAAACGCGCCATTATGACGCGCGAGGGGTCCGCGGGGTCCACTTTCTGCATCTCGCCGTCCTCCAAATCCAGCACCAGCCCCTGCGACGGCACAATCGCGAAGGTGCCGCGCGGCGCGCTCACGCGCAAAGTCCAGTTTTCGCGGCCTTGGGCGCCCTGGGGGTAGCGGAACAGCATCACCTGCTCAAGCGCGCCGTCGTCTTCGACAGTGTCGGCGTAAAAACGCCACTGGCCCACGTTCACCACGGTCTTGGGCTCAACGCGCAGGTTGGAAATCCTGCCGGCCAGCGCGTAGCGCGAGTCCATGAAGCGCCTGAAGCAGGCCGGGCTGGCGAAATTGTTGAGCCACAGCAGCGCGCCGCACAGCGCCAGCGCCACGAGGCCGGGCGGCCACGCCATCTGCCAGAACGAAAATCCCGCCGCGCGCAGCGCCAGCAGCTCGCCGCGCTCGGAAAGCAGCCCCAGCGTCAGCAGCACCGCCAGTTGGTACGCCATCGGCGCGCCCAGCGCCAGCATGCCGGGGGTAAGCTGCGACATGGCGTAAAAAACCCAGCCAAGCGGCGCGCCTATCTTGATGGCCTCGCCCAGCACCCGGGCGAACTGGTTCATGCAAAGCACGGCGGTGAATATGCCCGCCGCCAGCGCCAGATAGGGCAGCAGCAGCCGTATTATGTAACGGGGAAATATCCTGATGCGCACGAATCAATTCTAGCAAATATGGATTTTTCAGCAGACGCGCAGCGGACAAAATTGCGGAAATATGCACCGTGACTAAGTTATGTTATACTTTCCACAGAACGCGTACTAGACTGAATAGAGTGCCGAAAAGAATCGTTTTTTGGTGCGCCTTCCTGTTGTCAATAACAGGACTGGCTGTTTGCGCCGCCGCCCAGCAGGAACAGGGCGCGAGCGGGTTTCCGCTTTTGGACCGCGCCGCTTTGGAATCGCTGTTCAACGAAGAGACCTCCACGTCCGCAACCCCCTCGCCGCAGATAACGCCGGAACAAGCCGCCCCCTCCGGCGGCGAGCCCGCGCCGGACGAGCTCCTTCCCGAGGAGCCGCCGGAGCCCGATTACACGCCGCTGGAATGGAACGCCGTCAGGAAAAAGGCGGAGGCGGGGCTGCTGGTTTCCACTCAGGCGGCAGTGGAAGTTTCGACCCAGCCCGCAGCGGCGGCGGAGCCGCAGGAACTGCCGCCGTCCGTCGAAATGCCGGGCTACGGCACCTCGCTTTCCGTGACCGGCAGAAAAACGCTGGGATTTTCCTACAGCTCCAAGCAGTACCTCAATCCGCAGAGCACCACCCGCGCGCAATCGCTGAGCTTCTTCGACCTCCAGCAGCAGTTGCAGGTCAAAATGCAGGGCAAAATCGGGCCGAAAATAACCGTCGGAGTGGACTACGACGACAGCCGCACCGACAAGCAGGACATCTCCATCGTCTACAAGGGCGAATCGCAGGACGTGGTGCAGAACGCCGCCTTCGGAGACATAGACCTGTCGCTGCCCTCGTCGGAATTCGTGCAGTACAGCAAGCAGTTGTTCGGCATCCGCGTGGATTTGAAATACAAAGGGCTCAGCTCCACGATAATCGGCAGCCGCACAAAAGGCACGACCAAGACAAAGGAATTCGTCGGCAATTCCGCCTACCAGGGCAAGGACATACTCGACACCGCCTACCTGCGCCGCCAGTATTACGACGTGACGTTCGGCACGCCTTCGCTGCATCTGCCGATACGCCAGGGCTCGGAGCGGGTGCTGGTGGACAATCAATCCTATCTGACGGCCAACGGCGTGGACATCATAGACATGCCCGCCGACGACCTCGGCGTGGAGACCTCCTCCTACACAGGCCGCTTCAAGCTGCTGGCGGCGGGCGTGGATTACACCATGGACTATACCAACGGCATCCTGACCTTCAAGACCGCGCTAAACACGCAGGACGTCGTGGCCATAAACTACATCAACGCCAACGGCACGGAACTGCGCAACAATTCCTCCACCGCGCCGTACACCACCAACGGCACAGGCCTTTACAAGCTGATAAAGACGAAAAACGACGTGACCATCGCCTCCGACTCCACGCAGGGTCTGGAGACCGGCTGGAAGCGCGAGCTGAAAACCTACTACTCCTTCGGCCAGACCCAGATAGTGCAGGACGACGGGCGCGGCAACTTTCTCCTAAAGGTACAGGACCTCAACCGCAACCCGATAGGCGACAAGCTAACTCCGCCCCAGACCTACCCCGGCACGATGATAGTGGATTTCGAGCAGGGCATATTCCATCTGCAGCGCCAGTTCGCCTCGGTGGTCTACTCCACGGCCCCGGACACGGACATCTACGCACCCACGCCTATATCGAAATACATCATACGCGCCGAGTTCACGGGCCGCGTCAAGACCTTCTTCCTGGAGGCGAGCCTCGTGGCGCAGAGCGACCTCGTGCTGCTGGACGGGGCCAAGCTGACGCGCAACCTCGACTATTACATAGACTACGCCTCCGGCTACATCACCTTCTATAACGAAAACCGCATCCAGTCGTCGAGCAAGATAGACGTGACATACGACGTGTCGCCTTTCGGCGGGCTGGGCACTTCGTCTCTGGTCGGCGGGCGCGTGGCCTACGATTTCGGCAGCCATTTCTCCGTCGGCGGCACCGCGCTTTACGAAACGGCCACCAAAACCTCCATCGTGCCCAATATCACCGACATAGCGCGCAGCCTGCTGGTCTACGAGTCCGACGTGCATTTCAAGGACATCAGCCTCCTGCCTCACCTCAAGACCAGCATCGCCCTCGAAGCGGCGCAGAGCAAGACCAACCCCAACCTCAACGGTTTCGCGCTGATAGACAACATGGAGGGCATAAAGCAGCAGGATTTGGCCTCAATGGAATTCGACCAGTGGCAAATCGCCTCCAACCCCTCGCCGGCCCCTCCCTCGTCTCCCAACGCCGTCAACTGGCGCACCGAGGACGCCCGGCTGCTGGAGATTAACCCGCACTCGCAGGCCAACTCCGGCGACACACAGCATGTCCTCGCGGTGGATTACGACCTGTCCGTTTCCAGCCAGGTTTCAATCGTGTTCCCGTACGGCGATTCAGGCAGGGACTTCTCGCAGAAAACCATGCTGGAAATGATAGTTTACGGCGACGGCTCCGGCAACGAGGTGAACGTCCACCTCGGCCAGATAGACGAGGACGCCGACGGCGCCGGCGGCATGACGCTGCACTGCTCCAACGGCGCCATTCTCTACAACGCGCCCAAAACGGAAGACCTCAACTGCGACGGCACCATCGGCCCCGAAGAGGATATCGGCTGGCTCTATTCGCCGCAGGGGCTTATCAGCAAACGCTACGGCGCACAGAACGGCAGGATAGACACCGAGGATTTGAACCACAACGGCAGGCTCGATGCGCAGGATTTCTCCGGCGGCGATTTCGGCTACGCCAGCGTCACGTCGCCGCTGTTCAACGACATCACGGCCAACACGCAGCGCGCGGCGCTGGATTACACCGGCTGGCACACCCTGCAGGCGCCCATCTCCATCCCCGCCGCCAGCGCCTCCAATTGGGCCTCCATACACCAGGTGCGGGTTTCAATCAAACTGCCCGCCACTGGCACGGTGAAAAAAGGCACCATACGGCTGGCGCGGCTGGCCGTCACGGGCACGTCGTGGAACGTGGCCTCCTCGACCTTCACGCAGCCGGGCTCGCTGCGGTTATCCGGCATCAACAACGTTGACAATTCCGAATATTCCCCGATTTTCAGCGCCGGCGGCGACGCGACGCAGGTGTTCAACGACCTTTACGGCTCGGTGAGCGACCTGCAAAAGCAGAACAACTCCAGCAACCTCTCCGAGCAGGCGCTGGCGCTCATATACGAATCCACGGGGCCGGTATCGCTGGCGGCGCAGCGGCGCTTCACCACGCCGATAGATATCTCCCAGCACGGCGAGTTCCGCTTCCTGCTCAGCAACCCGGCGGGCACCGAGGTGTGCGCCTCCACCGTCGCCAGCGCCTGCACCCGGTTTTTCATCCGCGTCGGCAACGACACCGATTATCAGGAAGCCTCCATACCGCTGGACTTCACCGGCTGGCGGCTTTACACCCTGGCGCAAGACGACCTCAACGGCGACCAGGTGTCGGACGTCTGGCGGGACGCGGGCAAATACCCCGGCGTGACGATATCCTCGGCGGGCGCGGCCAACTTCCAGCAGGTAAGCCTCATCGCCTCCGGCATACGCACGCCCGACAACATCACACACCACGGCACGGTGTGGCTCGACGAGGTGCATGTCGCCAGCCCGCGCAACGCCACCGGCAGCGCGCGCATGGCCAAGGCGGATTTCAACTGGGACAACTGGATGGAATTCGGCGGCAAATACCGCTATTCGGACCGCAATTTCCAGACGCCCGTCAGCGTCGCCACCAGGCAGGACAACGAGCAGGACACCGCATATTTGAGATTCAAGCGCCTCTCTTTCCTGCCGGTCAACGCCGATTACTCGCGCCAGCTTGTGACCACGCCCAACACGCTCAACACGGGCAACAACAATTTCGTCAACTCGCTCCAGCAGGGCACGGTCGAGACCAACGCGGGCAATATCAAGGGCGACCTGATAATAAACGCCTTCCCCAGGCTCAGCGGCGGCTACTCGTTTGCGCGCACCAGCTACGAGCTGCTGACCCGCCTCGATGACAGGCGGATGTGGACCGGCGCGCTCACCTATGACCCGCCGGCGCAGTTCGCGCTGCTGCCGACGCATGTGGACCTCAGCTACGCCCTCACCGACAGCAAGACCGCCTTCGGCTCGCCCGCCGCGAAAAACCAGGCCGGCAACTACAATTCCGACGAAATCACGCGGGACTACGGCGCCCGGCTGACGTTCATCCCCTGGAAGGACAGCACCTTCAGCCCCAGCTATTCGCTGAGACAGGTGCGCGAGTCGCGCGCGGACTTCACGAGCGGCTCCCCGCTCTATATGGAGTACCCCAAATCGCAGCAGCAGACCGCAGGGTTCACCAGCACGCTAAAAATTTTCAAATGGCTCGTGCCGTCGGTGAACTACAGCGTCACCACCATAGAGAACAACAACCTTTCCGTCAGCACCGTGACATCGGGAGCCGACACGGCGGTGTTCGCCGTGGGCGACATCAAAAACATCAACCGCACCGCCAACGGCGGCGTCAATCTCGCCCTCAATCCGGGCGAAATAATTCCCTCGGCTAAATTTCTGCACACGCTGACGCTTTCAAACAGCTACCAGCTCCAGGACGGCGATTCGTGGCAGAACGTGGAAAAGGACCTCAACACCCTGTCCGCTTTGTGGCTGCGCGCGCCGCTGTCGCCGCAAAACCCGTTCGCGCAGTTGACGAACCGCACCCTGCGCGACACATACACCTCCTCGCAGAAATGGCAGCCGTTCGACGCCTTCAATTTCACCGGGCGCTGGGCGCCGCTCAAGACGATGATGATGACCAACAATTTCAGCAAATCGCTCCAGCGCACCAGCGTCACCGGCACGGAAAGCAAAGTAATCACCACGACTCTGCCCGATATGGTGGCCACTTTCACCCAACTGGAAACGCTGCTCGGCTCGCGCGGCTGGATGGCCAACACGGTGATGAACGTCAAATATTCGCTGCGCACCAACGAAACGGAAGCCGTCAGCGATTCGACTGAAAAGGCCTGGGGCTCCGATTTGCGCTTCCTGCTCAAAAACTCCGTTGACATGCTGCTCAGCTACAACCAGCGCGCGTCCGAGCAGAACGATTTGCGCGCCGGCGCGGTGGCCCAGACCACGCTGCACCGCGACGCCGCACTTCAGGGCACTTTCGATATCCGCAAATTCCGCCTCACCCCGAAGGTTGACTACAGCCTCGACCAGACCGTGCAGGGCGCCAACTCCGTCACGCAGGACCTGACGGTCATCACGCCTTCCCTTATGGCGCGCGCGGACCTCAACCTGCCCAAAGGACTCATGCTGCCGTTCATGAAATCGCCCATACTGTTCACCAACCGCGTCATCTGGACGACCACGCTCAGCTACTCCCTGCGCCGCTCGCCGGTGACCGTGCTGGACAACTCCAATCTGCTGAGCCTCAACACCAACGCGGACTACGAGCTCTCAAAAAATCTCCGCCTCACACTCAACGCTATGGGCCAGCGGCTGTGGCATCTCTACCTGCCGCAGGAGGACTACATCCAGTACCAGGCCGGCAGCATGCTGACGCTGCAATTCTGAGAAAATGCCGCGCGATATTTTTGAAACTGCGGTTTCGGCGGGGAAACTGCTTCTCCACCTGCTGCTGCCGCCCACCTGCCTGCATTGCAAACGCGACCTCGCCCGCCGCCGCGAAGAGCCGCTGTGCCCCGGCTGCGCCTCCCTGCTGGAACCAGTGCCGGAACTCTTCTGCCAACGCTGCGGCGTGCCGCTGCCGGACGGCGGCGCGCATTGTTTCCACTGCCGCGGCTCGAAGGCGGCGCGGTATAAGTGCTCGCTGATTCGCTCCGCGCTGGTGTTCTCGCCGCAGGCGCGCTCCCTGGTGCATCATTTCAAGTATCGCGGGAAAACGACGCTCGCGCCGTATCTGGCGCAATTTCTGGCCGGCGCGCTGGACAGGTACGGCGAACTGGCCGCGTTTCAATACCTGGCTGCGGTGCCGGTGTCGGAAAAGCGTTTGAGGGAACGCGGCTACAACCAGTCGCAATTGCTGGCGAGGGAACTCGCGAAAATCACCGGAATGGTTTTTCTGGAAGACGCGCTGAGGAAAATAAAGGAAACAAAGCCGCAGGTGTCGCTGAACCGGTCTGCGCGGAGCCAAAATCTGGCGGACGCTTTTTCGGCGGAGCATTGCGCCGCCGCGCGCGGCAAAAGCGTTCTGATTATTGACGACGTGGCCACGACCGGCTCCACGCTGGAAGCCTGCGCCGCCGCCCTGAAGCGCTCCGGCTCCCGCCGCGCGGCCGGCCTGACGCTGGCAAGGGAATAAGCAAAAACATCTCACCCGGATATTCCAGCAGGAAAGTTGTTGTATAATAAACAGGTGCGCTGCCAAGCGCGCCTCCTATGCGCAACTATCGCTCATAACCCGTCACAAATAATTCGCTGCCTTGCAGCCTGAACGTTGTGTTTTTCCATAGGAGCCCGTATGCCATCGCCTTCCGCATCAAAAATTTTCATCAGCGGCCGCAATCTTGCTTATTCTTTCACGGACGGAGAGCCGCTGTTTGACGGCCTTGATTTTTCCATAGGGCGCGGCATCACGGGCCTGGCGGGACCCAACGGCTCGGGGAAAAGCACTCTTTTAAAACTCATCAGCGGCGGCCTCACGCCTTCCGGCGGCAAAGCGATAACTTACGGCAACGCCGCGCTGCTCGAACAGGACGCGTTTGACTGCGGCGATTCAACCGTTGAAAGAGCGCTGGGTGTTTCAGAACAACTGGAGGCCGCAAGGCGAATAGCGGACGGCGAAGTTTCGCCGGAACTCTTCGAGGCGGTGAACGGAGCATGGGATATACGGGAAACAGTTTCAGGGGTGCTGGAGCGCATGGAGATATCCCGCATCCCGCTTGACCGCGAGTTTCGCACATTAAGCGGCGGCGAGGCGATGAAAATCCGCATTGCTGGATTGCTGCTCTTAAAACCCGATATCCTGCTTTTGGACGAGCCGACAAATACTCTGGATGCGGCAGGACGGCAAATACTGATTGGCTTCCTGAAATCCTGGGGAAAATGCGCGGTTGTCGCAAGCCATGACCGGGAACTGCTTTCCATTGCGGACAGGATGCTGGAACTGTCCAGCCGCGGACTTGCGGCTTATGGCGGAAACTACGCGTTTTATGTTTCGGCAAGGCACGAAGAAGATGCCGCGATTGAGCGCCGTATAACATCCGCGCAGGAAGAGGCACGGCGCGAAAAACGTGAAATGCGCCGGAACCTTGAGAGGCAGTCGCATCGAATGGCAAACGGGGGGAAACAAGCCGGAAAAGGCGGCATTCCTCGCGCCGTGGCTGGCGCGCGCAAAAGAAGGGCGCAGGAAACCCTGGGGAAAATCAAAAACACGCAGGAAAGCATTGTCGATTGCGCCACGCGCAAATTGAACTCCGCGCGCGCTCTAGCGAGGGAACGCAATATCATCAATGTGGATATGCCGCAAACGGCGGTTCCAAACGGAAAACTTCTTCTGGAAGCGGAAAAACTGAATTTCCGATATCCGGGAACAAGCGCGTTTTTATTCGGCGAGCCGTTGAATTTTTCCGTTTCCGGTCCGGAACGGCTGGCAATAACGGGTCCGAACGGTTCAGGCAAAAGCACGCTGCTCAGGTTGATACTGGCCTCGCGCGGTCTTGCGGAAATGCGGGGAGAATCATCAGGCGCGTTGTCGGTTAAAACTTCCAGAGTCGCTTATCTGGACCAAAAAATAGAATTGTTGAGGAACGACCTGACGCTTCTGGAAAACATAACGCTGTTCGCCCCGGACATGCGGGAATCGGACAGGAGACTGCGGCTCGCGCGGTTTCTGTTCCGCGAAAACGAGGCGTCCCGGAAAGCCGGAACCTTCAGCGGCGGCGAAAAAATAAGGGCCGCGCTGGCGTGCGTGCTGTCTGGCGCCGAGCCGCCGCAGATGCTTATGCTCGACGAACCCGCGAATAATCTGGACATTGACAGCATTGAACGGCTGGAAAGCGCGCTCTCAAATTACAGGGGTGCTTTGATTGTGGTATCGCATGACGAAAAATTTCTTGAAAACACGGGCGTGAGAAGACAGGTTTCCGTTTTGCCGCACAGCTGACCGCAGTTACCGCGCTACTCGTAGCGCAAGGCTTCTATCGGGGAGAGTTCTGAGGCTTTTTTGGCGGGCCAGAAGCCGAACAGTATTCCCACCGAGGCGGAAAATCCGACCGACATGATGACCGACGACGCCGTTACTATGAGCGTCCAGTGCGCCAGTTTGGACAGAGCTACCGCTATGCCGGCACCGAGCGCGATGCCTATGCCGCCGCCGACTATGGATAAAGCCGACGCCTCGATGAGAAACTGGGTCAGTATCGCGGTGCGCGTGGCACCGATGGCCTTGCGCAGCCCGATTTCGCGCGTGCGCTCGCTCACGCTGACCAGCATGATATTCATGATGCCGATGCCGCCCACCAGCAGCGAGATGCCCGCGATAACACCCAGCAGCAGGCTCATCGTGTTGGTGGTGGACTCCACCATCTCTCGAATGTTGGACATGTTCATCACGTTGAAATCGTTGTCTTTGCCCTGCGGTATCCGGTGGCGTTTGCGCATGAGCGCGGTGATATAGTCTATGGCCGGGTCTATTTTCGCGGTATCCTTCGCTTCAATCCAGATATTGTTTACGTATTTCCTGCCCAGCGAGCGCTTCATGGCGGTGTTGAGCGGGATTATTATCATGTCGTCCTGGTCCTGAAATCCCGACGAACCCTTCGCCGGCAGCAAGCCTATGACGCGAAAATTCTTGCGCGAGATTTTTATCGTCTGCCCTATGGGGTTGACTGAGCCGAAAATGTTGTTTACCACCGTCTGGCCGACGACAGCCACTTTTTCCAGCTGCTCGTCCTCGGCGGCGGTGAAGAATCTGCCGTAAACCGGCTGGGCGTTGCGCATGGCGGCGTAATCCGCCGTCGCGCCCAGGATGCTGGTGCTGGTGTTGTTGGGGCCGAACACCACCTGCGCGTTGCCGCTGACGTTGGGGTCCACGCGGGCGATGAGCTGCTTGTTGTCGGCGATGGCTTTGGCGTCCTCAAGCGTGAAGCGGCTGGTCCTGGCCCCCGAAACGCCGCGCATCTGCGAAGAACCCGGCATGACCGTTATCAGGTTGGCGCCCAGCGAGGACAGGCGCTCCTCGATGGATTTCTGCGCGCCGCGCCCCAGCGCCATCATGGCGACGATGGAGCTCACGCCGATTATAACGCCCAGCATGGTCAGAAACGAGCGCATTTTGTTGGAAGCCAGCGCCCGCAAAGCGGACATGAAATGCTCCGCGAATTCAGCCGGGGTCAGGTAGGCCGAGCCGCGGGTCAGATGCTGGTGCTTTCTGGCCGGAGGCAGCGGCGGCGCGTCCGGCTTTGTGACATCCTCGGTTATCTGCCCGTCTTTTATGTGTATTACGCGGTTGGCCCAGGCGGCGATATCCGGCTCGTGGGTTACCATGACCACGGTTATTCCCGCCTTGTTGAAACCGGTAAGCATGCGCATCACCTCGTCGGCCTGGACGGAGGCGAGGTTGCCGGTGGGCTCGTCGGCGAAAATTATCTTGGGGTTGTTGACCAGCGCGCGCGCTATGGCCACGCGCTGCTGCTGCCCGCCGGAAAGCTGGTTGGGCTGATGGTGCAGCCGGTCCGAAAGGCCCACATGGGCGAGATTTTTTTCGGCTATGGCCTGCCGGTTGGGAGTGCGCGAGTAGATGAGCGGCAGCGCCACGTTGTCTGTCGCGCTCATGCGCGGCAGCAGGTTGAACTGCTGGAACACGAAACCGATGGTCTTGGAGCGCAGGAAGGCCGTTTCCTCGTCGGAAAGGCAAAGCACTTCCTTGCCGCCTATGTAGTATTTTCCGGCGGTGGGCCGGTCCAGCAGGCCGAGGACATGCATCAGCGTGGACTTGCCGGAGCCGGACGGGCCCATGATGGCCACGAACTCGCCCTCGCGTATGGTCAAATCCACGCCGCGCAGTATTTCCAGGTCGGTGTCGCCGAGCCGGTAGACCTTGCGTATGCCCTTTGCCACTATGAGCGGGCTGATTTCCTCTATCATATCATTCAACGGAAGCCGGTATTACTGGAATCTGCGGGCGGCCTTGTTGGTCGCGGTGCTGCTTTTGCCGGCGCCGGGGCCGCTGGGCATGAACGGGCTGCTGGAAGCCGAGGCCTGCTGCGGAACGTAGCCGCGGTAATAGACCGTCTCGCCTTCGTCAACGCCGGAGAGGATTTCCGCGTTCTCGCCGTCCTCAATGCCGGTCGTGATTTTAACCGGCTCCGGCTTTTGGGCGCCCTCGGCTCGCTTGTAGACACTTCTTGTGCCGTCGGGATTCTCGGTGATGGCGGTTATGGGCAGCAGTGCCACGCCTTTTTTTCGGTTTATTATCACCTTTATGTTGGCCGACATTTCGGATTTGAAATTCGCCGGCACGCGGTCCGGGCGGATTTTCACGTTATAGGTGATGACGTTGCTGACGCTGACGCCCTCATGCAGTATCTGGAAAACCGTGCCTTCAGTTTTTTTGCCCGGGTAGGCGTCGAGCGTGATGACGGCCCGCTGTTTTTCCTTTATGCGCCCGATGTCGGACTCGTCCACCTGCGCCACCACTATCAGGTCGTCGGAAAGCGCGAACATCTGCGTGGCGGTGTCTATCGTCTGCCCCTGCACGACGCCGCGCAGTATGACGGTGCCGTCCAGCGGCGAAAGCACCGGCGTGGGCTTGTAGGTGTCCTCCCATTTGGCCAGTTCGTCGGGCCCTTTCGCGCGCGCAGCGTCCATGATGGCGACGCGGTCGGTGGAACTGAGATAGGCCAGTATCTGCCCGCGCTGGACCCTGTCGCCCTCTTCCACAAGCAGCTTGTCCACGCGCCCGCCGACTCCCGGCTTCACCACGACGCGGTTGAACGGCTCCACGCCGCCGGTGGTGTCCACGATTTCCGTTATGTCGCCGCGGCGGGCGGTTACGGGCTGGAACAGTGACTTGCCGGAAACCTTTTTATGCGAGTAAAACCACCAGCCGGCGCCGGCGGCGAGCAAAACGGCTGCGATTACGATTATCTTTTTCATTTCAGTCTCCAAGCGGCACGCCAAGCAGGTTGTCCACCTGGGCGCGCGCCGCATTTGCGTCCTGCAGCACGGACAAATAATTCTGCTTTGCCGAAACAAGCGCCTGCTCGACATCCTGCCAGTTCTGAAAATTGAGCGTGCCGGCGAGGTACTGCACCTCGGCCTCCGAGTGGCGCTGGCGCGCGGCGTCGAGCGTAAGTCCCGCGATGCGCACAGTGTCTATCGCGGAATCAAGCCGCGCGAGGGCCGACTGCAAATTGGCTTTCGCCGAAAGCAGCGTCCCGCGGTAATCCTGCCGGGCTTTTTCAAGCTGGCTTTTGGCGCTGGCGACGTTGTTTTTGTGATACGTCGGGCCGTTGCTGAAAAGCGGCCAGGAAAGCGCCAGCCCCAGCGACCACGCGCGGTTGCCGGGCAATTCGGAATTGCCGCTCCAGCCGAGGTTCTGCGTGGCGCTCAGCGAGGGGAATATATCCGCTCCCGCCTGCGCCAGCTGCGTCTGCGCCGCCTCCAGCGTTTTTTTGGCGGAAAGCAGGCCCGGCAGCGACGGCGTCACCGCGTCCACGTCAACGCCGGCGACGGACGGCGGCACCGCCAGCGTGCCCGACGCGGCAAGCGGCGCGAACTGGTCCATTCCGAGGCTGGAGGCAAGGCCGCGCTGCGCGGAAACGAGCGAGCGCTTTGTCTGCGCAATATTGGAGCGGGCCTGCTCGGCCAGCGCCTCGGACTGCATGAGATTGCCTTTGCTTTCCATGCCGCTGTCGTACTGCAATCTTATCATCGCGGCGTTCTTGTCCCGTATCGCGGAGATGTCCCCGGCGACGCGGATGTTTTCCTGCGCGTAAAGCAGGTTGACAAACGAGTTCAGCAGGTCCGCGCGGGCGGACGCCAGCGAAACGCGCAAATCAAGGTCCGCCTTGTCCAGCGAGTTGAGCTGGAGCTTCAAATCGGCGTTGGAGCGGACGCTGAAAAGCGTCTCGCTCGCGCCGAGGCTGAAAGAAAAATTGTCCGACGGACCCGTGCCGTAATTCGAGCCGCTGCGGCTGTAGGAATGAGACGCGGTGAGCCCCGGATACGGCAAGTCCTGGTTTCTGCTCGCGTAATAACGGTAGCGGGCCGATTCCAGCGTATAGCGCGAGGACGCCAGCGCGGGATTGTGTTGCAGCGCCGTCTCCTGGCAGTCGCGCCAGGCGATGGCTTTTGGTTCCTGCGCCGCGGCTATGGCAGGCAGCAGCGTGATGAGGGCGAGTATTAGCGGCATATTCATGGCAGCGCTCTATGACGGTAATATATCATATTGGCCTGTCGGCGCGGCAACTACATAACGACTGGCCGGTCATTTTTATTGCATACTGTTTTTGCTATGCGATTTTTACCGTCAGCGCAAGCCGCGTTTCTGCGGTCCTTCCGGCACCGCGATTACCGGCTTTTTTATTCGGGACAACTCGTCTCGCTGCTGGGCACCTGGCTGCAAAGCACCGTGCTGGGCTGGGTGGTCTACGACATAACGAAATCCCCCGCCAAGCTGGGGCTGGTGGGTTTCGCCTCGCAGTTGCCGCCGCTGCTGTTTGGCGTGGTGGCGGGAGTTTTCGCCGACCGCTGGGACAAGCGCCGCGCGCTGGTGTGGACGCAAGCGCTCTCGATGATGCAGGCTTTCGCGCTGGGCCTGCTCACGCTCAGCGGCGCGATACAGGTCTGGCAGATAATGGCGCTGGGGTTTCTGCTGGGCATCGTCAACGCGTTCGACATGCCGATACGGCAGTCTTTCGTGGTGGAAATAGTGGGCCGCCGCGATCTGGCAAACGCGCTGGCGCTCAACTCCGTAATGTTCAACATCGCACGCACGCTCGGCCCCGCCGCCGCCGGATTTTTGCTGGCTTACGTCGGGGCGGGGAACTGCTTTCTGCTCAATGCCGCGAGCTACCTTTTCGTAATCTGGGCGCTGCTGAAAATAGACTTCAAGCCCGCGCCGCCCGCGGAAAAACATGATTCGGTGCTGGCTTCTCTTAAAGAAGGGCTGGGCTATGTGCGCAACACCGCCTTTATAAGGAACCCGCTGTTATTGCTGGCCGGAGTCAGTTTCGTGGTTATACCGCTGATGACGCAACTGCCCGCCGCCGCCGTGGAACTGCTGCGCGGCGGGCCCAAAACGCTGGGATTTTTGATTTCCTGCATAGGTCTCGGCGCGATATTCGGGGCGGCGCATCTGGCGGCGCGCAATTCGCCCAAGGGGCTGGGCGCGCTCATAGCTTCCTCGTCCATAGTCTACGGCGCGGCGATTGCGGCGTTTTCGGTTTCATCGCGGATTGAGATTTCCTGCCTGCTGCTGGTCGTCGCCGGCGCGGGGATGATGCGCCAGGGGGTGGCCTGCAACACGCTGATTCAGACGCTGGTGCAAAACAACATGCGCGGGCGCGTGACGGGGCTTTACGCCATCACTTTTTTCGGGCTGGCGCCTCTCGGCAGCCTGCTGCTGGGCTGGCTGGCCGCCGCGTTCGGCGTGAGGACTGCCTACGCCTTCGGCGGCGTGTGGGTGCTGGGCATGACGGCGTGGTTTGTATACGCCATCCCCGACATGAAAAAAAGCGCCGCCTTCATGGCGGCGCGGCATGCCGATGTCAATCTGGGCGAAAGCCTGGAATCGCTGGAATCTATTATTTAACCCTGATTGTGCAATAGATAGCGAGGACCGAGACGGTGGATGGCGAGGATAGTTCGACTTAAAATTTGGAGAGAATAGCCGTAGCTATTCGCTCCAAATTTTACACAGAAATATCCCGCCAGCCGCCGTCGAATCCCGCTACTCTATTGCACAATCAGGGTTTAACCCAACCCCTGCGCCGCAGCCCCGCCTTTACCCTTGAGATGAGTCCCTTCGGCACGAAGCCGTAACGCTCTATCATTCTGCGGGCGTTTATTTTAACCTGCACTATCCCCAACACAAGCCCCGCCGCGCCCTCCGGCGGATAGCTGAGCGTAACCAGCTCCATCAGGCCGGTGAACGAAAGCGTGAGCGCGAACAAAAATGCCGCGCGGCAGGCCAGCTCCGCCGAAAGCGGGTCCTTTGCGCGGGAACTGATTAGCGCAAATATGAACGGCGCCAGCGAGAAAAGCAGCATCTCCGCCCAGATATGCCTGTGTCCGAAAGAGGGCGAGGGAGGCGGCGGCAGTTTGACGGGTAAAACCTCCCGGACGGGCGGCTGCGCGATGACTGGCTGCGTGGAAACCGCTGCGCCAGAAACGGCGGCGGCGCTCACGGAATCCAGCGGCGCCCCCGTTTCTTCGCGGAAAAGCGGCACCACCATAGCGTCTGCGGGCGGGGTTTTTGCCGCCTCCTTTTTGCCGGCGCGCTTTTCCTCCCTCAGGGACGAATATTCGCGGATGGCGCCGTTGTTGACGTCGTAGATTCCGGCAATCGGAGTTTTCTGCGCGGCGGCCTGGAGATACTCCAGCGAAACGGATTCGCGGTTATTGGGCGCGGGCGGGCGCAGCAGATTGTCCCGCGCCTGTTCATTGCCGCGGCGGTGCGGGCGCAGTATATAGGAGGAATAAGGGTCTATCAGAAACAATACGGTCTGTGAAATGAAAAACAACGCCAGCAGCGCGCAAAACGTTCCCGCCACGGCGCGGGGCGAATGGATGACCAGCCGCGCCAAATCGCCCGCCCCGGCATTCCTGGGCGGAGGATGCCCCGTTATGGCATGGATGACGCGGAACTTGAGCGGAGGTTTGGGGTTTTCCATAGCGCTGTTATTCAAATATAACAAATTCCGGCGCGGCAAAACGGTGGAAAAGACGGCTCAAATATCCTAAATTTTATGAAGGCGGCGGTTGAGCCGCCGTCCGAAGTCTAACCATTACCGGAGCGACCATGACAACAACGACCGCCACAACCCCGATTCCCCTGTTCAATCTCAAGCAGCAGCACGCCGCCATACAAAAAGAAATAAATGAAGCCGCCGTCCGCGTGCTTGAATCAATGCAATGGATTCTCGGCCCGGAGAACGCCGCGTTCGAAAAAGAATTCGCCGCGATGATGGGCGTTAAATACTGCGTCACCTGCTCTTCGGGCGCGGCGGCGCTGCAAATCGCGCTCAACGCCTGCGGCGTCGGCCCCGGCGACGAGGTTATCACCACCCCGTTCACGTTCATCGCGACCACATCCTCCATCACGCTGACCGGCGCGAAATTCGTTTTCGCCGACATTGACCCCGCCACCTGCAACATAGACCCGAAGCAAATCGAGAAGAAAATCACCAAAAAAACCAAAGCCATCCTGCCGGTGCATCTCTACGGCTATCCCGCCGATATGGGCGCGATAATGGAAATCGCCAAAAAACACAATCTGAAAGTCATCGAGGACTGCGCGCAGTCCCATCTCGCCGAATACAACGGCAGGATGACCGGCGGAATCGGCCACGCGGGCGCGTTCAGCTTCTACCCCAGCAAAAACCTCGGCGCGTGCGGCGACGCGGGCGCTGTGACCACCAACGACGAAGCCGTCGCAAAGGCCGCGCTCAGCCTGCGCCACTGCGGCAGAATGCTCGACAAGGCCTACGAGTACTGCTGCGAGGGTTCCACGTTGCGCATGGACGAGGTGCAGGCCGCCATACTGCGCATCAAGCTGCGCCATCTCAAAAACTGGACCGAAATGCGCCGCAAAGCGGCGAAGCTCTACGACGCGGGTTTGAAAGGCCTGCCGGTTACGACGCCGCCCGCCACGGCAGCGGGCTGGAGCCAGTCGTTTTATGTTTACACCATAAAAGCCCCGCGCCGCGACGAGCTTGCCGCACATCTCAAGAGCAGGGGCATAGCCTCGGCGATTTATTACCCGCTCGCGCTTTACAGCCAGCCGGTTTACAAAGGCCTGGGCTTTAACGCCGCCGATTACCCCAACACCGAACGCGCGACGGCGGAAGCGCTCTCGCTGCCGATGTTCCCTGAGCTTTCGGCGGAGCAGGTGGAGCGCGTCTGCCGTGAAATCCGCGCGTTCTACGGCAAATAAGTTCTTGCGTTCCGAGGCGCCGCCCCGCGTATGAAAATACTTTACGTAATCACTTCAACCACGCGGGGCGGCGCCGAAAATACTCTCCACACAATCATCAGCGGCATAGACCGGCGGCGTTATCAGCCGGTCTGCGCCGTTTCGCTCAAGCCTTTGGGGCCGGTGGCCGACGCCATCGCCAAAACCGGCGTGCCGGTCAAAAGCCTGAATATGGGCTTTCTGCCGTCGCCAGCGCACGCGGCGCAACTTGCGCGGCTTTTCCGCGAATATAAGCCGGACATAGTGCACGCGCTGCTTTTCCGCGCGATACAATTTTCGCGCTTCGCCGCGCGCGGCACGGGCATACGGCTGATTACCTCGCCGCGCGTCAATTACCGCACCCGCCCGAAACCGCTGCAACTGCTGGATAAATGGGCGCGCACCGAAAATGAACTGGTGATTTGCGAATCCGAAGCCACGCGCAAATACATGATTGAACAGCTGGGCTACCGTCCGGACCGCACCGGCATCATCCGCAACGGCGTGGATTCTGAAAAATGGGCTTTTTCGCCGCAATTGCGCGAGGAAAAGCGCAAAGCGCTGGGGCTGCGCGAAAGCGAACTTTTCATCGTAACCGCAGGACGGCTCGACGGACAAAAAGGCCAGCGCTATCTAATAGAAACGCTGCCGCTGCTCAATAAGCGCGGCATTTCACCGAAAATAGCGATACTGGGCGACGGACCGCTTAAACAGGATTTTTTGTCGGATATTTCAAAAAATAAACTGGACAATTTCGTATTGCTCCCCGGCGAACAGGAAGACGTGCTGCCGTGGCTCTGCGCGGCTGATATTTTCGTTCTGCCGTCCCTGTGGGAAGGCACGCCAAACGCGCTGATGGAAGCGATGAGCGCCGGCCTCTCCTGCGTCGCCAGCGGGGTGGACGGCGTAAACGAAATAGCGCAGGACGGAGTGACCGCACTGCTTGTCCCTCCGGCGGACCCGCAAGCGCTGTGCAATGCAATCGAACGGCTGGCGCTCAACCCGGAATTGCGGAAAAATCTCGGCAAAGCCGCGCGAAGCTATGCCGGGGCACAACTGTCCACCGCCAAAATGCTCTCCGCCTACGAAGCGGCTTACGAGAAAGTTTCTCTCCAAACTGGCAAAACAACAAATTATGAAAACCCATCCAGGACAACTCTCCAGTAAGATTGTTGTGATACAATAGATAAGGCGAATGATGAAAGTATGTTTACAACAAAAGAACTGCAAACGAAGTTACGACATTTTTTAAGCTCCAACGAAAAAGAGTGCGTTGAGTTTAAGCTAGCCTCGACTCAATATGACGTGGACAAATTGGGCCGATATTTTTCCGCATTGAGCAACGAAGCCAATATCAAAAATTGTCCTTGCGCTTGGCTGATATTTGGTGTTCATGATAAAACCCACGAGATAAGCGGGTCTTCCTATAAATCTCTGGGGAATGGATTGCAAAATGTTAAACACGATATCGCACACAATACTACAGGGAACATTACATTTACAGAAATATACACCGTTATGGAAAAAGGAAAGAGAATAGTTTTGTTTGAAATTCCGCCGGCCCCCAGAGGCATCCCTATAGCATGGCATGGTCATTATTTTGCGAGGGATGGTGAATCTACCGTTGCTCTTAATATGCAGGAATATGAGAAAATCAGAAACCAAAATAACCCCGATTGGTCTGCGCAAATAATAGAGGGCGCCGATTTCAAAGATATTGATATTGAAGCCGTTAATGAAGCAAAGAAACAATTTCTGACCAAGAGTCCCAAATACATTGATGAGTCAAAACGATGGTCAACTGAGACTTTCTTGAATAAAGCCAAGTTGACCATCCAGGGGAAAATTACACGAACAGCCATCATCTTGCTGGGGAAGCCTGAATCTGAACATTTTTTGTCACCTTCTCTCGCAAAAATAACATGGATTTTGAAGGATGCCACAGGAAATGAGACTGCATACGAACATTTCAGCACGCCTTTTATCCTGAATACCGATAAAGTCTTCGCAAAGATACGCAATCTGACATTTCGGTATATGTCGAATCAGAGTTTATTTCCAAATGAAATTATGAAGTATGACCCCTGGGTTATACGTGAAGCTTTGCACAATTGCATTGCGCATCAGGATTATGAACTCAAAGGGCGAATAAGTGTAGTTGAGTATCCAGACAAGTTGATATTTTCAAATCTCGGTTCATTCTTGCCTGGAAATGTAGAAACAGTCATACGACAAGATGCCCCGCCGCACATATATAGGAATAAATTTTTAGCGGAAGCCATGGTTAATCTAAACATGATAGATACCATAGGAAGCGGCATTAGGAAAATGTTCATAACTCAAAAGAAGCGTTTTTTTCCATTGCCAAATTATAATCTTAAAAATTCGGAGGTTATTTTAGAAATCGATGGGAATATCTTGAATGAGAATTATACCAGCCTATTGCGGGAAAAAGATTTGGATATGGAAATTGTCATGTTATTGGATAAAGTCCAAAGAAGAATAAAGATAACCAAAGAAGAACATCAGGTTCTAAAAAAACATAATTTAGTAGAAGGACGATATCCCTGTTTAACGATGTCCTCAATAGTGGCGAAATATACTGGAGAACGGGCAGCGTATATAAATAATCGAGGCCTCGATACAGACTTTTATCGTGAACTCATTCGGAAATTCATAGAAAAACATGGAGTTGCAACGCGTAAGGACCTTGATCAACTTTTAATACACAAGTTGCCAGATTTCATGTCGGAAGAGCAAAAACATAGGAAAATCAACAATATTATTACCGGAATGTCTTGTATGCAAAAAGTTATTAAGAATAATGGTTCCAGAAGGAGTCCTAAGTGGATATTAACCTGAAAGTTTCAGTTGCTTGCGAGAACCGAGACGTAAAAGAGCGAAATGGATTCGGCTCAAAAAAATGCGCACAGGCTCATTGCCTGTAAGCAGTTTTTTTGAGTCGGAGCCATGAAGCTATTTTATGTCGAATTCCGCAAGCAACTGAAACTTTCAGGTTAAGTAATAAACAAGTAAATACTTAAGTAATAGAAACCCAAATCAAGTATTCATTTCTCGACGAAGATAGCTCTTAAACAGTGCGACTATTGGCGAATTGGTCAAGTAAATAAATTAGTAAACGCCCGGACCCTTGCGGCGGCGCGGGGAAGAGCATATAATACGAAGGCGTATACAATACAAAGAGGAGCCCTGCATGCAGAACAGACGAACATCAAAATTGCTATTGCTGACCACCCTGCTGGCGTTGCCGTTCTTCGCTATTGCAGGGGATGCGAACTGGACCGGCGGCATTGCTCTGCCGGGCGGAACGGAGTTGAAACCCGTCCCGCCGGCGCCGCAGCCGCATGAAAACGAAATCATGATTGACGCCACCGAGGCTGGCGTCGGCGGTTTCCACAGGGTGGACAACAAAATCCACCCCTACGGCGCCGACAACGTATGGCGCGGACATATAGTTCCGCCCCAAATCAAGGATAACATCTTCGACGCGGGAAACGGTTTCATCGGGGTGCGGTTTGAAAGCCTCGAGGAACTTTTCAAAACGCTCGCGGCGCTGGCCAAAAAAAGGCAGGCAAAGATAGCCGTATTGAATATAAATTCCCACGGCATTCCAGGCTGTCTGTTCGTTCCGAAAAGCAGTTCGGGCGATATGACGGACGATATGGAAAGCTATAACACCTATTATACGCCCGTAGGGAAGAGCGACATCATGCAACTGCGCGCGATGGCGCAATCCACCAGCCAGCAGCACTGGTCCGGGGCTTCCTGCGAGCCGGAATTCCGGGCAGTCATCGCCGCAATACCCGACATGAAAAGCTATTTCACAGCGGACGCTCAGATACATATCCAGGCCTGCGTAGTGGGGCTGGACGCGCGCGGCAAAAGATTCACCGAAACCCTCGCCGAATTGCTGCTGGACGGCGATAAAGCGGCCGTGCAGACTTCGGTGAACTTCGGGCTTGGCGACTGGTCAATGCCGGAGGGACTGGGTTTCTGGGATTACCAGAACGACGAACAGATGAAAAAAGACTCCGCAATCTATCCCGTCAACCGCAAAGACAGGGAACTCATGCAAAAAGGAACCATTCGCCTCGCATACCGCGACAAAGGACGCTGGACTTCCGCGCTGGTGGGCAATCAGGACTTTATGTACGCGGGCAGGGCGCCGCTGGCTCCGGCGGGCAATATCGTGCAGGAAAAAGCGCAGTTCGAGCTCGCCTCTGTCTCAGCCGATTCGCCGTTGCCTGACAGGATACGGGTACCCGGCACGAATAAATTTATTAAGCGGATAAAATAGACTTGCTCCCGAACAAAAAGCCCGCCTTTTGCAGGCGGGCTTTTTGTTGTTTCGCTAAAGTCTATTTCGCTTCGGCTTCGGTGGTGATTCTCATGCAGTAGAACGAGCGCCACACGAATACCGCCGCTATTATAAAGAACACAAGCGCCAGCGTGGCGTTGAGCGCCGGGTTTTCCGTGGTGATGGCGAGTTCCACCGCCAGCAGGCCGAACAGCGTGGTGAACTTGATGACGGGGTTCAACGCCACCGACGAGGTGTCCTTGAACGGGTCGCCGACAGTGTCGCCCACTATGGTCGCGTCGTGGAGCGGGGTGCCTTTCATGTGCAGCTCGGTCTCGACGAGCTTTTTGGCGTTGTCCCACGCGCCGCCGGCGTTGGCCATGAATATCGCCTGATAGAGGCCGAATATCGCTATCGAGATGAGGTAGCCGATGAAGTAGTAGTGGTTCACGCACGCGAACGCCAACGTGCTGAAAAACACCGCGAGGAATATATTAAACATTCCCTTCTGCGCGTACTGCGTGCAGATTTCCACCACTTTCTTGCTGTCCTCTACGGAAGCTCTTTCGCCGCCGCCCTCAAGCTTTATGTTCTTCTTTATGAACTCCACAGCGCGGTAGGCGCCGGTGGTGACGGCCTGCATGGACGCGCCGGAGAACCAGTAAATCACGGCCCCGCCGGTGATGAGGCCCAGCAGGAACAGCGGATTGAGGATGGAGAGCCCCTCCGAAACGTCCGCCGCGCCGAACTTGGCCGTGAGCAACTGGATTATCGAGAAGATAAGCGTCGTCGCGCCCACCACCGCCGTGCCGATAAGCACGGGCTTGGCGGTGGCCTTGAACGTGTTGCCCGCGCCGTCGTTTTCCTCAAGGAACATCTTGCCGTTTTCAAAGTCCGGCGTGAAGCCGAAGTTGTTTTTAACGTCTTCCTTGATGCCGGCGATATTCTCGATGCCGGAAAGTTCGAACACGGACTGCGCGTTATCGGTGACCGGGCCGTAGGAGTCCACCGCGATAGTCACGGGACCCATGCCCAGGAATCCGAACGCCACGAGGCCGAAGGCGAATATCGCCGGGGCCGCCATGAGCGAGCCCAGCCCCGTAAGGCTGACGGCATACGCAAGCCCCATCAGCGCGATTATGGAGACGCCCATCCAGTAGGCGCTGAAGTTGCCCGCCACCAGGCCGGACAGCACGTTAAGCGACGCGCCGCCTTCTTTGGAGGCCGCCACCACCTCGCGCACATGGCCCGAATTGGTGGAGGTGAACACCTTCACCAGTTCCGGGATAAGCGCGCCCGCTACGGTGCCGCAGCTTATTATGGTGGAGAGTTTCCACCACATCGAACCGTCGCCCACCGTCGGGATGAGCAAATACGAGAGCAGGTAGGTCATCGCTATCGAGACGCCGGAGGTTATCCAGACCAGCATGGTCAGCGGAATCTCGAAGTTGAACTTCCTGCTGTGGCCGTAAAGCGAGAAGGATAGCGCGTTATTGAGGCCGTAGGAGAGCGCGCTGGTGATAATCATGCCGATGCGCATCACGAATATCCAGACCAGCAGCTGCACCTGGAGCGACAGGTACTCCGGCCCGGCGGTGGTTTTGTTCACCGCCAGCAGGATGAAGGTGATGAGGGCCACGCCCGTGACACCGTAGGTTTCAAAACCGTCGGCGGTGGGGCCCACGGAATCTCCGGCGTTGTCGCCCGTGCAGTCGGCGATGACGCCGGGGTTGCGGGCGTCGTCTTCCTTAATCTTGAAGACGATTTTCATCAGGTCGGAGCCGATGTCGGCGATTTTGGTGAAGATGCCGCCCGCGATTCTAAGCGCCGCCGCGCCCAGCGATTCGCCGATGGCGAAGCCGATGAAGCAGGGGCCCGCGTAATCGCCCGGCACGAACAGCAATATGAAGAGCATGATGACCAGCTCCACGCATATAAGGAGCATGCCGATGCTCATGCCGGATTTCAGCGGAATCGCCATCGTCGGCCAGGGCTTGCCTTCCAGCGCGGCAAACGCCGTGCGGGAATTGGCGAAGGTGTTGATTCTTATGCCGAACCAAGCCACCGAGTAGCTGCCCAGAATGCCGATGATGCTAAACAGTATGATGATGACCAGCTTGAACAGCGTGAAATGCATCAGCACGCCGAAGTAAACCACCATTACCGAGGCGATGAACACCCACAGTATGGCTATGAACTTGCCCTGGGTGAGAAGATAGGTTTTGCAGGTTTCGTAGATGAGCTCCGAGATATCGCTCATCGAGCGGTGCACGGGCAGGCCCTTTATCTGCATGGACTGCCACAGCCCGAAGAGCATTCCCAGCACGCAGACAGCGAGTCCGAACAACAGCAGCGAATGCCCGTCCATCCCCATGAAGCGGACGCTGGAAAGGTCTGGTATAACCAGTTCGGCCTCGCTGGCGAACGCCGGGGTCCCGCAAAGTCCGGTCAAAAACGAAACCGCGCAAACCTTTACGATTTGCGCGGTTTTAGACGGATTGCGGGAGGTTTTAGCTGCCTTTTGCGCCGCCACGCGGCGAAGCACTGCGACCATCCTTGAAACCATTACCTTTCCTCCCATTTCGGTTGCGTAGAGCCTGTTCACAATCTCCGTATTCTGCTGCAAGCGCCGCTTGCGCCCCTGATACTTCGCGGTCTTCGGCTTACAGGCCTACAGGCCTGCGCGCCTGCGCCCGCTGCGTCTCAGGGGCACAATCGCCGCCGCTGCGAAAGAGAGATTGTGAACAGGCTCTTAAAGCTCCTGCGCGACCTGCAACTGCACGCTCGGCCCCATGGTGGAACTGAGATACGCAGAGCAGACGTAAGTCCCTTTTGAAGTGGACGGCTTGGCCTTGAGCACCGCCTCCAGCACGGCTTTGGCGTTCTCGGCGAGTTTTTTATCGTCGAAGGAAGCCTTGCCCACCGGAACGTGCACGATGCCGAAAGAGTCGGCCTTGAACTCTATGCGTCCGGCCTTGAGCTCTTTCACCGTGCGCTCCACATCGAACGTGACGGTGCCGCTTTTCGGGTTGGGCATGAGGCCGCGCGGGCCCAGCACCTTGCCGAGCTTGGCGAGGTCTTTCATCATGTCCGGCGTGGCGACGAGGATATCGAAATCCATCTCGCCTTTTGAAATCGCCTCGATGAGGTCTGCGCCGCCAACAAGGTCCGCGCCGGCGGTCTGCGCTTCTTTGACTTTTTCGCCCTTGGCGACCACGGCGACGCGCTTTTTCTTGCCCGTGCCGTGCGGCAGCGCGACGGTGCTGCGCACCATCTGGTCCGCCTTTTTGACGTCTATGCCGAGGCGCAGGTGCATTTCCACCGTCTCGTCGAATTTGGCCGTGGCGTTTTTCTTCACCGCCGCCGCCGCTTCCTCCAGCGTGTGGACTTTCGCCGCGTCGTAATTTTTTCTTGCCGCTTCCATTCTTTTTGACATGTATTCTCTCCTGAGGTTTTCACGGGGGCCTCCGCGGCCCTCTCCCTCGCAGCGCCGGATTTTAATTGGCGATATCCACGCCCATGCTGCGGGCGGTGCCTTTGACCATCTCGGCTGCCTGCTTGATATCTTTCGTGTTGAGGTCCACCAGCTTCGCTTTGGCGATTTCCTCAACCTGCGCGCCGGTAAGCTTGCCCACTTTCGTCTTGTTGGGCATGCCGGAGCCCTTCGCCAGGCCGGCTGTCTTCCTTATAAGGGCGGACACGGGCGGCATCTTGGTGATGAAGGTGAACGACCGGTCGTCGAACACGGTGATGACGACGGGGATGGTCATTCCGGCTTCCATCTTCTGGGTGCGCGCGTTGAACTGCTTGCAGAAATCCATGATATTCACGCCGTGCTGGCCGAGCGCCGGGCCCACTGGGGGCGCGGGGGTGGCTCCGCCGGCGGGTATCTGAAGTTTTATCTGCGTCTTTATCTGCTTTGCTTTTGCCATAGTAGCTCCTGAAACTGCCTGTTACTGCTTCTCAACCTGAAGGAAATCCAGCTCCACAGGCGTCGGGCGGTCGAACACCGTGACCATGACCTTGAGCTTGGACTTGGTTTCGTTGACATCCTCGACCACGCCGAGAAAATGCTTGAAAGGGCCTTCGGTGATGCGCACGCTTTCGCCCTTCTCGAACTGAATGGCGGGCTTGGGCTTGTTCTGCGCGGAGCTGGTGGTCAGCTCGATGATGCCCTTTATCTCCTCTTCGGGAAGCGGCACCGGTTTCGGGTCGCCCAGAAAGCCCGTGACGCCGGTGGTGTTCCTGAGAAACCAGTAGGACTCGCTGCTGAGTATCATCTCCACCAGAATGTAGCCGGGGAAGAATTTGCGCTTCCTGAGATGGCGCTTGTTCTGCTTGACCTCGACGACTTCCTCCGTGGGAATGAGAACCTGAAAAACCCTGTCGGTGAACCCCTGAGACTGCGCGTTCTGCGTTATAAGCCTGTGGACCTTGTCCTCATAGCCAGTCTGGGTGTGGACTACGTACCACCCTTTTTCTTCCATGTGTCAGCGCCCTCCGATTACGGCGTCTAAAATTCTTGCCAGGCCGAAATCTATCGTGTTCACGAAAGCCGCCACGAGTATGACCACCATGAACACGAATATGGTGGACTGCACCACCTTGTCGCGCGGCATCCAGGTGGCCCTGGAAAGCTCGGCGTAGGCCTCTTTCACGAAATTTATTGCTGTGTTCATAGCTTGCCCTGCCTGCCCTGGAACTGTAAATTGGCGGGAGCGGAAGGACTTGAACCTTCAGTCCCGGTTTTGGAGACCGGTGGTTTACCAGTTAACCGACGCTCCCCGACGCCGACCCGCCGCGCCAGCCGGTCTCCGCCGGTTTAATCCGGCGGAGACCGCTTGCGGCGCAATCGGTCAGGCTTTTATTTCCTTGTGCTTGGTGCTCTTCCCGCAATTTCTGCAGAACTTCTTGAGCTCAAGCTTGAAGTCCTTCTTCGAGCCCCGGCTGAAGTGGTAGTTGTGGTGCTTGCACACTTCGCAAGACAGGGCGATGTTTATTTTTTCCGTTGCCATCTCAAACTCCTGAAATTACGCCAGCACTTCCGTCACTACGCCTGCGCCGACGGTGTGGCCGCCTTCGCGTATCGCGAAACGCAATCCGGTCTCCATCGCTATCGGCGTCATCAGCGTTATCGTCATCTCCGCGTTGTCGCCGGGCATT
>Ga0074195_1001045_pt1 | contig 43679 bp, 45 predicted proteins | sample EPASupsiteHSE623_FD_64525 | JGI IMG/M metagenome (GOLD analysis project Ga0074195, IMG submission 64525) | Bioremediated contaminated groundwater from EPA Superfund site, New Mexico - Sample HSE6-23 | ecosystem: Environmental > Aquatic > Deep subsurface > Groundwater > Contaminated ...
ATATCAATAACAGCTTTTCCATCACTTAATAGACTTCCCCAAGACATTTGAGGAGGATTAACTCCAAGTCCTAAAAATGAAAGTCCAGATTCAGCCAAAATTGAACCACCTACTCCAAAAGTAAAAGAAATAAGAAAAATTGGCGCTAAAAGTGGAGCAAAATATTTGAAAATAATCTTAAATGTAGAAACATTAGCAACTTTTAAAATCTTGATAAAAGGTTTATTGCCAATAGCAAAACTTTCACTTCTAATCATTCTTGCCATTCCCATCCAACCAGTAATTGAAATCACTATGATTAAAATAACAGCTGATGCTTGAATGTAAGAAACCAAAGCTAAAAGTAGAAAAAATGTAGGAAATGTTAAAAATAAATCAATAGTAATTGTAATTGTTTTATCAATATTACCTTTAAAATATCCTGCATTTATTCCAATAAAAAGTCCAACAATAGATGAAATTGAAGCTGCTAAAAATCCGATAATCAAAGAAGTTTGACCACCATTTAAAACCCTTGCTAACATATCTCGACCAAGTCTATCTGTTCCAAATAGATGTTCTAAAGATGGAGCTTGTAGAATTTTTGTTGGGTCAAGTTGATATGGAGAAACCATATAAAAAAAAGGCAATAAAAAAATTGCTAAAATAACTGCTATTAATAAATATAAAGCTACTTTAAACATATTTTTTAATTCTATTCTTGTGTATAAAAATAATAAGATAAAGCACTTTTACCAAATGCTTTAGTTTTCTTTAGTGAAAATCTACCTAAAACTTCTGGCATTTCTAAACTTGAAACATGCTCAACTATTATCATATAAATATTATCAACATCTATATTTTTAATCATTGTAAATGATTTTTCATAAATATCATCCATTCCATCCCTATAATCAAATGGAGGATCAACATATAAAACAATCTCATCTTTTGAGTTTCTTAAGAAATCGATAAATAAAGGAGTTTGTACAAAAGTATTTCCTTGAACTGTTTGACATTTTTCTATATCTACAGCTTTACAATTTTTCAGTAAAATCTGGTATGAATTTCTATCAAGTTCAATAAAATATGCTCTTTTTGCACCTCGACTAATTGCTTCTAATCCAATAGAACCACTTCCCGCAAATGATTCTATAAAAATCTTATCAATTATATCAAACTGTAAAACATTAAACAAAGACTCTTTTAGTCTAGCTTTTGAACTTCTTGTAACATCCAAAGATGGAAGTTCCAAAATTTTTCCTCTGTATTTACCTGCAATTATCTTTGTTGTTGGTTTTTCAGTTTTCATAATTTTCACCTTTATTATGATTTATTTATCTAGCGTAACTTTCAGCTCTTATCTCTCTAATAACACTTACTTTAATTTCACCAGGATATTGAACTTTTTGTTCAATCTCTTTTGCAATTTCAGTTGCTAATAATACAGCTTCATCGTCATTTACAAGTTCAGCTTTTACTATAACTCTTACTTCTCGTCCAGCATTTATTGCATAAGCATTTAAAACACCAAGTTTACTTGTTGAGATATTTTCAACCTCTTCTACTCTTTTTAGGAAACTCTCAAGAACTTCTCTTCTTGCACCAGGTCTTGCTGCACTTAAAGCATCCGCAGCACAAACTGAAGCTGATTCTACATTTATTGGTTCTTCATGTCCATGGTGGGCATAAATCGCATTTATAACTGTATCACATTCATCATATCTTTTACAGATTTCTGCACCTAAATGTACATGAGAACCTGGCATTTCATGAGTTAATGCTTTTCCAATATCATGTAAAAGTCCAGCTCGTCTTGCTAAAATTGCATCTCCACCCATTTGAGCTGCTAATAATCCAGATAAATGTGCAACTTCTAAAGTATGAGCCAATGCATTTTGACCATAAGATGCTCTATATCTTAATCTTCCAACAAGTTTGATAAGTTCTGGATGCATTGTTTTAATACCTAGTTCTAAAACAACATCTTCACCCTCTTTTTGGATGTTTTTATCAAATTCAGATTTTACTTTTTTATAAATCTCTTCAATTCTAGCTGGTTGGATTCTTCCATCTTCTAGTAATTCTTGAATAGTTTTAGTGGCAACCGCACGTCTATAAAGATTAAAAGATGAAATAGTAATTGTATTTGGAGTATCATCAATTATGATATCAACACCTAATAACATCTCAAGAGCTTTAATATTTCGCCCTTCTTTTCCTATAATCTTACCTTTTGTCTCTTCATCATTAATTGGAACATTATTTATTAATCTCTCAGCTGCAAACTCACCTGCATATCTTGTAACTGCATGTGAAAGCATATTATTGATTTCATTTTTAGAGTTTTGTTCTGCAATTTTATATTTTTTTCTAAAAATTGAAGATATTTCAGCTCTTGAGTCTTCTTTTACTTTTTTAAGCATCAACTCTTTTGCTTCAATTAATGTTAGACCTGAAGCATTTTCAAGTATTTTTATAGCTTCTAAAGTTTTTTCTTCATAAGTTTTTTTCTGTTGTTCTATTCCGTCTTTTAAACTTGTGATTTTTCTATTTTTTTCAACTATTTCATCTTTTTCTTGTTTGATGATTCTTAATTCTGATTCTAAATGATCATTTAATTCACGCTCTTTTTTTTCTATTTTAGAAAGCATAATGTCATACTCTCTTCTTGCGTGTTTAAATTCTCTATCACATTCGAATTTTGCCTTTAATTGAGCATCTTTTAGAGCAACTTCTGCTTCATGTTCAATCACTTTTGCTTTAGCTTTTGCTTGTTCAATAAAAACTTGAAATTTTGCTTTATCTAATTTTTTTACAATAAATATACTCATTGCAGAACTTATTACTCCTACAATCGCACTTACTATTATGTATTCCATATTTAAAACCTTAATTTGTTATTATATAATCAGCTCGAATATCATAATTATCAGATAGAATTTTTTCACTTTTGCAAAGTATTAACTGAGTAAAAACCATTGTGGGTTTGTAGTCTAAATTACCAAAAAATCTATCATACATACCTTTTCCAAAACCTATTCTTTTTCCTAGTCTATCAATTCCAACTACAGGAACAATGGCTAAGTCTATTTTTCTAGCTTTAAAAAAAGAGTTATTTGGTTCTTTTATTCCAAATTTCTTTTTATGTAAGGGTAATCTATATTTAACAATTTTAAAACTACTCCCTTGCATAAATGGCACATATACATTTCTATTTTTTGTTCTTCTTAAACTTTTTATTAACGGCTGTACATTAACTTCTATACCCAACGGTATATACAATAAAATATTTCTCGAATCACTCCGTTTTATAAAGTCTTCTAATTTTTTAACAATTATTTTATTTTTGTAATACTTTAAAAAAAGGCTTGTAAACTCTAATCTTTTGATACTCGATTTTCTAAAATCACTTTTGTGATCATTTTTCATATTTAAGCCTCACTTGGGTAAAATTTCTACCCAACAAATAATTTTACCCAAAGGAATTAAAATGCAGTTTAAAACTTTAGCATTTTTGTCAATTTTATCTATTTTATTATTTACAGGGTGTGATTCTAAAGAAGAAAACAAGGAAGAGACTCCACCAACACCTGTTCAAAAAGTTGAAAGGACTACAGAATTTCAACTAAAAACTACAAATGATGCTATAATAAATATCAGACTAGAAAATGAAAAAATAATACTAAAAGATTATCCAAATAAAATTGTTTTATTAAACTTTTTTACAACATGGTGTCCAGCTTGTAAAGCAGAAATTCCAAATTTAATTCAATTACAAAACAGCTATAAAAATGACTTTGTTGTTATCTCTATTTTACTTGAAGAGATGAAAACAAATGAACAAATAAAAGAGTTTATAAAAGAGTTTAATATAAATTATGATGTAGCAAATTCGCCTGAATGCATTGAACTTGCTAAAAATCTAGGTGGAATAAAATCTATTCCAACTATGTATTTAATTGATAGAAACAATATGGTATTCCAAAAATATGTAGGATTGGTTCCCACTGAAATGATGGAAGTTGATATAAAAAAAGTATTAGAAAAATAAAGGTTAATTAATGTTCAGTTTTTTTAAAAAGAAAAAAGAAGAAATTATTGAGGAAGAAGTTATTGTTTCAACTCCACAAGAAAAACAAGAAGAGATAAAAATCGATTCAAAAGAACAAGAAGAAACAAAGGGATTTTTTTCAAGAGCTTTAGAAAAAACTTTTGCAACTATTAAAACCGTAGTTCCTCAGAAAAAAGAAAAAATATCTTTTGATGATATTCAAGAACTTCTAATTGAAGCCGATATGGAGTATGAAATCATTGAAAAAGCTATGGATGGACTTCCTGATGAAATTACAAGAAAACAATTACGTCATAGACTTGTAATGCTTTTTGAACACGCACCAAAAGTTGATTTATCAAATTTACCAAAACCATTTGTAAGACTTATTATTGGGGTAAATGGTGCTGGTAAAACTACAACTATTGCAAAATTAGCAAATATCTCTAAAAAAGAGGGGAAAAGTGTTATTTTAGGAGCTGGAGATACATTTAGAGCAGCTGCAATTGAACAACTTTCTACTTGGGCAGCTAAACTTGATGTTCCAATCATTAAAACAAAACAAGGGCATGATGCAAGTGCAGTGGCGTATGACACAATAAGTGCAGCAATTGCAAGAGATATTGATAATGTAATTATTGATACAGCTGGAAGACTACAAACACAAACAAATTTAAATAATGAACTTAAAAAAATAGTAAAAGTTTGTTCTAAAGCAATGCCTGACGCTCCACATCAAAAACTTATGATTTTAGATGGAACTCAAGGAAACACTGCAATTGCACAAGCTCGTGCTTTTAATGAAATGGTTGGAATTGATGGAATAATTGTTACAAAACTTGATGGAACTGCAAAAGGTGGAGCATTATTCTCTATTTCAAATCAACTTGAACTTCCTATTTTTTATGTGGGAATTGGCGAAAAACAAGATGACTTAATAAAATTTTCACCTGATGATTTTGTTGATAGTTTACTTGATGAAATCTATACACCAGAAAATAACTAAAGGATATAATTTTGAGTGGAAAAACTAAATCTTTTTTTGAAGATACATTTATACTTCTTATCGTTGGTGTTTTTATATATTTAATTTACAGTTTTTTCTTCTCTTCGGAAAATGAAGTAAAAATTCAAGAGCCTAAAACTGTTGTTGAAAAAAAAGTGGAAATTAATAGTTATAAAGAACCTGTAATTAATGAAATAAAAGTTCCTACTGAAATAAAAAGTGAGCCTAATAATTCTGAAAAAATAGAAGAAAAAGTCATAGAATCACCAAAAGTAGAAGCTATTCAAAAAGAGCAAATAGAAGAAAAAATCGAACCTGTAAAAATTGAAAAAAATACAACAGAAACAATAAATGAACAAACAACTCAAGAACTTGATGAAAAAGCTAGAATAGAAGCTTTTTATTCAACTATAAGAGAAAAAATCTATGCAAATATAGATAAAAATGTAGATAAATCTTTACTAAAAAAGGGTGAGTTTGTAAATATTAGACTTACTATTTTAAAAGATGGAAGTTATGAACAACTAACTTTTATAGAAGGAAACAAAGAATATTTTGAGCTTTTCAGATCTTCAATTAAAGAGGCTTATCCTGTTAAAATAGATGATTCTTTAAAAAACAACTTCCCAAGATACTTTAGAATGAAAATAGAATTTTAAAATTCTATTTTCACTATCTACTTACTTAATTTTAATTTATCCAAAAACTTTTTATATGGTTCTTCCCAACAACAGTTATGTGTAGCATCTAAATAAAGATAATTTATCTTATCTCTTTTCTTAAATTTAGAGTAATAAGATAAAAATACCTCTTTGGGAATAATCTCATCTTGATTTCCTATTAGATGATATTGCTCTATATTTTCAAGATTTTTACTAAAGTCTGCTGGATTTAATGATTCATCTAATTTTGAAATATTATGCATTGTAGTCCATTTCTCAGTGTCTAAATTCCCAGCAACTGTAATTAACTTACTAACATCTTTTCTTTGTGCTGAAACTAAAGAAGCAACTGCTCCACCACCTGAATAACCAATTAGTGTAAAACTTTTATTTTTGTAACTACTTTTGAGTTTATTTAAAGATTCGTCATAACTTTTTATGACTTTATTATCAAATCTATTACCTGTCCAATATTTACTGTTACATTCAAGAGAACTTATATATTGACAAGGTCTTGCAAGATAGATTTTACACTCATATTTATCTTGATTCATAAGTTTTAAAGCAGTTGGATTTACGGGTGTTGGGTCGCTAGATATTGTATTTCTTGTAATCCAAGCTAAACCATCTCCTTCAATATAAACTCTTAAATCTTTATCCTTACAATTTTTTTGAGTTTTTTGTAAAGAGAGTAAATTAAAAGAAGAAGTTTTAATATCAACTTCTTCAAATTCTTGATTTTTTAACAACAGTAGAGAATCTTTTCTCTCTTTAGGAGTAGGAACCGTACTTAAACATCCTGAAACAACAAATGCTACGGATAAAGGAAAAATATAAGAGATAATCTTCATTTTATTTCAGTATTAAATCTATTTCTTTAACTAATGCTTTTCTTTTTGCAAGATTAATTAAAGCCTCTTTTGACTCTTCAAAAGAAGCATCTTTTTCTGGAATATATTTTTCTATAAGAATAATCTGAGTACCAATATCTTTTAAATTTACTTTTATAATATCACCTTCATTTTTATCTTTTAAAGCTGTACTAATCTCTAAATTTAATTTATTTACATCAACCAAATCACTTAAACCATCTTTTTGTTTAGAAGCTAAATCATTTGAAACAGACTTTACATATTTGATAAAAGATTCTTGTCTATCTTTTTTAGTTTTAGACTTATTTAAAGCACTTATAATTTTATCAGCATTTTCTTCGTATGTAACAAGAATGTTTCTTAATTCATATTTGGCAACTACTCTTGGTTTTTCAGCTTTAAATAACTCTTTAAGTTCAGAATCAGAAGGAATATAACTTCTTAAAAACTTTTCACTCCAAATATCAACTGTCATAATATTTTTTGCAGTTTTTAGATTTATATCAGACTTCATTTTATCTTTTTCTAGAATTTCTGCCAATCTTTCAATTTTTCCATACTCTTTTGATAAAACTTCTTTTACATTTGCTTCTTGTTTATAGAAATCTACTTTGTGTTTTTGAGCTGTATATGAAGCAACCTCATTTTGATCTGAGAATAGATTAACATTAAATAAAAAACTACATATTGATAAAGCTAAAATTTTCTTCATTTTTTTCCTTTTTTATATAAAAACTAGAAACTAAGTCTAAAAGATACATTTCCAGAATACCCTTCAAACCCACCATCTTTACTTCTATCATAATCAACACCTAACATTAAACTTGTAGATTCTGATAATGTTGTTTTAACACCAATTCCTGCTTTATACATTGTGTCAGTTAAATCTTGTGTTGGAGTAACAAATTCATTTCCACCACCTGTATATTGAGCTTTAATATCAGCATTTTTATCGCCAATTGCATTATAAACTCCAAATTTAACTTCAGGAACAACTAGCACATTACCAAGATTTAGATTTGTAGAAATTTTTGTTCCAAGACCAACATTACCTTTAGTGATTTTTGTATTACCAACTTTTAAAGCATCATTTTGATAGGCTGTACCTTTTTCAGTATATGCTTTTTGATTTAAAGTTCCATATTCAAATGATACGAATGGAGTTAAAGTTGCAATATCTTCTAAATATACTCTATATCCAGTTTCTACTTTTGCAGATAATTGATCTGCATCTACTGAAGATGTCAATTTACCTGAATTAGCAGTTCGTGATCCTTCTGTAGAATGTTTAGCATAAGAAATTACCCCATCAACATAAGCATCTCCCAACTCTTTTGATGCATATGTTGATAATTGTATACTTTTAGTACTTGAACTATCTCCCGCTCTAAAATCAGTTTGATTAATTTTAGTATCTGAATTAGCTAGGGCAATACCTATTGTTGTACCATCTCTTAAAGTTTTATCAACTCCTGCAACTAAACCATAAGTAGAGGTTTCGTATCCATCATAATCTTTAACTTTACTTTGAGTCGCTTTTGCTCCCATAGCTTTTATCCATAAGGCATAATCTTGCATATAATCACCAGATGATAATCCTGAATAATCGCCACCCCAAGGAATAAAATCCATACTAGAAGTGGTTCTAATATCTGATATTCTATCACTAATAGTTGATAAAACTGTATTTGTAGCTACTAAAGAAGATTTAATAGTTGAATTATTTGCAATTGGAGCTAAAAGTTTTTGTGTTCTAACCATTTGCGCTTTTTTATCAGCTGTTAAAATTGTTCCACCTTCTAACTCTTCCATTCTTCTGATTATATCTGATAAAGCCCCTTCTCTTTGTGCTTCATTAGCATATCCAGCAAGTGCTTGTGAAGCTCCATTTGAATAATGATCCCCTATTTCTGATTTTACAATATATAAATCTTCTGCATTATAAGCACCACCGCTCGTTCTATCAGCAAATAATGTGAGATTTGTACCATCATTTTTTACAATTGAGTCAATAATACTATTATCACTTACTAATCCATTTAATTCTGTACCATAATAAGTTCCAGTTGAACTAGCTGCAGTAATTAAATTATATTTTCCAGCTCCATACCAACTACCATCATAAGTTATATTAATTTTTGTATCACTAGCTAATGAAATACTATTAGCTGTAATACTTCCTGAGCTTGGATTTTCAACAGCAGATCCTGCACTAATATCAGTTGTATATACTTTAAATTTAAGGGTTGAATTAGAAGCTATATTTAAATTATCTGTAACCGTTAAATCAAAATCACTAACATTTAAAATAGAGTTATTTCTTATATCTAAATTTCCACCAAAAGTAATATTATCTGTAATATTTACAGTTGTATTGTTTGAACTATTTCCAATATATGTATTTTGAGCATAAATATTTTTACTTAAATCCATAACATAACTATCAGCACTTGTACCAGCTGAAGCAAAAGTTACATTTTTAAGTTTCTTACTAGCTGTTCCTATATCAGAATAAAGTGTTGTTATACCTAGATAATTTAAAGTACCTGTATTATCAGTTTGAGTTCTAACAGAAGTAGGAACAGTTGAGACAATAATTGATTTACCATTACTAACATTTACAATACCATCAGCATCATAAATTAAATCACCTGTTAAATTACCTTCAAAATTAACAGTTCCTGTTCCACTTACATGAAGTGTTGTATCATTACTCTCTTCAACATAAACATCATTTTTAAATGTAACTATTGAGCTGTTAGCACCGGCATAAATTCTTTCTAAAGTACTATTTCCAGCTGTATTTCCACCTAATACTCCTGTTACAGTTGAACTTCCATTAAATGTAAGAGTAGCACTGTTTGCATTTACAAATTGAATTCCTGATGTTCCTGTAGTTAAATTTACGCTATCACCAATTTCAAGAGTTCCTGCTTTTGAATCAAAATTAACTGTTCCAACAATACCCTCTGAGGTATTACCTGAAGTATCACCATTTAATACAACTGTACCATTATCAGAATATTTCAAATTTGTTGCATATACCATATCATCAAAAGTAACTCTTTCTGTGGTTGCTCCCGCATTAATAGTATTTAAAACTTTATTACTTTCTCCCACTTCACCTTCAATATTAGAAGTCCCTTGGAATGTTAATGTTCCTGTATTTGTAACATCTGTAGTAACAAGAATATTATCAAGACCTTTATTTGTCATATTTGTATTATCAGAGAGTGTTAAAGTAGCATTATTTCTAAGCCCAACAACATCTACGTAAAGTTCTCTACCTAAAGCATCAAAAGTAACTAAAACACCATCTGGAGTATTTTGCTCATTATTAGTATTAATATTTAATTCTTTAATTCCATTAGTGATACTTCCTATATTACCAGAAATAGTTCCATCACCCTTATAATTTAGAATTCCAGTATTATTTGCAAGAGTTTGAGTAGAACCTAAAATACCTTTCCCATCTGATACATTTAAAGTTGCATCATTTCCTGAAAAATTAATATTTCCTGTTAAATCCCCATTTAAATTTGCTGTTCCAGTACTATTAAATGTTATATCCGATTCTGTATTTCCTGATACTGTATTTAAATTTACAGTTCCCGTTCCTGTAACATTTAGATTTGTAGCATTAACTTCATTTTCAAATGTTACAGTTTCAGTGGATACTCCAGCATTTATTTCTGCTAATTTTGCTCCACTTGTTCCTACTGCCCCAGAAACTGTTGAACTTCCATTAAAAGTTAATGTTCCCTCATTATCTGTTGCTGTTGTTATTGGAGCATTTATATTTGAATTATCAGCTAAAACTACTGTTCCATCACCTGTGATATTTAAATTATCTGAATTTATTGATGAATTAAAAGTAACTGTTTTTGCATCAGCACCTGCATTTATTTGTGCTAATTTTTCTGTAGATGTTCCTATTGTTCCTGTTGCAATTGAATCACCTAAGAAAGTTAAAACACCTTGAGAATCATTTGAAGTTGTTATTGTTGAATTAATATTTGAACCATCTGTTAACTCTAAAGTTGAGTTGTTTGTTACTCCATTATTTAAAAGAGTATTTGTTGCAAATACATCTCCATTTATTGTTGTTGTAGAGTATTTACCAGTCCCTCCACTTTCACCAATATTTAAAGTATTTATCAAATTACCTGAACTTCCAATATTTCCTATAACATTTTGAGTGTTTCCTAAAATATCTCCAACAAAAGTTACAACTCCATTATTAGAAGTTAAAGCAATAATATCACTTGTTAAATCTCCCTCAAATTTTATTTCTCCAGAGCCAATACTTGTAGTTGTTGCAAACACATCATTTGAAAATGTTGCTATTTCTCCTGTTGCCCCTGCGTTCACTGTTTTTAATTTATTTGTATTTGTTCCTACTTGTCCACTTACTGTTGAAGTTCCAGCTAAATTTAAACTTCCTGTATTATTTGTAGTTGTTGTTATTGCTGATGTTATATCTTCATTATCTGCTAGGTTTACACTTCCATCTGCGTTATAATTTAATGTTGTTCCACTATAACTTCCATTTAGATTTACTGCTCCTGTTCCTATTACATTTAGGTTTGTTGCAAACACATCATTTGAAAATGTTGCTATTTCTCCTGTTGCCCCTGCGTTCACTGTTTTTAATTTAGCTCCACTAGTTCCAACTGTTCCTGTTACAGTTTGAGTTCCACCTACGAGTGTTAAAATACCTTTTCCATCATCTGCTGTTGTGATTGTTGATGTTATACTGTTTCCACTAGCTAATATTAATTCTGAACTAGCTGTTGTTCCATTATTTAAAACTGTATTATTTGCGTAGATATTTCCATTGATTGTTGTAACTGTATAATTTGTAGAAACTCCTGTTTCACCAATATTTAATGTACTTAAATCTAAAGAACTAGAAGTTCCTATGTTTCCAGTAATTATTTGTGCTTTACCACTTGAACTTCCAATTATTGTTAAAGTTCCTTGATTATCGGCTGTTGTTGTTACATTTCCTGTTAAGTCATCATATAAGTTTGCTGTTCCAGCGTTAGTAAATACTATATTTGAACTTGTACTTCCTGAAACTGTATTAAATTTCCCCGTTCCCGTTGTTATTGTCGTTGTTGTTGCCGTTAAATTATCTTCAAAGTTTGTTGTTCCAGCATTTACATTTACATTTGTTGCTTTTACATCATTTTGAAAAGTTGTTGTTCCAGTTCCGGTATTTGTTACATTTACAGCATAAACATCATTTACAAATGTTGAAGTTGCACCATTTGCACCTGAATTCACTTGCGCCAATCTATCTGTATCTGTCCCTACTTGTCCTGTTACTGTTTGTGTTCCACCAGCAAGTGTTAAAATACCCATATTTGTATCTGCTGTTGAGATAGAAGATGTAATATTTTTTCCACTTGCTAATATTAACTCTGAACTATTTGTAGCACCATTATTATTTAAAACTGTACTATTTGAGTAGACATCTCCATTTATTGTTGTAGCTGAATAATTTATTGGATTTGTACTACTTCCTATATTTAAAGTATTTAAATCTAATAATGTTGATGTTCCTACATTTCCGCTAATTGTTTGTGTTAAATCTGTAGTTGTTAATGTTCCTTGATTATTAGCAGTCGTTACAACATTCCCACCAGTTAAATCAGAATTTAGAATAACATTTCCTGCTGTATTAAAACTAAGAGTATTAGTAGTTCCAGCAGATAAATCAACTGTTGAATTAAAAGTTACTTCGTTTGTTGTATTTACATCTATAGAACCAGCTGTTACAGCTCCTGTAAAAGTTGCACTTCCATCTAGTTGAATATTTCCATCTTCAATATTTGTATTACCAGAAATAGTGTTTGAACCATTAAAAATTAAATTTGCAGTATATGCAGAAGATATAGCTGTTGTTAAATTATATGTTGTATTAGCAGTAATATTTACGCTACCTAAAAGAGTTGCAGAAGAAAGAGTTGTGGTATCTTTTGTAATATCTAACGCATTTGCACCAGCATCAAAAGTTAAATTTAATACTAAAGGAGAGTATGTTGTATTTAATGCATAAGTAGAAGAATCTACAAATCCATTACTATCGTCATCATTATCTACTGTAAATGTTGGAGCATAAGAACTAGTAGTCCAAGAAGTAGGCTTAAACACTACACTATCACTAGTTACTTCAGTTCTTGTTACGGCTGCTGTTCCAGAATTTATTCCTGTTTGAACTGTAATATCAAAAGTACCTGTTGTAACACTTGATGTACCCGAAGTATTTGATGCAATATCTGCAAAATAATCTGTTGCCACAGCTTTTGTACTACCAAGTGTTAGCATTCCGCCTATTAAAGCAATAGACATTGCTAAACCTATTTTTCCACCCTTTAAGATACGAAATCTCGTATCTATAACTCTAAATGAATTCATGATTAGAGTTCTCCTTAGTTTTTCAATACATCATAATTGTCTTTATTATATCTAATCAATACTGAAATATCAGGTGTTTAGATTATTTTTTAATTATAAAAAAAGCTATTTATTTTCCTAAAATATCGCTCGATTCCATCAAAAGAGTGATTTCCACCCTCTTCGATAATAAGCTCTGTCTCTTCTAATTTTAAAGCAGCTTCACTAAAATCTAAAACTTCATCTTCTTCTTGTAAAAGTGTTATAAAATTTGAAGGATTTTTTATATAATCCACTTCATAATTTTTTAGTGATTTTATATGATTTTGATTAAATTCAAATCTTGAATTATCATAATAATTTGTTACAAAATCAACACCTTCATATCTATCTAAAGTTCCCCAAGGATTAACAGCTGGATTTATTAAAACAGCTTTTAAATCATACTTATTTGCTAGAAATAAAGCATAAAATCCACCCAAAGATGAACCTACAAGATATACTGGTTCTTCTTTACTTAAAAAAGCTTCTATTATTTGCTCTAATGTGTCAATAGCTAAATTTGGTATTGTTGGAAGGGAAATTGTAATAACCTCATCTTCAAAATACTCTTTAAATTTTTGTGGTTTTGAACCAAAACCTGAACTCGCAAATCCATGTATATATATTATCATTTTATTATTTTCCAATCTTTTTATCATTATAATTAGAGAATATTACAATAAAAGGGTTGATAATGAAATTATTTTTAAAAATCATACCGTTGTGTCTTTTATCTTTTAATTTAAATGCAGAAGTATTCTCAGTTTTTTTAGAAAACGATGTAATTAATGGTGAAGATAAACACTATACAAATGGCGTAACATTTACTTATCTAAGCAATAAAGATACTAATAATTTAGTTACATATAACAATAAGTTTCTTGATTTAATATCAAAGATACCTACTTTTAATGATGATACAAAGTATCAAACATTAGGTATGACTTTTTCTCACCTTACATTTACACCTAATAACACGGATACAAAAGAAAAAATTGTAAATGATTCTCCTTATGCTGGAATAGCTACAATGGATTTTATTTTATATAAATGGGAAGAAGATTTTTTTCATGAGTATATTTTAACTTTAGGAATGGCAGGTCCTAGCACCTTAGCTGATGAATTTCAAAAAGAGTATCATAATATAACAGGAAACAATGAAACAAAAGGTTGGAATAATCAACTAAAGGATGAATTCTTATATAATTTTGCCTACTCTTATGGATATAAAGCCTTTAAACATGAATTTAATTATGGGAAAATGGATTTAATAAATAATTTTAGAATTGATGCTGGAAATTATAATAGAGCTATTATGGTTGGTTCGATGCTTAGATATGGGAACAACTATCCAAATAATTTTAATACTGTTGGAAAATTTATAGGAGCAAATGAAAACAAACTTCTAAATCTTGATTCAAATACAAATAAAAGTTTTGCTTGGTCAATATCTTATGGACTTGGATATACATATACAGACTATTTTTATGTAAATGATTATGATAAATCATACCAACTAGATGAACTAAATGACACTTTAATACAAGTAATATCTTTAGATACTTACTTTGAAAAACTTGTTATATCTCTTAGTTTAAAAAGTGCTAACTTCATAGAAGTAAATCATCAAAATGAAAGAGAAACTTGGGGAGGAGTAAATATTGCTTACTTATTTTAAGTAAGCATATTTTCTCTCAAGGCACTTCTTGAAGCCTTGTCCACAAGATTAAAAATAGTATCGATTTCATCTTTTAAACTATTTTTTTTATGACCTTTAACTTTTATAAAAGTTAAGTTTAATTCATCTGTTTTTTCAAAAAACTCTTTATATAACTCATGATTATTCATAAGCCTAGCACTTGAAGAATGAAAATTATTTTTTTCCAACTTTTCTCTTCTATCTGGTAAACCTATGATATTTTGGCAATCTGTATAAACTTCTAAAATTACCTCTTTATTCTTTATTTCTTCTAAACTCCAAAGTAATGTTTGAAGTTCGAGTTTTGTTGAAGAGGTATCTTCAAATCTTTTTATTTTTATATCTTTTTTCATATCTTCAAAAGAAATATTTTTTTCTTCTAAAATCAAAAAGCTTCCAAAACCTATTTTTTCTTGGGGATTTACACTCGAGTCTGTGAATAGTTTTATTTTTTTCATAAAGGATTGTATTGTATTTTATATTACAAAATGACATATTTTAGAAAGGCTATAAGAAATTTGATTATAATTGGGCTATAAAATTCATAAGGCTTTATTATGGCAAAAAAGAAAATATCACTTTTTGAGTGTCAACATTGTGGAGAACAAGCTACAAAATGGCTTGGAAAGTGTCCAAATTGTGGTTCATGGGATTCATTTATAGAATTAAATCAAGAACAACAAGAAGTTTTAAAACATTCATCAAAACTTGTAAACACAATTTCAAAAGCCATACCAATTACTCAAATACAACAAGATAATGTAACTAGATTTTCATCTTTTAATGATGAATTTGACTTAGTTCTTGGTGGTGGAATAGTTCCTGGAAGTTTAACACTAATTGGGGGAAGTCCAGGAGTTGGAAAATCTACCCTACTTTTAAAAGTTGCAGGAAGTATTGCAAAATCTGGGAAAAAAGTTCTTTATGTTTCAGGTGAAGAGAGTGCTGGACAAATAAAATTGAGAGCAAATAGATTAGATGCAAATCACGATAGTTTATATCTGTTAAGTGAAATAAAACTTGAAGAGATTCAAGATGAACTTTTAAGAGAAAATTATGAAGTTGTAATCATTGACTCTATTCAAACAATCTACTCATCAAATCTAAGCTCAGCACCAGGAAGTGTGAGCCAAGTGAGAGAAATCACCTTTGAGCTAATGCGTAAAGCAAAAGAGTCAGATATTGCAATGTTTATAATTGGTCACATCACAAAAGATGGAAGTATTGCAGGTCCAAGAGTACTTGAACATATGGTTGATACGGTTTTATATTTTGAGGGAGAAGCTAGTCGTGAACTGCGAATGCTTCGAGGTTTTAAAAATAGATTTGGAAGTACCAGTGAAATTGGTATTTTTGAGATGACAGCTGAGGGATTAATAAGTGCAAAAGATATAGCTTCAAAGTTTTTTGATAAATCAAAAGCTCAAAGTGGTTCAGCTCTTACAGTTGTTATGGAGGGAAGCCGTGCTATAATTTTGGAAGTTCAAGCACTTGTAACTGAAAGCACTTACCCAAATCCAAAAAGAAGTGCCACAGGTTTTGATGCAAATAGACTTACTATGCTTTTAGCTTTACTTGAAAAAAAGATTGATTTACCTTTAAATAATTATGATGTTTTCATAAATATAAGTGGTGGAATAAAAATCAAAGAAAGTAGTGCAGATTTAGCTGTGATTGCTGCAATTATCTCTTCATATAGAGATAGACCTATTTCAAAAGAGTCAGCATTTATTGGAGAAGTTTCATTAACTGGTGAAATAAAAGATGTTTATTCTATTGATTTAAGGTTAAAAGAAGCACAAGCACAAGGTATGAAAAAAGCTGTAATTGCACAAAAAACAAATCTGAAACTTGACATAAAAACTTACGCAGTTGATGAAGTTTCTAAAATGATAGAACTATTTTAAGGAAAAAAATGATTGATTTAGATAATGGAACGCAGTTTGAAATAGATATTTTAAGTTTAGAAAAAATTGCAAACTCGCTTACACAAAAAGATATTGAACTTCTTGTTGTAAATAATGATGAAATACAAGAATTAAATAAAGAACATAGAAAAATTGATAAAGCAACTGATGTGTTAAGTTTTCCAATGGATTTTGAAATGCCAAATATGCCATTAGGTTCAATAGTGATTTCTACTGATTTTGTAGAAGAAAAATCAAAAGAGTATGGGCATAGTTTTAATGAAGAGTTTTCGTTACTGTTTATTCATGGAATCTTACATCTTTTAGGATACGACCATGAAGTTGATAATGGTGAACATAGAGCTAAAGAAGAAGAACTAATAAAAGAGTTTAATTTACCAGATAGTTTGATAGTTAGAAATTCGTAAAAAAATAGCCTAGTTAAAACTAGACTATTTTCTATACTATTTTGAACAATGAGGGCAAAGACCGTTTAAAACTATATTTGTTGAATCAATTTTAAATGAAGTTAATTTTGAAGCTTCGTTTAAAATAGTTGTAGTATCTAACATTACATCTTCAATATAACCACAAGAAGAACAAACTAAATGGGCATGTTCTGCTTTAACTAACTCATAAACTGATTTAGTATTTGGAATTTTTACCTCTGAAAGAAAAACTTTTTCAACCATTGCATTTATATTTTTATAAATAGTTGCTAATGATACTGATGGAAATTTTGATAATAGTTTTTTGTATAAATCATCAATATTCATATGTCCATTTTTGTAAAGTTCTTCAACAATTGCTACTCTTTGAGGAGTAACTTTTAAATCATATTCTTTTAATAAATTTGTATAATTTGTCATATAACTCTCCCTTTTGCGGAATAATACTATTTTAATATTTATTTCCACATAAATTATCAGTAGTTTAAAATATATTTCAATTTTAAATTGACATAAGGAATTATAACATAAATTTTTCTCAAAGGATAATAATTTTCTTTTAAGTTTAAATATTTTATACTTTCAAATAATAATTATTATCCTTTAATAAAATATATTCTATTTTATACTGGAATGATTTTTATAAAATGCTATAATAAAAACAATTTAATGTAGGAGTTAAAATGAGAAAATATGAAACTTATAAATGTAACAAATGTGGAAATGAAGTTGAAGTACAAAATGTTGGTGGAGGAGTTCTTCACTGTTGTGGAGAAGCAATGGAGTGTATTACAACAGATTTAACTTCAGTAGTTTTAATGAAAGCTTTTGCTGGTGAATCAATGGCAAGAAATAAATATGAATATTTTTCAAAAGTTGCTCAAGATGAGGGATATAGAGATATTGCTGAACATTTCCAAAGAGCTGCTAATAATGAAAAAATGCATGCAAAACTAGAATTCAAAGCTTATAATGTATTAAATTATGACAGAGAACTTGACAATACAAGTGGAAATTTACAATATGCAATTAATGGTGAATCATATGAAAATACAACTATGTATCCAGATTTTGCAAAAATAGCTAAAGATGAAGGTCATTCAGATATTGCAAAAATGTTAGAGATGATTGGTAAAATTGAAATTGAACATGAAAATATGTACAAAATGCTAAAAGACAGACTTGATTCAGGTAAAGAATATGTTAGTGATGATGATGAAGAGTGGATTTGTGAAATCTGTGGACATGTTCATAGAGGGAAAAAAGCTTTGAAAGTTTGCCCAGTTTGTAAACACCCTAAAGAATATCAATCAAGACTAAACTCTAAAAAATAGTTTAACCTCTAAAAAATAATATCTTCGATAATATAACAAAAAAATTGTCGGAGATATTTTTTGCGAAAGATTTTATTCTTATTTTTATTTGCAGTAATTCTAAATGCAAAAACTTTTTCTATTGCTACATATAATGTGGAAAATCTTTTTGACTTAAATAAAGATGACAATGAATATAGTGAATTCATACCAAATACTCCATCAAACTGGAATGAAACAAATTTTGATATCAAAATAAATAACTTAATAAAAGTTATAAAAGATATAGATGTAGATATTTTAGCTCTTCAAGAGATTGAAAATAGAGAGTTAATGCAATTACTTTTAAAAAAACTTCCTGAATATAAATACTACTCTTTTATTAAATATCCGGATTCTGCAATAGGTTTAGGAATTTTGTCAAAAATAGAGATAAAAGAAAACAATAACTTAGATGTAAAATTTAGAACAAAACAATTTAGACCAATACTTGAAACAACTTTTATATATGAAAATAATGAATTTAAAGTTTTCAATAACCACTGGCCATCAAAAGCTTTTGGAGAAAGTTATAGAATAAAATATGCAAAAAACTTACAAGATAGAATAAGCCTACTTCCAAAAGATTATGATTATATTTTAATAGGTGATTTTAACTCTGATTATAATGAAATGCAAACTTTCAAATCAAATCAAAAACTAAATAATACTAGAGGAATAACAGGAATAAATCAAATTTTAAATACAGTTATTAATAATAATATATTTGTAACTTACGATGATATTTTAAAAAATGAAAAAAGAGTTCATTATAATTTATGGCTTGAACTATCTAATAATGAAAGATTTTCAAGTAAATATATGGGACAAAATATCACTCCTGATAATATTTTAATTCCTGCTGCTTTATTTGATTCAAAAAAAGTATCTTATATTCCAAACTCTTTTACTGTTTTTAAACCTAATTATCTATATGAAAATAATGTGGTTAAAAGATGGCAAATGAGTAATGAAAAGTTTTTTAAAATACATAAAGGAGAAGGTTATTCTGATCATCTTCCAATATATGCAAAATTTTCAACAAATAAAGATGATACTTCACCTCTTAAATCAATAGAAGAGAATCAAAATAATAGACTAACAACTATTTCAGATTTATATACAAAAGAGAAATTAACAAATCCTATTGTTTTAGAAAAGGTAGTTGTTATTTATAAAGATGATGAAAAAGCTATTATAAAAAAAGTGAATGATAGAGCAATCTTTATCTATGCAAAGGCAAAAGAGTTGAAACTTGGATACTCTTACAATCTTCAAATTAATCAAATTTTTAATTTTAATGGATTAAAAGAGATAAAAGAGTTTACTGTTTTAGATGAATTAAAAAAAATAGATGATTTTAAATCTTTTTATTTAAATGCAAAAAACATAAATATTTTTGATTTCAAATATGAAAATGAAATTATCACAAATCTAACAGGTATTGTAAAATATTCAAAATTATATTTAGATGATGGAAGAGTAATAAAACTATATTCAAATATTAGAAATATTCTTCCAAAAAATGGCGAAACAATTACAATTACAAATGGTCATTTAGCCTCATATAAAGGGAATATGCAAATTATTCTTTATTCTACAACAGATTTTAAAATAGGATTTTAATGTTACTCAAATCAATTTTCACAAATAGTTCAGGAATTTTAGTTTCTAGGGTTTTAGGGTTTATAAGAGACCTTTTAACAGCATCGGTTTTAGGAGCTAATATCTATTCTGATATATTTTTTGTAGCTTTTAAACTGCCAAATTTATTTAGAAGTATCTTTGCTGATGGTGCTTTTACACAAGCTTTTATTCCATCTTATGCAAAATCAAAACATAAAATTAGATTTTCTTCAATCATCTTTTTACAACTATTTGGATTTTTGATTATTTTATCTTTGTTAGTTATGACTTTTTCACATCTTGTGGCAAAAGCAATTGCTATTGGATTTGATGAAAAAACCTTAAATTTAGCAGCACCTTTATTTGCCATTAACTTTTATTATTTACCAATGATTTTTGTGGTTACCTTTATGGGAGCATTATTACAATACAAAAAACATTTTGCTACAAGTGCTTTTTCAACTGCTTTATTAAATTTAGCAATGATAGGTTCACTTCTAATTGCTCAAAATATGGAAAAATATGATATTACATTTTATTTATCTTATGGTGTTTTAGTTGGTGGTTTTTTACAAATATTAGTTCATTTATACGCTGTAAAGAAATTAAATTTATGCAAAATTTTTCACTTTAAAAAACATGAAAAAAAAGAAGAGAGTAAATTTTATAAAAACTTCTTTTCAGCAACTTTTGGTTCTTCAACACTTCATATTTCAGCATTTATAGATACTTGGTTAGCCTCTTTTTTAATGAGTGGTTCAATTTCATACCTTTATTATGCAAATAGAATCTTTCAACTTCCCCTTGCTATTTTTGCGATAGCAACTTCAATAGCCCTATTTCCAATGGTAGCACGAGCTATTAAAAATAAAAATGAAGATGTTGCATTAAAATTGATGAAAAAATCAGCCTTAATTTTATTTGGTTTATTATCTATTTCTGCAGTTATTGGTATAGTTTTTAATGAATTTATTATAAAACTTCTTTTTGAAAGAGGAGAATTTACAAGTGCTGATACTCAAAATACAGCTTTAATTTTAAGTATGTATTTAATTGGATTATTACCTTTTGGGCTTTCAAAGATTTTTTCACTTTGGCTTTATGCAAAAGAACAACAGTTTTTAACAGCAAAAATATCAATGTACAGTTTAAGTTGTAATATTATTTTTTCTTTAATTCTAATCAAACCTTATGGAGCAGCTGGACTTGCATTTGCAGGAACTATTGGTGGATTTGTATTGTTTTTCTTAACTATCAAAGCTTTTGGATTTAAAAAATTTATTGAAATGTTTAAAAAATCATAATTCTATGCTCCTATTTAGTATTTAGTAAGATTTAGGTACAATCTAGCTTTTATTTAAATAATTAGGATTATTAATGAGAGACTTTTTTAGACAATATTCACCTTATTACAAAAATTACAAATTATACTTTTTTTATTCATTTATAGGGATTATTTTAGTTTCTGCTTCAACATCTGGAACTGCTTATGTAATTCAACCTTTACTTGATGACATTTTCATAAATAAAAACAAAGAGATGCTTTATATGATGCCATTTATCATAATTGCACTTTATGCGGCAAAAGGTTTTGGAAGATACATCCAAGCTTATTATATATCTTATATTGGTCAAGATATAACAAGAATAGTAAGAGATAAACTTTTCTCTCATATTTTAACTTTAGATATGGATTTTTTTCAAAAAAAACACGGTGGAGAACTTGTAAGTAGAATCACAAATGATATAAATAGAATTCAAAGTGCAATTTCAAACAGTGTTGCAGAATTTATTAGAGAATCTTTAACAATTCTTGGACTTATTGGATTAGTAATTTATCATTCACCAGAACTTGCATTTTATGGTTTAATAGTTTTACCACTCGCAATTTATCCTTTATCAATACTAGCAAAAAAAATGAAAAAATTATCTTTTAAATCTCAAGAGAGTAACTCAGATATTACAACTTCACTTAGTGAATCTTTTAATAATATTGAGATAATAAAAGCAAATTCTAGTGAAAAAATTGAAGCTACAAAATTTTCAGTTCATAATATGATTTTCTTTAAATACAATATGAAAGCCCTAAAAACAAATGAATTAACTTCTCCTTTAATGGAAATAATAGGTTCATTCGCTTTTGCTGCTGTTATTATTGTTGGTGGTTCAAAGGTAATTTCAGGAGAAATAACAACAGGAACTTTCAGTTCATTTATTGCAGCACTTTTTATGCTTTATACTCCTATCAAAAAATTATCTTCTTTATACAATAAAATGCAAGATGCCCTTGCTGCAAATGAAAGAATCAATGATATGTTTGCTCAAAAAGCAACAATAACATCAGGAGAGTTGATTTTCCCAAAAAATATTGAAACTATAAATTTCAAAGATATTTTCTTAAAATATGACGATTTCACAGCATTAAAAAATATAAACTTAAGTGCAGAAAAAGGTGAAACAATTGCTTTAGTTGGAGACAGTGGTGGTGGGAAATCTTCATTGATAAATCTAATAATTAGATTTTATGATACAACAACTGGAGATATTTTATTAAATGATAGTTCAATAAAAGATTTTGATATAAAATCTTTAAGAGAAAATATATCAATAGTAACCCAAAGAGTTTATATTTTTAATGACACAATAGCTGCAAATGTAGCTTATGGCTATGAAATAGATGAGATAAGAGTTATTGAAGTTTTAAAACAAGCCCATGCTTATGATTTTGTAATGGCTATGAAAAAAGGCGTAAATACTATTTTAGATGAATTTGGAACAAATTTAAGTGGAGGTCAGCGACAAAGAATAGCAATTGCTAGAGCTTTATATAAAAATCCACAAATATTAATCCTTGATGAAGCAACATCAGCATTAGACAATGAAAGTGAATCAATCATAAGTGAAGTTATTCAAGAAGTTAGCCAAAACAAAATTACCTTTATCATAGCTCATAGATTAAGCACTATAAAAAAAGCAAATAAAATAGCTGTTTTTAAAGCTGGTGAAATTGTTTGTATGGGAAATGAAAAAGAACTTTTAAACTCTTGTACAGAATATCAAAGATTATATAATCTTGCAAATATGTGATAATTTAGTATATAAAAAACCATTAAAACCTATATTTAATGATTTTTAGATAAAATGCATTAATTTTAAAAAAGGGATAAACTTTGATTAGCTACAACACACTAAAAAAAATCTTATTTAGATTTGAACCAGAAACTGCACATAATATTGCAGAATATGGTTTAAGAGTTTTAGGTAAATGTAAAATTGCAAAAGCTTATATGGAAAAGAAAAACTATATAGCAAATCCTAAATTAACTCAAGAAGTTTTTGGTGTGAAATTTGAAAACCCAGTTGGACTTGCTGCTGGATTTGATAAAAATGCAACGATGATTAAAGCTATGAAATCTTTAGGATTTGGATTTACAGAAATTGGAACTATGACTCCAAAACCTCAAGATGGAAATCCAAAACCTAGAATGTTTAGATATCCTGAACAAAAATCAGTTCAAAATGCGATGGGATTTAATAACAAAGGTGCCCATAAAGTTTTAAAAAACTTAAAAAAAGTTTATCCTTTTTCTATTCCAGTTGGTGCAAATATTGGAAAAAACAAATTTACTCCTGAAGAGTTTGCACTAAGTGATTATAAAAGTCTAATCAAAAAATTTGAAGCAAATAGTGATTATTTAGTAATAAATATTTCAAGTCCAAATACTCCAAATTTAAGAGATTTACAAAACGAAAAGTTTATTACTGAACTTTTTACAATGGCAAAAGAACTTACAGCAAAACCAATTTTACTAAAAATCGCACCTGATATGGAAGTTGCAATGGCAATAGATTTGTGTAATAGTGCTATAAATGCAGGAGCAGCTGGAATAATTGCTACAAATACAACAATTGATTATAGTTTAGTTCCAAATTGTCAAAATTTTGGAGGACTTTCAGGAGCTTGTTTAACGCAAAAGTCTGCTAATTTATTTAAAGAACTTGGACAAGAATTATTTGGAAAAACTGTTTTAATCTCTGTTGGTGGAATTTCAAATGGTGCACAAGCTTATGAAAGAATCAAAAATGGTGCAAGTTTAGTACAAACATATTCAGGAATGATTTTCGAAGGTCCATCGATGGTTCGAAAAATAAATGAAGAGATATTAGAATTAATGGCAAAAGATGGATATGAAAATATTTCACAGGCTATTGGAGCTAATTTAAAATAAAAGGAACAAATAATGAATAGCATAAAAAACAGTAATTTAATTAAAATATTCATTATTCAATTTTTTTTATTAATTACAATTTCGGGAGAATTAATGAGCAATAGCTTACCAAAATATCATACAAAAACTTTAGAAAATGGCTTAGAAATAGTTGCAATTCCTATGAAAAATGGTTCAGGTGTAATTTCAACTGATGTTTTTTATAAAGTTGGAAGTAGAGATGAAAAAATGGGTAAAAGTGGAATTGCTCACATGTTGGAACACCTAAATTTCAAATCTACAAAAAACCTTAAAGCTGGTGAATTTGATGAAATAGTAAAAGGATTTGGTGGAGTTAATAATGCTTCAACTTCATTTGACTATACGCACTATTACATAAAATCTGCTTCAAAAAATATGGATAAATCATTAGAATTATTTGCAGATTTGATGGAAAATCTAACACTAAAAGATGAAGAATTTCAACCAGAACGAGATGTTGTAGCAGAAGAAAGAAGATGGAGAACTGATAACAATCCAATGGGATATTTACAATTCAGACTTTTCAATAATGCTTACATTTATCATCCATATCACTGGACTCCAATTGGATTTATGAGCGATATTTTAAATTGGAAAATTGAAGATATAAAAGATTTTCATAGCACTTATTATCAACCTAAAAATGCGATAGTTGTTGTTGCTGGTGATATTGATGAAAACGAAGTATTTAAAAATGTTGAAAAACATTTTAAAAACATAAAAAACACAAAAGAGATTCCTTCAAAACTTCATACTGTTGAACCTGTTCAAGATGGTGAAAAAAGAGTTGTAATAAATAAAGAATCTGCTGTTCAAATGTTAGCTATTACTTATCATATTCCAAATTTTGAGCATAAAGATCAAGTTGCATTATCAGCTCTTAGTGAACTTTTAAGTAGTGGTAAAAGTTCAATTTTACAAAAAAAACTTATTGATGAAAAAAGATTAGTAAATACAATTTATGCCTATAATATGGAATTAAAAGACCCTGGAATATTTATGTTTATGGCAGTTGCAAATGAAGGTGTTGAAGCTAAAGAGATAGAAAAAGAAATTTTAGATACAATTGCGCAAATCAAAAAAGGTGATATATCTCAAAAAGATATTGATAAGATTAAAATAAATACTAAAGCTGATTTTATTTTTTCACTTGAAAGTTCAACAGAAGTAGCTTCTTTATATGGTTCATATTTTGTAAGAGATAATATCAAACCTCTTTTAGAGTATGAAAAAAATGTGGATAAACTAACTAAAGAAAATTTAATTGAAGTTGCAAATAAATACTTAAATGAAAATAATTCTACAACGGTTATTTTAAAACAGGAAAAGAAGTAATGAATTGCTCAATTAGTAAAACAAAATTTGGTGAAAAACCAGAATTTGAATATCCTATTCCACTTTTTTTAGAAGAGATGGGTGAAAATAGATTAAAGAAATTATTTAGTGATTTTTATGATTTAGTTGTGGATAGTGATATTGGGAATTTTTTTCCGCAGGATGAAGAAGCCCTAGAAAAAATAAAAGCTCACAATGTGAAGTTTTTTATTGAAGCTTGTGGTGGCGAAAAACATTATACAAAAGCTGTTGGACATTTTGATATGTTAAAAACTCACGAACAATTTTCAATAACTGAAAAAGCAAGACGTGAATGGCTTGGATGTATGGAAGAAGTTTTAAAAAATGTTGATATTTCAGAAGAAGCAAAACAAAGTTTTTGGAACTTTTTAGAAACTTTTTCAAAACATACAGTAAATGTTGATGAGAGATTAGAATTAGAAGATTTAGTAGTAAGTAAAGGATAGAAAAAAATATGGAAATTATTACCGGTTCAATGACCGCACTTGTAACACCATTTAGAAATGGGAAAGTTGATTTAGTTAAATATGAGTCTTTAATTAAAAGACAAATTGCTCAAGGTATAAATGCAGTTGTACCTGTAGGAACTACAGGAGAGAGTGCTACACTTTCATTTAATGAACATAAAGAGTGTATTGAAGTTGCAGTTGCTACGTGTAAGGGAACTAACACTAAAGTTATGGCTGGTGCTGGCTCAAACGCTACACATGAAGCTTGTGAATTAGCGAAACATGCTCAAGATGTTGGTGCAGATGCAATTTTATCTATTACTCCATATTATAACAAACCAACACAAGAGGGTTTATATCAACACTATAAAGCAATTGCAAACTCTGTTGAAATTCCATTTATGATGTACAATGTTCCAGGACGAACAGGTGTTGATTTAGATGCAAATACAACTATTAGACTTTTTGATGATATAAAAAACATCTATGGTGTAAAAGAAGCAACTGGTTCACTAGAACGTGCTATTTGCCTTTTATCACAAAGAAAAGATTTTGTTGTAGTTTCAGGTGATGATGCAATTGATTTTCCAATGCTTGCAAATGGAGCTAAAGGAATAATTTCTGTAACTGCAAATTTACTTCCTAATTTAAAATCTTTATTAGTAGATTGTGTTTTTAAAGGTGATTTAGAAAAAGCTAGACAAATAAATGAAGATTTATATGCTTTAAATTCTGTATTATTCTGTGAAAGTAACCCTATTCCTATTAAAGCTGCTATGTATTTAGCTGGTTTACTTGATACTTTGGAATACAGACTTCCATTAACTGCACCTAGTGCTGAAACAATGAAAAAATTAGAAAAAACTTTAGAAAAATATGAGGTAATAAAATAATGAATGAATATATGAATGGTAAAACTTTAGTAATTTCTGGTGGTACAAAAGGTATTGGTAAAGAGTGTGTTTATAAATTTGCGAGTAATGGAGTAAATGTTGCTTTTACATATAATTCAAATCAACAATTTGCAGAAGATATTTGTAAAGATATTGAAGAAAAATATAATGTAAAATGTAAAGCATATCCTTTTAATATTTTAGAACCAGAAAAATACAAAGAACTATTTGAAGAGATTGACAAAGATTTTGATAGAGTTGATTTCTTTATTTCAAATGCAATGATTTACGGTCGTGCAGTTGTTGGTGGTTATGGTAAATTTATGAAATTAAAACCAAGAGGTTTAAATAATATTTACACTGCAACTGTAAATGCTTTTGTTTGTGGAGCTCAACAAGCTGCAAAAAGAATGCAAAAAATTGGTGGTGGAGCAATTGTTTCTTTATCATCTACTGGAAATTTAGTTTACATTGAAAACTATGCAGGTCACGGAACAAATAAAGCAGCAGTTGAAGCGATGGTTAGATATGCAGCAAATGAACTTGGTGAATTTGGAATTAGAGTAAATGCAGTTTCTGGTGGTCCAATTGACACAGATGCATTAAAAGCATTTACAAACTATGAAGAAGTAAAAGCAAAAACAGCTGAATATTCTCCATTAAATAGAATTGGACAACCTCAAGATTTAGCGCAATCTTGTTATTTTTTATGTACAACTGACGCATCATGGATTACTGGTCACACTTTAATTGTTGATGGTGGGACAACTTTTAGATAATGTCAAAAGCACTAAATCTTCCAAATATACTGGCACTTTTTAGAATAGCATTAGCTCCGCTAATGCTATGGTTTTTTATAGATAGAAATAACCCTATATTCTCTTCATGGCATCCTTCTTGGTTTGATTATTTTGCTGGACTTATTTTTGTTATAGCTTCTGTTACTGATTTTTTTGATGGTTTTATTGCAAGAAATTGGAATCAAATGACAAAATTAGGTGGAATTTTAGATCCACTTGCTGATAAAATGCTTGTACTTGCAGGATTTTTAGGATTATTAGTAATTGATAGAGCTTCAGCTTGGGCTGTATTTTTAATACTTTCAAGAGAGTTTTTCATAACAGGTCTTAGAGTTGTGGCTGTTAGTGAAGGAAAAGATGTAGCTTCTACAATGGCTGGAAAAATAAAAACCGTTATTCAAATGATAGCTATTGGATTTCTAACAATGAATTGGCCATTTGCAACTGAACTATTATGGTTAGCAGTTATTTTAACAATATATTCAGGATATGAATATACAAGAGATTATTTCAAAAATTAAAGGCTTTTTTTGGGTACTATTACTTTTTTACTTGTTTTATCATTTTTAGTTTTTTTCCATGAATTGGGACACTTTTTAGCAGCTCGTTATTTTGGTGTAAAAGTTCATGTATTTTCAATTGGTTTTGGTAAACGATTATTTGCAAAAGAGTGGATGGGAACTACTTGGCAATTTGCTTTAATTCCACTTGGTGGGTATGTACAAATGAAAGGGCAAGATGACAAGAATCCCTCTTTAAAAGAAGATGGTGATGATTCATATAATACAAAAAAACCGTGGCAAAGAATTATTATTTTATTTGCAGGTCCTTTTGCAAACTTCATATTAGCAGCTATTTTATATTTTTGTATTGCAATGATGGGAGCAACTACTTTAGCTACCCAAGTGGGAAAAGTTCAAGAAAATTCTCCAGCATTTCATGCAGGAATTCTTCCTAATGATGAAATCATAAAAATAAATGACACAGATATAAAAGCTTGGGATGAAATAGGAAAAACTATTATAGATTCAGATGGTGCTTTAAAATTTTTCATTAAAAGAGATGGAGAGATTATTGCAAAAACAATAAATCCACTAGTATCTGATAGTGAAAATATGTTTAAAGAAAAAATCAAAAAAAGAATGATAGGAATCTCTCCATCTGGAAAAACGATCAAACTTGACCTATCAATAGGAGAATCTTTAGTTTTTGCTTACGAGAAAACTGTTTTAGCTTCTACCATGATTTTCCAAGGTGTTCAAAAACTAATCCAAGGTGCAATTCCAAGTAGTGAAGTGGGTGGTGTAATCTCTATTGGAAAAGTAATTTCAGATGCAAGTGAGAGTTCAATTATTGCTTTATTTGCAATAACAGCACTAATTTCAGTAAATCTTGGAGTTTTAAATCTTCTTCCAATTCCAGCACTTGATGGTGGGCATATTATGTTTAACTTATATGAAATGATAACAAGAAGAAAACCAAGTGATCAAGTATTTATGTTTTTAACTATTATGGGTTGGGTAATTTTAGGAAGTTTAATGCTTCTTGGAATTTATAATGATATTAATAGAATATTTCTAAATAACTAAAAAGAGAAACTATGAATAAACAAACAGCAACTAAAAATTTAGATGAAATTATCACAAAAGTTGAAGGTGCAAGACTTAGAATTTCTGAGCATCATATTGTAAAAATTATAGGAATTTCAAAATACTCAACAGCTGCTGATGTAAAAACTTTATATGAAGCAGGTCAAAGAGCATTTGGAGAAAATAAAGTTCAAGATTTAAAACAAAAAATGGAAGAACTTGATGAATTACCATTAGAATGGCATTTTGTGGGAAGCTTACAAAAAAACAAAATAAATAATCTAATAGATTTAAATCCTACTTTGATTCAATCTTTAGATTCTTTAGATTTAGCACTAGAATTAAATAAAAAACTTGAAGCTAAAAACAAAAAACTATCTGCCCTACTTCAAATAAATTCAGCTTATGAAGATACAAAATCAGGTGTAATGCCAGAAGTTGCTCTTGAAGTTTATAAACAAATTATAAAGCTTTGTCCAAATATAATTTTAAAAGGTGTTATGAGTATTGGCGCTCATGTGGAAGATGAAAAAATCATCAAAGAATCATTTAAAACTACAAAAAAGATATTTGATGAAGTTGTTCCATTTGGAGCGAAATATTGTTCTATGGGAATGAGCAGTGATTTTGAGTTGGCAATTGCAAGTGGTTCTAATATGATTAGAGTTGGTTCTACTTTATTTAAAGACTAGATTGATTTCTAGCCTTTAAATAAATCTACTATTCTTTATTTTTTCGCTTCACTTCTTATTTGAGTTATAGTTTTCCCACCTATTGAGTAATTATCAGTATTCACTTCTTCAATAATCACAACAGCGCTGTTTGCACCTCGACCATTAAAAACTTTTGCAAAAAGTTCAGTAATTCCTTTTGATAATTCCTCTTTTTGTTCTTTTGTTGCTCCAACATCTTCGTGGGTCATTTTTACATTTATAACTGGCATTTTATTCTCCTTTTAATTTAAGTATTTTAGTAAAGATTAGTAAAGCAATTCCACCTGAAACAATAAAAGCTGTAACATATAAAGCATAATCATAATTTTTGAAGTGTTCAATTAATGCAACACTATAAAGTGGTGCTGTTACTTGCCCTATTCCATAAGCTGTTGTTAATGCGCCCATTAACATAACAGGATTATTTCCAGCTAGTTTTCCACCAAGATTCATAAACAATGCAACCAATCCAATAAATGTTCCACCATATAAAATTCCTGAAAATAGATTTAAATAGATATTATTTGTCAAAGCTGAAATCATAATACCAATTACTTGTAAAAACATTGCAAGGATTATGATATTTACACTTCCATATTTGTGAGCTAACATCATCCAAATAATACAAGATGGAATTCCAGCAAGTCCCACTAAAGTCCAAGTAAAACTTCCAAAGCCTTCAAGCCCTTCTAAAGAGTTTATAATATCAGGTAAAAAAGTCCCTTGAACAACCATTCCCACACCCTCACAAAAATATGCCATAATTAAAATAATCACAAAAGGTGAAAAAAGTTTTTTATCAATATGATGTTTTACACTATTTTGTTTAACTTCATTATCATAAGACAAAATATACATAGAATAGAATGACATTAGAAAAGCAAAAATAGCTAAAACTATCCAAGATAATTGCCATGTCCCATTAAAATAAAATACAACTCTAACTATCAAATCACTAACTAATATTGAAAATCCAATTCCTGAAAAATGTATTCCCATAGCTTTTGTTTTATTTTGAATGTTTAATTTATTCATAACAATAGCAGATCCCACAACCAAAGCCATAGCAGCCCCAAATCCTGCAAGTATTCTTGATATTACCCAAATAGTCTCAGAAGTTGTGATTCCCAGCATAAGAGTAGTAATAACAGCTAAAAACATACCAAATCTAAAAAACTTTACTTTTGTATTTATATCTTTTATAAAAACTGCAAATATTGAACCTGCTAAATATCCAACATAATTAATAGAAGCCAAAACTCCTGCAAAACTAATAGTTAAATAATTTTCTAACATTGGAGGTAATAGTGATGTAAAAACAAATCTTGCAACTCCCACACCAATTATAAGTGCGATGATTCCTGCAAGTAAAATAGCTACATTTGAATTTTTATCTAATAAATTTATTGTTCTCATATATTTTTCCTTTTAAATTAGTGGTATAATATCACTAAAAATGATATTAAGTCAAATATCTAATCATGATTTATGATATAAGGAAAAGAGATATGGATTCAAGTTTATTAAAAGTTTTTGTTGAAGTAGCACGAGAAAACAGTATTACAAAAGCAGCAAATAAATTAAATTTTGCCCAATCAAATGTAACTTCAAGAATAAAACAGTTGGAAAAATCTCTAGGATTTGCCCTATTTCATAGAGTTCCCAAAGGTGTGATTTTAAGTAAAGAGGGAGAAAAACTCTATCCTTATGCGGTTGAAATTGTAAAAAAAGTTGAACTAGCAACCTTTAGTATGAAAAATATCAATAACCAAGAACATCTAATAATTGGCTCAACTGAATCAAATGCAACAACTAGAATTGTGCCTTTTTTGGTTCAACTTCATAGTGATTTTCCAAATATGAGTTTAGAACTAATCACAAATACAACAAGAGAAATCACAAAAGAACTGCTTGATTATAAAGTTGATATTGCATTTATTAGTGGAATTCCAAAACATAGTGATTTAATAGTTCTAAATAAAGTAGAAGAAGATATAGTTATTGTTGAACCAAAAATAGGAAATGCTCCAAATGTTTTTTTATCTTTTAAAAATGGTTGTGCATACAATGAATTTGGACAAACCTATCTAAAAAATAGTTCAAACGAAGATTTTAAAACTTTGGAATTTGGAAATTATGAGATAATTTTAGGTTGTGTAAAAGCAGCAATGGGAAAAAGTCTGTTGCCATTAAGTATTGTAAAAAAACATAAATATGAAAACGATTTAAAGATTACAAATCTACCAAAAGAGTTAGCAAATATGCCAACTTGTTTGGTTTGTAGAAAAGATAATATTCCTAAAATTGAGGATTATTTAAAAGAGTATAGTTTTTTATAATTTAGTAAATATCAATTTAATATAGAATCTAATGCTTTTTTAGCATTAGGCCATCTATTTTGAGCATTTAACATAACCATTAATACATCTTTATTACCTTTTTTTGCCCTTGCTATCAAACAAGCTCCTGCTCTTGCTGTATAACCTGTTTTTACTCCAATAACATAAGGATCAACTCTTAATAATTTATTACTTGAATAAACTACGTAAGTTTTTTTCGTATTAATTGCTTTAAAAGCATATTTATTCAGTTTAACAATAGAGTTAAAAGTTGAACTCTTAATTGCATATTCTGTTAATATTAATAAATCTTTTGCTGTGGTTTTATGATTACCTATATCAAATCCACAAGGATTAGTAAAATTTGTATTTCTCATACCCAATTTTTTTGCTTTAATATTCATCATATTTACAAAAATTTGTTTATTTCCTTTTCCTAAATAAATAGCTATTGCATTTGCAGCATCATTTGCCGATTTTATCATTGCTGCATGAACTAAATCTTTTAAATAAAATTTTTCACCTATTTTAAAATTTGCAATTGTTGGCTCAACTCTTTTCATTTCAGCTGTAATAGTTACGACACTATTCATTTTTCCACTTTCAATTGCAAGTAGCGCTGTCATTATTTTTGTTAAACTAGCAGGTCTTAATACTTGACTCTCATCTTTTGAAAATATCAATTTTTTATTACGTAAATCTTTAATAATAATTGCATCTACATCTTTTCCAATTGTATTAAAAATACCTACATTAGCAGAAAATGCAGTTAATGGAATAAATATAAAAAACAGAATTGCAAACAAAAATTTCATTAAATAACCTTTTTTAAAATTCAAATACATCAATATAAATATCAAGTTTATGTTGATTAAAAGTTTTTTGGATTTTATTTTTTAACTCTTTAATATCTTGTTCTATTTCATAACCTGTTTTATCATCTTGAACATTCATTGAAATGATGAGTAAAACTTCATCTGAACCTATAAACATACTTCTTACAGAATTTAAATGAACTAATACATGAGATTCTTCTTTTACCAAATTTTTAATTTGTTTTATAGTTTCTCTATCTAAACTCTCACCAACTATTAACTTTTTCAACTCAATAAATAAAATCGTAGATAAAGAAAGAAGTAATAATCCAATCATAAGTGCAGCAATTCCATCAAAAATAGGATGAACAAATAAAGAAAGTCCTAAGCCTATACCTAAAATAACTAAACCTAATATAGCTCCTGAATCTTCTATTAAAACTACTAAAATATGTGATGAAGAACTTTTTTCTATTGTTTTGAATATATCTTTTAATTTAGAATTACTCTCTTTTAAAGCAACTCTTAATGCTCCACCTTCTAAAACAATAGCAAAAATAATAATTGCAACAATAAGCCAAGGATATTGAATCTCTTGTGGATTCATTATTTTATGAATACCTTCATATATAGAAAACAATCCTCCTAATAAAAATAAAACCACTGCCACTACAAAAGACCAAAAGAAGTTTGCTTTTCCTTGACCAAAAGCATGAGCTTCTGATTTTCCTCTTCTTGATTGATGTTGTCCAACTAAAACTAAAATTTGATTTCCACAATCTGCTGTACTATGAATGGCTTCAGCCATCATAGATGCAGAACCTGTAAAAAATGCTGCAATACCTTTTGCAATGGCAATAAGACCATTCGCAACTAATGCAGCTTTAACACTTTTTGACATTTATATAACCTTTATAATTTTGATAATTTATGAATTTTTTTTTATTGTTAGAAATTAAGATAAAGGAGGAGCTCTTGGATTTGATAAGTTATATAAATCAATAGAGGAATGTATATTTAAACTTATAGTTTTTTCTGTTTTTAATAAAGAAATAAAAACATTTGATGCATTAATTACATTTATAATATCAATATCAAATATTTTTCTTTTTTGTAAATCAAAACTTGTATCTACTTCTAAATCATCAGAATAATTTATTTGTTCAAAAGAGAGAGAACTAGATTGTTTTGTATTTGTAATTTCTTCATTAATATATATATGTGAAGTAAACCATTGAATTGAAAAAAATGTTACGATTAGAAAAAATACATTTAAGTAATTTTTGTTTATTCTGGAGTTCATTATCACCACTATTTAAATTAAAACTGTAATAAATCTACAGTAATTGGAAAAACATATTATAAGGAATATTATTAAAACCTACTTACAAGAAAATTGCTTCTATAAATTATAGAAGGCAATTTTTGAATTTTTTTAATTCATCTTCAATGCTTGGAACTCTCATAAAATGTTCACCTATTAAAAATGCATCAGCACCAATCGAGTTTAATCTTTTTATTACTTCAATATCTGAAACACCTGATTCAGCAACAATGATTTTTCCATTTGGAATTAATGGAATCAGTTTATCACATAAAGTCATATCCATCTCAAATGTATCAAGATTTCTATGATTTATTCCAATAATTGTAGCTCCTGATTTTATAGCTTTTGTTAAATCCTCTTTATCGTGAATTTCAACTAAAACTTCAAGTCCTAAATGAATTGCATAATCATAAAGTTCTTTTAACTCTTTTGTTCCTAAAGCTTTTGCAATAAGTAAAATAAAATCAGCTCCATAAACTAACGCTTCAACAATTTGATATTTATCAACTATAAAATCTTTTCTTAAAAGAGGTGTTGGAACATATCTTCTAATTGCCGTTAAATACTCTAAGTTTCCTTGAAAATAGTGAGGTTCAGTTAAAACTGAAATTGCATTTGCTCCATTATTACTATAAGCTTGTGCAATTAAAATTGGATCAAAATCTTCTTTTATAATTCCTCTACTAGGACTTGCTTTCTTAACCTCAGCAATAATTCTAATAGGTTCTTCTTTTGTCGAAATTAAATAAGGTTTTACATCTCTTGGCGCATAAGGATTTGAAGACAGAGTTCTTCCTAATAAATCCAATGTTATCTCTTTTTTTCTAATTTCTAAATCTTGTTTTGTTTTTTCTATAATTTCATCTAAAATCACTTTTTACACTCCTTAATTTTTTCCCAATGTAATTTTATCTCTTCATCATTTAAGCCAATTTCATCAACAACTCTTTTCATCTGAGTATAAGCTTCTTGGCAATTTTTTAGTTTATATTGCCCCCAAGCTAAAGTATCAATATAAGCTATATTATCAGGTTCTTCAATTAATGCTTTTTTAACAAGACTAACACCTCTTTGTGCACTTATATTAAAATCTATTAATATGTAAGCTAAATAATTTTGGTATACATGATTATTTTCAGTTTCTAAAACTTTTTCTAATTTTATAACAACATTATTTAATATTTTACTTTTATCTTCTGCCATTTCAAACTCAATAATTGCTTCTTGAGCAAGATAATCTAAATTATTAGTATTTTTATATAATCTATCTAATAAATCATAAGCTTTTTTTGGCTGATTTGTTATCTTATATAAATTTAATAAAATATCATCTTCTTCTTTATTTTGTTCCAAAAACTCAATTGCAACACCAACATTATCTTTTGCAATATATTTTATTAATAATATTTTTGTTTTATTTAACATCAATAATTCATTGTTCTTTTTGTAATCAAAATACATCTCTTTTAAAAGAGGAATTAATTTTTCAGTTTTTTGATCTTTTTCATAAAAAGATAAAAGTTGCATAGATAGATTAAAATCATATCCATTTGATTTAATATATTGTTCAATTTTATTTGTTGCTTCATCTTTTTGTTCTAAATTGTAATATTGAATATTTGTTAAATTAAAAAATGTATTTGCGGAATTATTTATAACAAATGCTTTATCAAAAAATTCATATGCTTTTAAATAATTTTTTTGTTGTAAATAAATTGTTCCTAAAAGTTCATAATTTACATCATTTTTAAATGAAGTTGCTAATTTCTCTCCACTTTTTAAAGCTTCAGCAGAGTTTCCTAATTTAAATAATGCAAAAGTATATAATCTTAAAATAATCTCTTCTTGTTTTATATTATTCATATAATATTTTAAAGCATCTTTTTTTACTAACTCATAATCTTTTAAATTAGTTGATAATGCTAGATATTTTACAAAATATTCATAATTATTTGTTTTCTCAAATAAATTAAAATACAAATCTCTTGAATCATAATACATTCTTTGATTTTCTGATTCTAATGCTAAAATTATATATTGATTTTCTAATTCAAAATTTTTAGTTTTCACTTCAACAAATTTTATTTTTGATGGTTCTTTATTTTCTAAATCTAATGTTTTATTACTACACCCATTAAAAAGTAATAATAAGGAACAAAGGACTAAAGACTTTTTATAGCTGGGCACTCTTTGTAAACCTCTTCTTCATTTTCTTTAAAATAATCCCAAAAAGGGAAAGTCCTACATTGATTTGGTCTTACATTGTAAATAGAACATTGTCGTTTATCCAAATCAAAAAAACAACAAGCATAGTTATTTGAAGCTAATTGTATCTCTTTTATACTGTATTTATAGGCGATTTTATTTAAATATCTTTTTTTTAAATCTTCACTAGAAATTTTTTTATATAAAGCTAAAGCTTCAATTTCTTGTGAATTTATCCAAATATAACCACTTTCACCTATACAACAATTACCTCCGCAAGAATCACAACCACTTGGATTAAATGCAAAATTAAACCCATCTTTTTTAATTAAATTACTCAATATTAACCTTTATACTATGTGTTGAAGATTTTTTATATATCTCTTGAACTTCAGGAGTAAAATCATTATTTTCATCAAAAACTATTAAAGGCTTTAATATTTTCGTCAGAGATTTAGAGTTTCTTTTTGCATAAACCAATATTAGTGTTGCATCCTTTGAAACTTTTGGATGAACAAATTGTAAAGATTCTAAATTAAATTTATATTTATTTAACAACAATAATATTTGATTAATCTGCTTTACATCGTAACAGAAAAAAAACTTACCTTCACTATTTAAAATAGATGCGGTTTTTTTTATAAACTCTTCAAGAGGTAAAGAATCATTATATCTAGCAATTTTCAAACTTTCATTGTCACTTTTTATCACATCAGTATGATAAAAAGGCGGATTTGAAACACAAATATCGAATCTTTTATCAAATTCAATATTCCCAAAAGAACCTTCATATAATTTTGAATCTATTTTATTTGTTTCAGAGTTTTTTGTTGAGAAAAATTGAAACATTTTTTGTATTTCACATTGGTTAAGTTTTAGTTTTTCAAAATCTTTTGATACTAATAAACCTAATATTCCACTACCACTTCCAATATCTAATAATTCGCCTTTGATGTTCTTATATTTTTTTAAATTCTCTATTATAAAATAATATAAAAAATGTGTATCACTATTATAACAATAGCCATTTGTTGGCTGATATAAAACCAAAAATAATCCTTCTTTAATTTAATAGAATTATATCTAAGTTAAATAAATATGAGTTTTAATTAAATTATTAACTAATACTTTTATATAATAACTAGATAAATATTTTAAGCTTATTAATAGTTTATAAATCGATTTAGAATAACCTTATTATCTTGTAGCAAAATGTAACAAGAGTAAAATTCAACTTATAAATTGCAAAGATTAACTATCCAATAGTATTATTATAAGCTATTATTTGACGATAATATATTGAGTTTATTCAAGTATTGATATTAAAATAATTTAAGGAGAAATTATGTCTAATATGGAAGCTCCTGCAAATACTCCAGTTTGGGTTGACGAAGCTAGATGTAAAGCATGTGATAAGTGTGTTTCAGTTTGTCCAGCTGGCGTACTTGCTATGAGACAAGAAGTTCATTCTACTTTAGGTTCAATGATTAAAGTTGTTCACCCAGAATCATGTATTGGTTGTAGTGATTGCGAATTATCATGTCCTGATTTCGCGATTTATGTAGCTGATAAAAAAGAGTTCAAATTTGCAAAACTTACAGAAGAAGCAAAAGAGAGAAGAGAAGCGGTTATAAAAAATAATTATAGAGAACTAGAGGCGTAAGGAGAATTAATGGCAAGAGAAATAATTTCAACAGGTAATGAACTAGCAGCTAAAGCTGCAATTGACGCTGATGTTGAGTTTTTTGGTGGATACCCTATTACTCCTTCAAGTGAAGTAATGCACGTACTTTCTTCTGCATTACCAGCTAGAGGACATGCATGTATTCAAATGGAAGATGAAATTGCAGGTATTTGTACAGCATTAGGTGCTGCAATGTCTGGAAAAAGATCAATGACTGCAACATCAGGTCCTGGTATTTCTTTAAAAGCAGAAAACTTAGGAGTTGGATATATTTCTGAAGTTCCTTTAGTTATTATAAATGTAATGAGAGGTGGTCCATCAACTGGTCTTCCAACAAGAGTTGCACAAGGTGATGTTTTACAAGCAAAAAATCCAACTCATGGTGATGTAAAATCAATTACATTAGTACCTGGAAACTTAGCTGAATGTTATACTGAAACTGTAAGAGCTTTCAATTTAGCAGATAGATTTATGCAACCTGTATTTGTTTTATTAGATGAAACAATTGGTCATATGAGTGGGAAAGCTATACTTCCTGATTTAGAGCAAGTTCAAGCGGAAAAAATCTCTAGAAAAAGATTTGATGGAAATAAAAAAGATTATAAACCTTATGGTGTTGGAGCTGATGAACCAGCTGTATTAAATCCAATGTTTGAAGGTTATAGATACCACTTTACTGGACTTCATCATGGACCAACAGGTCACCCAACTGAAGATGCTGATATGTGTGATGCTTTAATGAAAAGATTATTCAATAAAGTTGATGCTCATTTAGACGAATTAGAATTAAATGAAGAATATATGTTAGAAGATGCTGATATGATGATCATTGCTTATGGTTCTGTTTCATTAGGTGTAACTGAAGCTATCAATAGATTAAGAAAAGAAGGTATTAAAGTTGGAATGTTCAGACCATTAACAATTTGGCCAAGTCCAGCAAAAAGAATTAAAGAGTTAATGGATAGATTTGACAAAGTATTAGTTGCTGAGTTAAATATGGGTCAATTTGTAGAAGAAGTACAAAGAGTATCTGGAAGATCTAATTTTGATACACTATTCAAAGCAAATGGAAGACCATTATCTCCACTAGAAATTATTGAAAAAGTGAAAGGAATGTAATTATGGCTTTTAATTATGATGAATATTTAAGAACAGATAAAATGCCAACACTATGGTGTTGGGGATGTGGTGATGGAGTTATTTTAAAATCTGTAATTAGAGCCATTGAAAAACTTGGTTGGAATATGGATGATGTTTGTGTTGTTTCAGGAATCGGATGTTCTGGAAGATTCTCTTCATACATTAACTGTAACACAATTCATACAACTCATGGTAGAACTTTAGCTTATGCAACTGGTGTTAAATTAGCTAATCCAGATAAAAAAGTTATCGTTGTTGGTGGAGATGGTGATGGTCTTGCAATTGGTGGAAATCATACAATTCATGCTTCAAGAAGAAACATTGACTTAAATTATATTATTATCAATAACTTCATTTATGGATTAACAAATTCTCAAACATCTCCTACTACTCCTCAAGGTATGTGGACTGTTACAATGAGTAGAGGAAATATTGACCCTACTTTTGATGCTTGTAAATTAGTTGAAGCAGCAGGAGCTTCTTTTGTTGCAAGAGAGACTATGTTAGACCCTAAAAAACTTGAAAGAACTTTAGTTAAAGCTTTTGAACATAAAGGTTTCTCATTTATTGAAGTATTCTCTAATTGTCATGTTAACTTAGGAAGAAAAAATAAAATGGCTACAGCTATGGCAAACTTAGAGTGGATTGATTCTATTTCTATGGCTAAGTCTAAATTCGAGAAACTAGAACCAGAAGAACAAAAAGGTATTTTCCCTACTGGTATTTTAAAACAAGATACTGAAGCAATGGAATATTGTGAAGCTTATGAAAAAGTAAAAGAAGCGCACAAAAATAAAACTATGGTTCAATTATAAGGAGATACACATGGCAACAAATAAAACATTAATGAGATTTACAGGTGTTGGTGGACAAGGTGTACTTCTTGCAGGTTCGATTTTCGCAGCTGCAAAGATCAAAGATGGTGGTTATGGTTTAAAAACAGCAACTTACACATCTCAAGTAAGAGGTGGTGCAACTGTTGTTGATATTACTTTACAAGATGATGAAATTTTATATCCTTATGCAAATGATGGTGAAATCGATTTTATGCTTTCAGTTGCACAAATCTCTTATAACCAATTTAAAAATGGTGTAAAAGAAGGTGGAGTTATCGTTGTTGAGCCAAATCTTGTTACTCCAACTGAAGAAGATAGAAAAAGATGGAAAATCTATGAGATTCCAATCATTACTATTGCAAAAGAAGAAGTAGGAAATGTTATTACTCAATCAGTTTTAGCATTAGCTATGGCTAACTACTTTACAGGTGAAACTGTATCTAATGATGTATTAAGAGCTACAATGCTTTCAAAAGTACCTGAAAAAGTACATGCGATTAATAATAAAGCATTTGATTTAGGTCTTAAATACGCAGCAGAAGCAGCTAACGCTTAATAATAAATATACTAAAAGACCTTCGGTCTTTTAGTAATTTTTACTTACTTATATACTTATTATAATCTTCTATCTTTTCCGCTAATCTTTTTGCCAAATAAATATTTGAATTTCCTAAACATGATAAAATAAAACTAGCCTCTTTTTGATATTTTTTTATTTTCTCAATATCCCAATGTTTTGGAGGAATACCTAAGTTTGTAATTCTATCAGCTAATTTTACCATCTGAACTTCGTAAGGTTGAGTAAGTAATCGCTCAATACTATCTCTCATTTGTTCTTGTTTTGAATCCAATGTTTTATTTTTTGTTAAGGCCTCAACTCCATTAGCAATTTTTTCTCCAAATTTAACATACAACTCATCATAAGTAATATTAGCATCTTCGATAACATCGTGTAACAATGCACAAGATATTGCTAAATTAGCTTTCTCTTCATCTAAAGAAGACTTTTCACAAGCATTTATTACTTCCATTGCTACACATGTTATATGAGCAAGATAAGGTAAACCTTTTGGAGTTTTTTGCTCACCATGAGCAATTGCAGCAAAATTTAAAACTTCTATATAATTTTCTTGGCTAAACATTTATTTATTCTCTTTTTTATGATTATTTATAACATTATCACTTTTTGAGAATGATATTAAATCTTCTACTGTTCTAATTTTAGAACTATCAATATTTGATAAGCTTTTTTCAAAAACAATAGTTGTAGTCAAAGCATCATAATAAGCTCTATGGTGATTATCAACTTCAATGTTAAGCAGTTCTTTTAAAAAACTCAAACCATATTTTTCAGATTCAATTGTTCTTTTTGCTAAATCAATTGAACAGATTTTTCTATTTAATAGTTTCCCTAAATGAAACTTTTCAAAAGAATCTGAAATAAATGTGTAATCAAATTTTATATCATGGGCGACAAAAACATCATCTTCTAAAAAAACTTTAAACTCTTGTAATACTTTTTCAAGTCTTGGAGCATTTTCTAACATTTTAAGATTTATTTTTGTAACTTCTTGAACATATGGAGGTATCTCTTTTGCATAAACTAAAGACTCAAATTTCCCAATAATTTGGCCATTTTTATATTTAACGGCACCTAATTCAATAATTTGATAACCTTTTTTTGCACTTCCACCATTTGTTTCAATATCAACTATACAAAAAGTTTGTTCTTCTATTGGTGTTCTTGTAGTTTTTATATAAACAAAATCTCCATCAAACTCTAAAGGTAATCCATTTGATAAAAGTAATTCAAATTCAAGTTCTGGTGTTTCATAAAAAGCATCTGATGCTTCTTTTAATAATTCTAAAAATTCTGTATATAAAATTGGTTCTTTTAATAATCGTTGTAAGACATTTTGTAGTTTAAATTGAGGTTTAGGAACTATCCTTCTATTTGATTTCATTTGCCTCTTTTACAAAATCTATCATTTTTTGTTTAGATTTTTTTCCTTTACTCTCTTCAACTCCGCTACTTACATCAACACCATAAAATCCATAACCATTTATCTCTTTTAAATTATTTGAGGTTAAACCACCTGCAAGAATAAATCTTGAGCAATCCATATCTTCAAACCATTCCAAAGCTACTCTTTTGCCTTCACCTCCAAAACCATCTACAAAAGCATCTACTAAATAATAATCCTTATTTAGATTTTTTAAATCTTTTTGTGATTTTGCTCTTATTACTTTTATATATTTAGTAGTAAGTAACTCATAATTCAATATCTCATTATCATCTATAATTTGTGCTAATTGCATTTTTGACTCATTACAAATTTCATTTATAAAATTTTCATTTTCATTTACAAAAAGTCCAACAGCTTGAACAAAAGGAGGCAGTTTTTCAACTATTTCTTTAGCTTTTAAAGGTGTAATATATCTTGGTGAATTAGCATAAAAAACAAAACCTAAAGCATTTGCTCCAGAATTTACTGCATCAAGTGCATCTTGTAAGTTAGTAATTCCACAAATTTTTACTCTCATATTTTAAACCTGCAGACTTTTTATAGCTTTTGAATAATCAGAGTTTCCAAATACATAAGATCCAGCAACAACGACATCAACACCAGCTTCTTTTAATTCATGAATATTCTTATCATTTACTCCACCATCTACTTCAATCAGACAGTTTGTATTTCTTTTATTTATTAACTCTTTTAATTTTTTAGCTTTTTCAATAACAGATGGAATAAATTTTTGTCCACCAAAACCTGGATTTACTGACATTAATAAAACCATATCTAAATCTTCTAGTAAATATTCAATAGCTTCAGGTGGAGTGTGAGGATTTAAAACAATTGCAGGTTTGATTCCATAATCTCTAATTTTTTGGATAAGTCTATGGGGATGATTTTCACTTTCTATATGAAAAGAGATGTATTCTGGTTTACATGGAGCAAACAATTCTACAAAAAATGTATTATCTTCTACCATTAAATGAATATCAAGGGGTTTTGTTGCAACTTTAGCAACTGGATTTACAACAACTGGTCCAATTGTCATATTAGGAACAAAATGTCCATCCATTACATCCACATGAATTAAATCACATCCAGCGTCACAAATCGCTTTTATTTCTTGTGCTAGATTTCCAAAATCTGCTGATAATATAGAAGGTGCTACAAGCATCTTTTTCAAACCTTTTTTCTAAATTTTGGTCGATTATATCATTT
>Ga0074195_1000226_pt1 | contig 43666 bp, 39 predicted proteins | sample EPASupsiteHSE623_FD_64525 | JGI IMG/M metagenome (GOLD analysis project Ga0074195, IMG submission 64525) | Bioremediated contaminated groundwater from EPA Superfund site, New Mexico - Sample HSE6-23 | ecosystem: Environmental > Aquatic > Deep subsurface > Groundwater > Contaminated ...
GCTGGAGCAGGTCCCAAGGGTTTGGCTGTTCGCCAATTAAAGCGGTACGTGAGCTGGGTTCAGAACGTCGTGAGACAGTTCGGTCCCTATCTGCCACGGGCGTTGGATGGTTGAGAGGAGCTGTTTTTAGTACGAGAGGACCGAAATGGACGAACCTCTGGTTTATCAGTTATCCTGCCAAGGGTAAGTGCTGAGTAGCCACGTTCGGAAGGGATAACCGCTGAAAGCATCTAAGTGGGAAGCCCACCTCGAGATGAACCATCCCTGAGGATTTAATCCTCCTGAAAGCACCAGGGAGACTACCTGGTTGATAGGGTGGAGATGTAAGCGCAGTAATGCGTTCAGTCGACCACTACTAATCTGCTGTGAGGCTTGACCATATTATCCTTCACTTTTTTAACAAAGAGCAATCTTGTCGCTTTTCTATGATACGAGTGCGCGCCGCATGCAATACGGCGGCCGATCGATGATGAATTCAAGATACGCACTGCTTCCCTTGATGAAGAAAGGCTCTTTTTGCTTTCCTTCTTCCCTTTCTTTCAGGTAATTATGCCTGGTGACTATTGTGAAGAGGCCACACCCGTTCCCATTCCGAACACGGAAGTTAAGCTCTTCAACGCCGATGGTACTGCCTTTGGGTGGGAGAGTAGGTCGTCGCCAGGCTTTTTTTTATTCAAAGGGCTCTCCTTCGGGAGAGCCTTTTGAATATATGAGACCCTGCCTGCCTTGACGCCGATTGCCCACCCTATCGAAAGAACCCCCCATAGCTTCGCACAACGCGTAGTGGTATTATCCTTGGCTGGAGTCAATGCCTTGAATATCAGAATTGGCCGGGACAAAATTCTAATTTTCTCTTTCTTCATCTCGGTCATCGCTATCGGATCAATCCTCCTTTCCTTGCCTGGCGTATTTTCCGCCAGCAAAATAAGCTACATCGACGCTCTTTTCACCTCGACAAGCGCCGTCTGCGTCACGGGACTCATAACCGTGGATACCGCCCAGTTCAGTCGCTTGGGCCACATCATCATCATGATTCTCATCCAGACGGGTGGTCTCGGCATCATAACCTTCGGGACACTTTACCTGGCATCGCCTCGTCGCAGGATTTCAATGTTCGGCAAAGGCGTTGTCGGAGATTATACGCTTCCGGAAGTGGAGTATCAGCCTAAAGTAATCATTCGGGCTATTCTTAAATATACCTTTGTATTTGAAGGCATTGGCGCCGTTGTCTATTGTCTGCGGTTTTACGCTCTTGGTTATCCGCTGTTCTATGGGCTCTTCCACGCCGTTTCCGCATTCTGCAACGCGGGTTTTTCAACTTTTTCCAACAATCTTGAATCGTTCGTCGGGGATCCCGTCATCAATTTTACCACGATGCTGTTGATCGTAGTGGGCGGCATAGGCTTCATCGTCATCAAGGATCTGCGAAAATACCTGACCGGCGCGAAAAGGCATCTCTCTTATCATTCTACGATAGTGTTGAGAACATCTGCGGCGCTCATCGTCCTTGGGGCGATCATTTTTTTCATTCTCGAGTATGGCGCTTCGATGCGGAATCTCAGCATCCCGCAGAAGATAATGGCAAGCCTGTTTCAGGCGATCACGCCAAGAACCGCGGGCTTCGATACGATAGCCCAGACCAGCCTCAGCTCAGGATCACAGCTGCTTACGATGATCCTCATGTTCATCGGCGCATCGCCCGCGTCTACGGGAGGCGGCGTAAAAACCACCACCTTCTTCATACTTCTGATGACCGCCCTGCGCTACAAGGACGGAAGCGACCAGATCAGCCATGAAGGCCGAAACATCATGCCGCGAACGGTGTATAAGGCTGTGGGTATCGTTATAAAGGCAATCATTATCGTACTTTTCGGTTCCGTCATCATCGTCACCGCGGAAATTCAAGCGAACCACGGCCTTCCTTTGATGGATGTCCTATTCGAGACGTTATCCGCCTTCGGTACGGTAGGATTGAGCAATAATGTCACCGCTTCCCTTCATACCGTATCAAAAATCGTCCTGATAATGACCATGTTCATTGGCAGGGTGGGGCTTTTCGCCTTAGCGCTCCCTAAAACGGACAGGGATGTCGAAGGATATGCCAAACTCCCTTCTGCCGATATCCTGATTTGATTGTTCGGAGGTTCCCATGAGGCACTACGCGTTTATTGGATTAGGTCCCTTAGCGATGAGCATGCTCGAGAGCATCTCCCAGGTCACCGATCAAATCGTCGTGATAGACAAGGATCCCCTCCTCATCGATAGAGTCAAGGATATGGTGAAAACCGCCTATATCGCTGATGTCCTCGATGAGGAATCCCTGCAGAGAATACTTCCCGAAGCGGTCGATGTCGCGGTGGTGGATTTTTCCTCGGACATCGAGGCTTCGCTGCTGGTGACGCATAGGCTGAAGAAGCTGGGCGTGGAAGAAATAATCGTAAAATCCGAGTCCGACGAGAGAAGCGAGATACTGAAGGTCATCGGCGCGACAAGAGTGGTAAATTCTGACCGCGAGGCTGCCGCGCGCATCGTACCCCTTGTCCTGTCCACGTCCCTTTACAACTTCATGCCCATAGGCGGAGAACTCGTCATGGCTGAAGTGAAGGTTCCGGAATATTTGACCGGCAAAACAATCATAGAAGCTGACCTGAGGCAAAAAAAAGGCATCAACGTGATCGCCATACGATCCGAGAATACCAGCGTCTACAGAAATTTCGACCGGGATTACAGGTTGGTTACTCATGACCTCCTCCTTGTGGCCGGAAACGAAAAGGATGTCTTTTCCTTCTCCGGCGTTCCGCTTGCGCCTACGCAGAAACAGAAGACATCGACAATATCGACAATCCTTAAAACCGTCTTCAGGCCCCTGAGGAAGAAATAGCGGACGAGGGAGTATTCCGGCGGCGAATCGACGGCATTTCATTCCAGAATACGCAATTGACCCTGCGGCTGTATCCCCGGTAGAATGATAGGCGCACGAAGGCGATGAAAAACGGCCCGTGCCCTGAGCCGTCCCGGCATCATCCGGTGATGGCCAATTCTCCGCGCGGGGATCAACTCTAGCGCGGTCCCGGAGGTCCTATATGGACATCTTCCAAAAATGTTTTGCGTACGATCTCGACAAGAAGGCCATGGAAAGGGGAATCTATCCCTATTTCCAGGAGCTCGACGGCATGGAAGGAACGGTTGTTTCCTATCAAGGCCGGAAGATCATCATGATCGGTTCGAACAATTACCTCGGGCTTACGACCCATCCTAAGGTAAGGGCCGCGGCCATGAAGGCGCTAGAGGAATTCGGTCCCTCCTGTACGGGCAGCCGCTTTCTGAATGGAACCCTGAAGCTGCATATTGAACTGGAGGAAAGACTTGCCCGATTCCTGGGCAAGGATTCCGCCCTGGTATTCTCCACCGGCATGCAGACGAACCTGGGCGCGATTTCCTCCCTCATCGGACGTAACGACGTGGTCATCACCGACAAGGATGACCATGCCTCCATCGTCGATGCCTGCAGGCTGGGCATGGGCGAGATCAAGCGCTTCGTGCACGGCGATCTGGATCAGCTCGACAGAATTCTCGCCAAGATTTCCGATGATAAGGGCACAATGGTCGTGGTGGATGGAGTCTTTTCCATGGGCGGCGACATTGTCGACCTGCCTAAGCTCGTGTCCGTCTGCAAAAAGCATGGAACGAGACTCTACGTGGACGATGCCCATTCCCTCGGCGTCCTGGGCGGGGGCCATGGCACCGCTTGGCATTTTGGCCTCACCAAGGAAGTAGACCTTACCATGGGTACCTTCTCGAAGAGCTTTGCCTCCCTTGGAGGCTTCGTGGCGGGCGACAAGGATGTCGTGAATTACATAAAGCACAATGCCCGTTCATTCATTTTCTCGGCGTCGCTTCCCGCCCCCAACGCCATGGCCGCGGCCGCCGCGCTTGAAGTGATGGAAACCGAGCCCTGGCATCTTGAAAAGCTATGGGAGAACGCGAGCTTCATGCTGAAAGGCTACCGTGAGCTCGGCTTCAATATTGGCGCCACGCAGACCCCTATCATCCCCATTATCGTTGGCGATGACCAAACCTGCTTCCTGCTCTGGAAGGAGCTCTTCGATAGCGGTGTCTACTGTAACCCTGTCGTTTCTCCCGCCGTGCCCCAGGGCATGGCTCTCCTGAGGACTTCCTATATGGCGACGCATACGCGCGATCAGCTCGAGACAGTCCTCGGCGTATTCGAGAAAGCGGGGAAAAAACTCGGCATCATCTGATCCGGATACCGAACTCTTTTAACGACGTAACAGAATGCGGGCCGCTCGGATTATCCGGGCGGCCTCATTTTTAGCGGCTATCATTCCCCGATGAAGGGAGCGATCAATCCATGTTCGACAAAACTATAATAAGCGTTCTGACAGAAGACCAGATGATCGAGAAGGGGAATGCCCAACACGTCGCCCGCATCTCTCAGGCGCTTCGTGATATCGATATCCTCCTTTGAAGGCTCTACGTTCCCGGAGGGATGATTGTGGGCCACGACGATGGCGCAAGCCCTATCCGTTATGGGATCGGCAAAGATTTCCCTTGGATGCACGACTGTTTTATTAACGAGGCCCGAGGTGACCTGCCGGGCCGAGATTACCTCATGCGCTCCGTTCAGGGAAATGCAGAGAAAGTGCTCCTGCTTCCTGTCGGCGAAGTGGGAGATAAGAGGGAAAATATCCTTGGGCATCGCGATGCGCTTGTCCTTGATGGCGTAAAAGCGCCTCCCCAGTTCGATGGCCGCCGCTATCGCGCAGACCTTGGCATCGCCCATGCCCGACACCTTTCGGAGCTTGTTGATATCCAGTTCCGGCGTTCCCGTCTCGATGACCCTCAGCACATCGTGGGAGAGGGTTCTTACGGATTTGCCCATGCAGCCTGAACCCAACACGGCCGCGAGAAGCTCGCGGTCTGCCAGCGAGCGCGGCCCGTCCCGCAGGATCCTTTCTCGGACATCCGGCTCGCGCTTGCCCTTTCCCATTTCCTTACCCTGACTATCCGAAGGTCTCTTCTCCAGGACATAATTTGTTTCCATTGGCACGCTCCACCCTCACTACGCGCATAGACGGGACTGGCGATTCTATTTCTCATAAAACCCGGTAATTTTATTGCGATGATATTCCAAAGCCGATATAATGGCTTTATACTGTGCATACTGACTGAGCGTTGACTTCAGGCTATCATCAACTATCCAAAACTGATCCAGGAGGTCGGAAATGAAAAGTATCAAAGGCTCGAAGACCGAAATCAATTTGATGGCAGGATTTGCCGGGGAATCCCAGGCAAGAAACCGATATACGTATTTTGCCTCGAAAGCCAAGGAAGAAGGCTACGTTCAGATCTCCCTTATATTCGAAGAAACCGCGAATCAGGAAAAAGAGCACGCCAAAAGGCTTTTCAAGTTTATGGAAGGGGGAACCGCCACGATCACGGGAACTTTCCCCTCTGGGATCATCGGAACGACGAGGCAGAACCTCGAGGAAGCCGCCGGCGGCGAAAACTACGAATGGAAGGAAATGTATCCTGGATTCGCCAAGGTTGCCCGCGAGGAAGGTTTTGACGCCATCGCGACGGTATTCGAGATGATCGCCGTCGCCGAAAAACAGCACGCGAAACGCTATGAAGGGCTGGCCGCCAACATCGACGCCGGCAGCGTATTCAAGAAGGACAAGCCGACCGTCTGGAGGTGCATCAACTGCGGATTCATCTATGAAGGCGAAAGCGCCCCCAAGGTCTGCCCCGCCTGCGCCCATCCCCAGTCCTATTTTGAAGTGCTCGGCGAAAACTGGTAATCCAGCTGCCGTCGAATCGCTCCTTACCTTTCGTAGGAGGATATCATGATCGAGAAGAAACAGATTTACAAATGCGAAGAATGCGGCAATATAGTGGAAGTGCTTTTCGCCGGCGGAGGCGAACTCATCTGCTGCGGGAAGCCGATGAAGCTCGTGGTTGAGAACACCGTCGACGCATCCAAGGAAAAACATGTTCCCGTTCTGGAAAAATCCGCGGAAGGCTGGTGGGTAACTGTGGGCTCCGTGCTTCATCCCATGGAGGAAAAGCATTATATTCAGTGGATCGAACTCATCGCCGGAGACAAGGTATGCAGGGCTGAACTGAAGCCCGGAGATCAGCCCAGGGCCTTCTTCCCCATCAAGGCGGAAAAAGCCACGGCGCGCGAATACTGCAATCTCCATGGCCTGTGGAAGGCCTGAAGCTCGTCATATCCCACTATAAGGAGAAAATATGAAGAAGTATGTTTGCGAAGTGTGCGGCTACATCTATGATCCGGCCGAAGGCGATGCCGATGGCAAGATTCCCGCGGGAACCTCTTTCGAAAGCCTTCCCGACGATTGGGTTTGCCCGATGTGCGGAGCTGGGAAGGATTCATTCTCCCCAGCTGACTAAGCGTCGAACGTCGCGGTATACTTATGGGGGCCTTCGTCGGGCCCCCATTTTTTATTTTTCAGGCGGTGGTCGCGCCGCAACATTGCCGAATGCCGCAAGCGCGGGGGAGATAGTATCTTGATCACAAGGGAAGACTTTATATTCGCCATAGGTTTTGAAGGGGCGGTCGCCGTCGTCGACGGAAAGGCGAAAAAGGAATTCGGAAAGCTGAGCACGATGGAGCTGGCGGAGAAGGGGCTGTACAGGGCCGCTTTTTCTTCGGCTCTATATTCTAAAAAGCCCGATGAGATGAAAGCCTTCATCGATTATTTTAACACCAAGGCCGGCACCAGATACACGGATGCCTCGCAGCTCTCGCGCCTCTTCGGGGTCTATCTCGAGGAAGTGTCGAAGACGATGGTGCTATAGAACCTCGAGTATCCTGCACTTGAGATAGCGCGATTCGCCATATCCCGAAATGATGGGGTGATCCAGATCCTGCGCGCGGTCTTCCACGACGCGGAAGCGGCGCCCGCAATCGAAAGCGGCATCGGCGAGCATCGAATCGAAAAGATTTTCGTCGAACCAATGCGAACAGGAACAGGTGACGAGGATGCCGCCGTGGCCGAGGAGCCGCATCGCCCTCACGTTGATTTCCTTGTAGCCGCGATAGGCGGCTTCCACCGCCGAACGGCTTTTGGCGAAAGCCGGCGGATCGAGGATGACGAGATCGAATTTCGAGCCGCTTTTTTCGAGCGCCCTGAGATGGTCAAAGGCATTGGCCTCGACCGTGGCGAAGGTTGAGGCGACGCCATTGAGCCTCGCGTTGAGCGACGCGGCGGCCAGGGCTCCTGTCGAGGAATCGACCGCGGTAACGCTCTTCGCGCCGGAAAGCGCGCAGAGGATGCCGAAGCCGCCCTGGTTGCAGAAGACGTCCAGGACGGTCTTGCCCGCGGCGAAGCGGGCCGCCGCGGCGCGGTTAGCCCTCTGGTCCAGGAACCAGCCCGTCTTTTGTCCTCCCGCTATATCTATCGAGAACTTAGCGCCATTTTCATCCATGATTATCGATTGCGGGACCGAGCCGGCAATCACGCCTGATGATGGGGCCAGCCCCTCCAGAGCCCGCACGGGCGCGTCGGAGCGTTCCGCTATGCCATCGGGAGAAAACACTTCCTGAAGCGCGGCGATGATCTCCGTCTTTCGCCGCTCAACGCCAAGGCTCAGGAATTGGGTGGAAAGCCAGCGCCCCGGCAGACCGGGTTCAGAGCCGGCAGTCGAAGCATCGCCCCCCGAGATCCCCGTAAAGAGATCCACAATCAGCCCAGGCACTGAATCGGCCTCGCCGAATACGGCGCGGAAACTCTGCTTTTCCGTATCGAAAAATCGCGCCCTCCATGCCAGGGCTGTCCTGAAAGCCTCGACGAAAAATTCCTTATCCGCCTTGACCGAGCTTCTGGAAAAAAGACGCACGCGTATCTTGGAAACGGGATTGTAAAATCCGAATCCCAAAGGCTTGCCTCTGGAATCCAGGGCGCTTACTTCTGCTCCGGCTTCAGGATTGCTTTCCACCAGCGCGATTTCGTTATCGTAAATCCAGGGATGCCCATGGCGGATGCGAATCTCTTCCCTCGGCTTAAGCTTTATGGTAGGTATGGTCATACCGTTAAAATACAGCGCGGGCGCCACCATGGGCAATGGGAGCAGGCCTCCACGCGAGATATCGTCACCGCGCGCATTCATGCGCGTAAACTTGCTTATGGGGAATGCCTGCACTATAATCAGCCCTGGCTCAATCCGGCAGGCTGGAGATTCCGGTTTGCCTAGATCGAGCGTTTTGTTCAAGGAGGAAATATGAAGCGAATCAGATCAGCGATCCTGCTCATCGCCCTGCTGGCGGCCGTAGCCGGAATCGGCGCGGAAACCGTCACCATCACGTATTGGCAGTATTTCTACGAGTCGAAAGTCAAGCTTGTCGACGAACTCATCAAGAACTTCGAAAAAGCCAACCCAGGGATTAAGGTTGAACAGGTAACGTTCCCCTATGAATCTTTCAACCAGAAGGTCGCCGCCTCCATCCCCGCGGGCGAAGGTCCGGATGTGATCACGCTCTTTTATGGATGGCTGCCCATGTACGTAAAGGCCGGCTATCTGCAGGAGCTGCCGAAAACCGATTTCAACAAGGCTTATTTCGATAAAACCTACTATCCCTTCGTGGCCGAGTCCGTGGATTTCGGCGGCAAGTACTACTCCGCCCCGACGGCGGTACGCACGCTGGCCCTAATCTGGAACAAGAAATTGTTCAAGGAAGCCGGATTGGATCCCAATGCGGCGCCTAAAACCCTCGACGAGCTGGCCGCCTACGCCAGGAAGCTCTCCAAGTACGACAACCAGGGCAACCTGATACAGGCCGGTCTCGCGATGCAGCCTACCGGGCAGGGACATTCCTGGATTCGCGAAGTGCTTACCCGCCAGTTCGGAAACGTGCCCTACAGCAGCGATTACCGAAAGGTAACCTACGCGGACGCCAAGGGCGCCGAAGCGCTGAAGTGGTACACCGACCTCATCACGAAGGATAAAGTCGGCTATCCGAACTTCGCCACCGACGACGTAACCGCATTCAAGGCCGGCAAGGCCGCGATGAATATCGACGGTTCGTTCCGCATCGCCACCCTCAACGCCGTCAAGGATCTCGAGTGGGGTGTCGCGGAACTGCCCAGCAACAAGGGGATAAAATCCAATTACGCTTCGTACTGGACGCATGGCATCGTAGACGGTGTCAAGGGGAAGAAGTTGGACGCTTCCATAAAATTCCTCAAGTACATCACCTCCCCCGAAGTGCAGGAGCTCTGGCTTCAGCGCGTAGGCGAGCTTCCCGCCACGCCATCTCTGTCTGAGAAATTCAAGAATGATCCCGTCATTCTTCCTTTCCTCAATGGATTGGCTTCGGCGAAAGCGAGCCTCTTTATCGACGAAGCCGGCCAGCGCAACGTCATGGTCGACGCCGTGGATGAGGTGATCCTCAAGAAAGTGGATCCCCTCCAGGCATTGAAAAACGCCGCCGCGAAAGAGCAGAAACTTATCGACGAATTCTGGAAATGACGCTTCCTGCCGCGTACTCGGCTTCCTGCCGCGTACGCGGATTGCTCAGGGGGCGCCGCTTAAATTCGGACAGACAGCGCATCGGCGAAGGGGAATTTTAGATGACATTGGCTACCCGCAGATCCGTTACGGCTTACTCATTCCTCGCCATTCCTTTGGTCTTCTTCATATGCGTCCGTTTTGGCCCCATGCTCTATATGATGGCGATGAGCTTCACGGATTGGGGCTTACTGCGCAAGGTGATCAAATTCATCGGCATTGAAAATTACCGGACGGTCATCGCCGATCCCGTATTCCGGAAAGCGTTGGGCAATACCTTGCGTTATGCGATTTTTGGGGCGCCGATCGTCATAGTCCTGAGTCTTTGCGTAGCTCTTCTCCTGGATCTCATTCCGAAAGGCAAGGGGCTGTTCCGCCTCATCTATGTGCTTCCGTATATCACGCCGGTGGTGGCGGTCAGCTGGGTTTGGCGCTGGATGTACCAGGCTCCCCCGCTTGGCGTCATCAACGCGATGCTCGTGGCCGTAGGAATTCCCGCCGGAGAGTTCCTGAACAGCACGACGCAGGCCCTGCCCTCGATATTGGGCGTCAACGTCTGGGTAGAACTCGGCTATTGTTCCACGATATTCCTGGCCGGCCTCCAGACCATTCCTAAAGAGTTGAACGAAGCCGCCAGGATCGACGGAGCCAAGGCCCATCAAGTCCTCTTCAAGGTTACCATTCCTCTATTGGCGCCCATCACCTTCTTTCTCATCGTGATGGAAGGCATCCAGTTCCTGCGCATCTTCACGCAGGTTTACAACATGTCCATGCAGGCCATGGGCGGACCCTTGGATTCAACGAAATCCGCGGCGCTCTATATTTATCAGAAAGCCTTCACCAATTTCGAAATGGCACAGGCGGGAAGCGCGAGCATAATCCTGTTCGCGATCATCATGGCGGTCACGCTTTTTCAGATGAAATTCCTTGACCGCAAGGTTAACTACTAAGATGGCGGTCATGAAAAACAGAATATTCCTGCGACGGAACGCGGGCATCGCTTCCGCTTATCTCATTCTTGTCTTCTTCGCGATCGTCATGATATTCCCCTTTCTCTGGATGCTCATGTCGAGCTTCAAGGACGTCACGCAAATATTCCAGATGAAACTGTTTCCTTCGGTCCCTACGCTGGAAAACTATAAATACATCTTGTTTTCCGAAGGTTCCAAGTTTCCGCGCTGGTTTTTGAATTCGGCCATCGTCGCCGTTTCGACGACCATTTCCGTCCTTTTTTTCGATTCCCTTCTAGGTTATACGCTCTCCAAATTCCGCTTTCCGGGCAAGAAGATCATATTTCTCCTGATAATAAGCACGCTGATGATACCCACCGAAATGCTCGTCATTCCCTGGTATGCCATGTCGCGCGCGATGAAATGGGGCAACACATATTGGGCGATAATGTTTCCCGGCATGATCAGCGCATTCGGCGTTTACCTGATGCGGCAGTTCATGTCGACGATTCCCGACGACCTGATCGACGCGGCTCGCGTGGACGGGCAAGGCGAACTACGTATATTCCTCACCGTCGTCATACCCCTGGTCAGTCCGGCCTTGGCTACGCTGGCGATATTCAATTTCATCGGCAACTGGAATTCATTCCTCTGGCCTCTCATCGCCGCATCCAGGCCTAAAATGTTCACCTTGCCGGTGGGTCTCGCCAATTTTTCAGGCGAGGCGGGCAGCGATTGGCATTACATCATGACGGGAGCGACAGTGGCGATGCTACCGCTCGTCATCATTTTCCTGATTTTCCAGAAACAGATCGTGAAAGGCATTGCGATGACCGGCCTCAAGGGCTGAGATTGGGGCTGGGGCCAATCCCGATTCATTCAAGGATGGTAATTCATGCGCGTGATCGATTCGCATATTCATTTTCCCGAAGACAAGATCATAGATGACGGCAAGGCTGGAGGAGAATCCGTCGGCACCGGTTATACATCAGGCCGATCGGCGTCAGCCGCGGGGAAGGCTGCGGGAGAGGCCGTGGACGCGTCGCTTTCGGCGCCCGGCAAGGCCGAGGCTTGGCTGGATTCGGAGAAGGCTCGGTGGGAAGCGGCCTGGCGCTTCCCGGCTTCGCGGAAAGTAAGCCGAGAAGAAGGTGAGCGGCTCTGGGTCTCGGAGACTGAAAAATATGATTATCTGAAAGCGGTGGTGTTCGTCACCGCGGGAAGCAACAGCTTCGCTTCCGAACTCGTCGGCAGGCACCCCGATCATTTCATCGCCTACGCTCATCACGATCCCCTGCTTCCCGACGCGCCCGAGAGACTCGAAAACGCCGTCAGGAAAGACGGTCTCAAAGGTTACAAGATCCTCGCGCCGAAAGTGGACAAGTCGCTATCGGATCCTTCTTTCGATCCGCTCTGGGACTGCGCGCAGTCGTTGGGCATCCCGATCCTTTTCCATTTCGGCATAATGGGAGGGGCGGGCGGCATCGCCTCGCACATGAATATAAATCCGCTCTCAATCCACGATGTGGCCAAGCGCTTTCCGCGAATCCCGATAATAGTGCCGCATTTCGGCTGCGGTTATGTCTTCGAGACGCTCAACCTCTGCTGGGCTTGCCCCAATGTGTACATCGACACTTCCGGATCCAATCAATGGATGCGCTGGATGCCGTACGAGGTGACACTTGAAAGCCTTTTCAGAAAGTATCGAGAGACGATTGGCGCATCGCGCATAATTTTCGGGACGGACTCGTCCTGGTTTCCCCGAGGATTCGCGCAGGCCTACCTGGACGTGCAGGTAAGGGCGATGGCTGATGTCGGTTATTCCGAAGACGAGCGCGATCAGGTTCTCTTCCGGAATGCCGCCGCGCTTCTCGGATTCGGAGGGGCTTCACTATGAGCGGCGGCGCTTTCGCCAAGGTCTATGTCGACAGAGTCCTGAACCCTGCCTTCGCAAACTGGAAAGACCTCTATCAGGAGGATTCGCTGCGCGTGCATCGCGCGCACCTATGCATGCTGGCCGAAACGAAGATCATCGCGCCGGAAGTGGCGAAGTCCCTGAAAATCGGTATCGAAAAAGCGGAAGCCGGATTTGTCGCTCCCGATCGCATACCCGAAGGCGTCGAGGACCTCTATTTCCTTTTCGAAAAAGAGTTGGGCGATGTCGCCGGCGAGGAAAATGCCGCGTGGCTCCATACAGCGCGCAGCCGCAATGACATGGATACCACGGTGTTCCGCCTCGCACTCAAACGCGTAATGATCGAATTCCTCCGCACTTTTACGGCAGGCTGCGAGCGTCTCCTGCGGCGCTGCCGTCTGGGCGAAAAGGAATTGACTGTCCTGTATACGCACGGCCAACCGGCCAATCCTTCCACGACAGCTCATTACCTTTCGGCCCTTCTCCTCGACTTGCTCGCTGATGGCGAAGATCTTTTCATGGCGCTCTCGGACGTGGACAGATCGACGCTCGGCGCCTGCGCCATAACCGGCACGGGCTTTCCCGTCGACAGGGGGAGAGTGGCCGAACTGCTGGGAACGCGGGGATTCGTGTCTAACAGTTACCAGGCGATCGCCACCTCCCATTGGCTGACGAAACCTGCCCAGGCGCTGCATGCCCTCATGCTGGATCTTGGAAGATTCGCGGCCGATCTGTCGCACAAGGCATCGTGCGAAGTGGGGCTATACGATTTTCCCGACGACTTGGTGCAGATATCCTCGATCATGCCGCAGAAGCGAAACCCCGTCATCATCGAGCATTTGCGCATTCAGGCGGGGCAGACTATCGGGCTTTGCGCGACCATCGAGGATTTGTATCGCAACGTGCCGTATCAGGACGTCAACGAAGCGGCCGACGCGCCCGTGTCCCAGTTGCTGCAGGCATTTTCCTATGCTCTCTCCGCGATCGATCTCGCGGAAGCGATCTTCGCCGGCATGAAAGCCAACCCCGAACGAGCGAGGGCCATAGCGCTCCAGTTCGGAGTGACAACGACGGAGCTTGCCGACGCCATGGTCAGGCGATTTGGCATCGGGTTTCGCGCCGCTCACGGCATATGCGCCGCTTTTATCCGATCGGGACAAAACAAGGAAATCCTTCGGAGTACTTTCTACGACAGGATAGGGCGGGTCTTGCCCTGGCAGGACGCGGAAATCGACGCGATTCTCGAACCTTGGCATTTCGTTGAAGTGAGGCGAACCGAGGGTGGTCCCGCTGCCGATGGAATGAGCCTTGTCTATCGGGAAGCTGAGAATTCGCTGAAAACCTTCGAGTCCAGGTTGTCCGATTTAGACGCGAGGCAGAAATCCGCCGACCAAGCGATGATCGATGGCTGGAAGGCCATCGACTCGATGAAAGATTGATTCCAGACTTCATGGAAGACATACATAAATCCGGCGGTTACGATATGAATATCGATATTGTTCCTGATCATCCCAATCCGGCATGGGCCAGACCGAACTGGGTTTCCCTCGACGGAACCTGGCGGATTCGGCACAAGGGCAGGGCGGCTGATATAGTCGTGCCATTCCCCGTGGGCAGCGATGCCTCAGGCGTCGATTTTCCGGAATCGGGGACTTTCGCCTATTCCAGAAGCTTCAGCCTGGATGGCGCTCTCGGCGGCGACAGACTCTTCCTTAACGTTGGAGCCGCCGATTATGAAACCGAAGTAATCGTGAACGGGATAGGCATAGGCCATCACATCGGCGGCTATGCCTCTTTCCGTTTTGAGATAACAGCCGCGGCGAAACCCGGCGAGAACAGGCTCGAAATAATCGTGCGCGACTCGCGTAATCCCGGACAGGCAAGAGGCAAGCAGACCTTCCTGCGCAAGCCTTTTTTCGTGTGGTATTCCGGTTATGCCGGCATCTGGCAATCGGTTTGGCTCGAGCGCACCGGACCCATCGGGCTTGTAAGCGCCCGGGTGAGGGCGGATTTCGGCGCGCGCCGCTTTTCGGTATTGGCCAATGTGAATCCGGCTGACGGCGCGGCGAGGCTCTCCGTCGAGATAGAGACGCCCGACGGCGCGCGCCTTGTCAGGGAAGCCGGCCGCGAAGGCGACGGTTCGTTCCTGTGCGGACTTTCCTTCGATGAAACAGGCGAATTCCCCTGGTCGCCTGAAAAGCCCCAGCTGTATCGCATAACGTACCGACTTTTGTCGGGCCAGCGCGAGATGGATGTCGTTGAAAGCTATTTCGGTTTGAGGCGCATTGAAGCGCGCGACAACGGCCTATTCCTCAATGGCGAATCGGTATTCCTTCGCATGGCTCTCGTTCAGGGGTACTACCCCGGAGGCGGCTACAGCCCCAAAACCGTCGATGCTTTCGTGGATGATATTCTTGCCCTGAAAAACATGGGCTTCAATGGCGCGCGCATCCACGAAAAAATAGAGAGTCCGCGATTCCATTATCTTTGCGACAAGCTGGGGCTTTTGACTACCTTCGAGATGCCCTCTTTCTATTGGCCTTCGCGCAAGGCTTTCGCGGCATACGAGAGCGAGTTCCGCGAAATAATCGAAAGAGATTCCATGCATCCTTCGGCGATTTCCTGGGTGCTTTTCAACGAAACCTGGGGTGTATGGGGAATGTACCGCCGCGGTTCCGCGACCAGGCGATTCATGGAGAAAATGGTCGCCATAGCCAGGTCGCTCGATCCGCAGCGGCCGGTGATCGAAAATTCCGGATGGGAACATTTCGACAGCGACATCGTGGATTTTCACCATTATCTCGGAAAAGCCGATCTCGCTGTTAACGCCTACGCAAAGATGTCCGCGCGCGATCCGAAGACAATGAGCGATTTTTCTCTGCGTAGGGTGTTGATTTTTTATCTGAGAAACGGAGTGGCCACGACGACCAGGACGCTGTTCCTGAATAGCGAGGCCGAAAAAAAAGCGGAAAGAAAAAAGTCTCCATGGTTTTTAAGCGAATACGGCGGATTTGGCTGGTATCAAATCAAGGAAGACGGATCGATAGAAGATAAAATTGAGCGCTATACTCGCGATGCGGTGGAATCAGGACTTTTCTGCGGCTACTGCCTTACGCAGCTTTACGATGTGGGCGGCGAAACCAATGGCCTTCTCACGGCGGACCGTCAATCAAAAGTAAATGAAACGAAAATGCGGATGATCAACGGCCGCCTGTGAAGCGTCGCGGTGAATTATTTCTTCGCCTTGGCCGGGCGTCCGCGCTTAACGCTTTTTACCTGGGCCGGCGCTGCGGCTCCCTCGACTTTTACGACTGGTTTTGAAATCGGCGCTTTGACCTTGGGCGCCGTCGGCTTCGCAGCCGCTTTTTCATTGGCTTTTACGGCGGGTTTCTTCGCGATCGCTTTCTTGGCAACCGGTTTCTTGACCGCCGCTATCTTGGCTGCCGAAGCTTTGGCGGCCACCTTCTTCGCGACCGGAGCCTTTTTCACCGCGGCCGCTTTGGCAGGCTTTCCCGTGGCTTCTTCGGCGATAGACTCATCCAGGATGATCAAGTATTTTGCCATGATCTCAACCAGAGCGTGCCCATTCTTCGATAATTTTTTCAGAGACGCCAGTGCTTTTTTATCCACGATAGTCCTCCATATATATAGCATAATGCTTTATTGAAAAAAGACAAGAGAATAAATGCGATGATTTCCCGTTCGTCTCCGAATTTACGATGTTTTTCGGTCTAATCTTTCCGCGAATCGAGACGCTGTCGTCCTCGTGTTAAAGTTATGCGATTGATATAATGATCCTTGCGTCGTTGAACGTTGCCTGCTTGCCGCATGGAATATCCCGAACTGTCGCGCCGCGGAAATCGGCGGCGAAAAGGCTATCGGGATTCCGCTATTGAAGCAAGACCCCTCCTCGGATACGATGAATGGATATGAAGAAGCAAACCACGGTGCACCGCTGTTCGAACTGCGGGCATACGGAGCCCAAGTGGCTGGGACGCTGCCCGGAATGCGGTCAGTGGAATACGCTCAAAGAGCAGAGCGTGACCGCCGGCTCGATGAAGGCCGAGATCAAGGGCGAATCCTATTCGTTGCCTATCATGGCCATCGACCCCGCGTCGGGCACGAGAATCCTCTCAGGCAGCGTAGAGCTCGACAGGGTTCTCGGCGGAGGATTCATGAGAGGCTCGGCCATCCTCCTGGGCGGGGAGCCGGGAATAGGCAAGAGTACGCTACTTTTGCAGGTATGCGCCAAGCTGCAGTCCAAGGGCAGAGTGCTCTATGTCTCGGGCGAAGAATCCCCGGCCCAGGTTCGCCTGCGGGCGGATCGCGTGGGAGCTCTCAAGGACAACCTGGAAGTGTTCTGCGCTTCCGATCTGGATAGGATAATGACGGTGCTTGAAGCCGTGCACCCAGTCCTCACCGTGATTGATTCCATACAGACCGTATATTCGGCCGACGCCGGCGCCGTGCCCGGCACCGCCAACCAGATAAAATACTGCACCCAGGAAATGACCGAATGGGCCAAGACACACGACTCCATCATAATATTCGTCGCCCATATGACAAAAGATGGGCTCATAGCGGGACCCAAGGCAGCGGAACATATCGTGGACGCCGTACTCACCTTCGAACAGGCCGAAGGTGACCTGCGGGCGCTCCGGGCATCGAAAAACCGCTTCGGTTCGACTGATGAGCTGGGGCTGTACAGGATGGGCTACAAGGGGCTCGATGAACTTGCCGATCCGTCGGGCATTCTGCTCATCCAGCGAGCAGGGGAGCTGCCTCCGGGCGTAGCCGTCGCGATTGTCCACGAAGGCTCGCGCGTTCTCCTGGTGGAGATACAGGCCCTCACCGTGCCCGCTAAGGCAGGCATCACCAGGGTATATTCCGACAGGATCGACGCCTCAAGAGTGGCGCGCATCGCCGCCGTCATAGAAAAGCAGACTGGCCTGCGGCTTTCGGATCAGGATATCTATATCAATGTGGCCGGAGGCGTGCGCCTGGCCGAGCCGGGCATAGATCTCGCGCTTGCCGCTGCTCTTTATTCGGCCAGGACAGGCCAGCCTCTTCCCAAGGAATCGGCGCTCGCTGGCGAGCTCTCGCTCGCGGGCGAGGTCCGGCCAGTCCGGCAGATGGCCAAGAGGGCCAGGGCGGCCAAGGCTCTCGGCTTCACGGCTGTGCTGGGTCCATTGGAAGCAAAGTACGGGGACAGGGAGGAAGGCGAGACGGCGCCTTCGAGAAAGGCGGGAGCCAAACCGGAATGGGCTCAGGCCGATTCGCTCAAGGCCTCCATACGGGCGCTCTGGAGATAGACATGAAATTCATCAATTCGACGAAGAGAATGACCGGGCTCGCGCTGCCGCTTCTTTCCCTCAGGACCGGCCGCGGTCCATGCGGCGAAATCCCGGATATCGCTGATCTGGCGAAGCTTGCGCGTTCCTGGAATATGGATGTCGTGCAGCTTCTTCCGGTGAACGATACGGGCTGGCAGACATCGCCATACAGCGCGTTGAGCGCTTTCGCGCTGAATCCGGTATATCTGCGGATTGGGGACCTGCCAGAGCTGGAGCAAGCGGCCGCCAATGAAGGTCCGGCTAAAAAGGCCGCGGTCTTGGCCGCGGGGCAGGCAAGAAGGCTAGCCGTCGATTTCGGAACTTCGGTCCAAGTTCCTTACGCCAGGATTCTTGAGGCAAAATTGAGCATTCTCGAGACCTTGTGGAAGGCGATCTCGTCGGATCGGATTGGGCAAAAGCTGATTGCCGAGGTTGAGGAATGGACGGCCGACAGGTCCTGGGCGAAGCCCTATGCCTGCTTTGTAGAGCTCAAGAGGCGCCACGACGGGGCCGCCTGGTGGGAGTGGCCGGAGCTTGGGACGGTGGACGAAGCCTTGATCGACAGCCTTTGGGAAGAAAAGGACAATGTCGCTGGCACGAGGTTCTGGGCGTGGCTCCAGATGAGGGCCGAAGAGCAGTTCGCCTCGGCTTGCGCCCAGGCAAGGGAAATCGGCGTGGACCTCATGGGCGACATTCCCATCCTCATGAACGCCGACTCTGCCGATGTCTGGTTTCATAGGGAATTGTTCGATACGGGAAGTTCGGCCGGAGCACCACCCGATATGTATTCGCGTTATGGTCAGAACTGGGGATTTCCCCTTTATCGCTGGGATGAAATCGAGCGCGGCGGCTTTTCGTTCTGGAAAGAAAGGCTCGCCAGCGCTGAACAGTTCTATACCATGTACAGAATCGATCATGTGCTGGGATTCTTCAGGATTTGGGCGATAAGCAAGCATGAGTTGGATGGCTTTCTCGGGCATTTCGTGCCCGAATTCGCTTTTTCCTATCCGGAGCTGGACGCTATAGGGTTCGACGCGGGGAGGATTCGATGGCTCTCGAAGCCCCACGTGCCACAGCATGCGATAGACGAAGCCCTGTCGGGGCTGCCCTGGCCGCTCCGCGGAGAACTGCGCGCGAGGCTCTTCGCCCAGATCGGGTACGAGCCGTTATGTCTCTTTGCCCAATCGATTCGGGGCGGCGCCGATATCGCGAGCATCGTGCGGGAGACTTGCGCGGCGTTCGCGGGGGAGAAACCCGCGGAATCGGCGATTTCGTCCTGCGTCGACGCATTGCTCTCCTGGTGGAGGAACAGAACGCTTCTGGAAGTCGCGCCAGGGCAGTTCCTCGCCACCTGGGAATTCAGGGGCACCCAGGCCTGGAGCAGCCTTTCGGATCGCGAGAAAACCCTTATGGAAGCCCTGATTTCGCGCAGGAAGGGCGAATCCATGGCTTTATGGGAGAGAGCGGGAAGGAATATCCTGAAGATTTTAGCCGACAGCGTCGAAATGCAGGCCTGCGCCGAAGATTTGGGAGCTGTGCCTCCCTTCGTTCCCGCCGTCTTGGGCGAACTGGGGATTCCTGGTCTACGCGTCCTTCGCTGGCACAGGGCATGGGATAGGCGGGGATCGCCCTACATACCGCTTGAGGATTACCCGGAGGAATCGGTGGCCACCATGTCGGTTCATGATTCCACGAATCTGCGCCAGTGGTGGGAAGAGGAGGCGGACCGCGCCGCCGTATGGGCGATGGTCAGACAGGCGACGCCGGGATATGCCCTGGCCGATGCCGCTCCCGCTTCGCTGGATCCCGAATCGGCCCTCCTCGTCATGGGAGCCTTCGCCGCGGCGCGCTCGCGCTGCGTCGTTTATCCCCTGCAGGACCTCCTGGCCGCGAGCGCGCTCTACCGCGAGGAGAATCCGGCGAACGAGCGCATAAACGTGCCCGGCACGATGAGCGACGCGAATTGGCTGTACAGGATGAAGCCGCGCCTCGAGGACCTCATGGGCGACAAGGCATTCGCCGACAGGATCGCGTCGCTCGCCGCCCACAGATCCTAAGGGCGCCGCGAAAGCCCCCTCTGGCTTCCTAGAGACCATCGGTTCCCATAGGATGCCGGATTGTGTTACTATCGCGGTTGCGTTCAGCAATACGGAAGTATCAATGGATAAGAAAATTACGGCAAGAATCGGAGACGCCCTCATGGCGGGCGTCAGGAAATCCGTTTCCACAATAACCTTCCTCCTGAAGATAATGGTGCCTACGAGCCTAGTCGTCGCGCTTTTGGGATGGAGCGGTCTCCTGCAGATAATCGCCGGATTCCTCTCCCCCCTGATGCGGCTCATCGGCCTCCCCGGCCAGGCCGCCTTCGTTTTCATATCGGGGGCCCTTCTCAACAACTATTCGGCGATAGCCGTCATGGGCTCGCTCAGCCTTTCGCTTCGGGATGTCACCATTCTCGCCTTCATGTGCCTGACCGCCCACAACCTCATCGTGGAGACGGCGGTGATGAAATCGGCGGGTTCCTCGGCCATCAAGATGGCGCTGCTGCGCATTGGGATGGCGATCTTCGGCGCCTTCATCCTCAATCTTCTTCTTCCCCAGTCCATGGCGGGAACGGTATTCTCCTCTGGACTCGGCGCCGAAAAAGTGGCCTTCCTCGCGATGCTTGGAAGCTGGGGCCGTTCGACACTGGCGCTTGTCGCTAAAATCGTACTCTTCGTCCTTGGGATAATGATTGCCCAGAGCCTTTTCGATGAGTTCAAAGTCATCGATCTGCTATCCAAGATACTCGCTCCCTTCATGAAGATCTTCGGCCTGCCGGCGGAGGCAAGCTTCCTCTGGATCGTCATCAATATCGTCGGCTACTCATATGGGGCTGGCATAATCAAGGCCGAATACGAAACGGGCAAGATGAAAAAGCAGGACGGCGACCTCTTCAACCACCACGCGGCGATTTCCCATTCCCTCCTGGAGGACACGATTCTCTATTCGGCGATCGGCATAAGCATTTTCTGGCTTGTCGTGCCGCGCCTGGTCCTGGCCACGCTTGTCGTATGGATTGAGCGATTCAGAAGGAACCACTTCAAGAAATCATTCAGGGTAGGGACCGTTTAGGCGCCTATCCGCTAGATTCCCGAAAAAGTCAGCCAGCGCGCGACGAGCGCGAAGGTGGAGAATATTCCCGCGAGTTCCGCGGCGGCCAGCAGGGCAGCCGCTATAGCCAAACCCGACACCACGATTTTTCGTCTCGATGAAAACTTTTTCTTCCCGCTGAGCAGAAGAGGCAGCGCCATGGCCGCCGCGATGATCGCCCATATTCCCGCGGCGAGAAAGCGGGCGAAATCCGGTCGGTTTTTAATAAAGCTCTCAAGACCATAGCCCGCCTTGGCCGCCAGCGAGGTCAGGGAACCCAGACTCCCCATGGCCATGGCCGCGCCGAAGAGGATGAGAACGATGCCCGAAACGCCCCGTACCGCCTTGCCGTGCCTCGAGAAAAAAGAAAGAAGAGGCTTGAGCCTGTCGAAGAACAGGCCGGTGAGGAGGAATGGAATGGCGAAGCCGAGGGAGTAGGAAAGAAGAAGGATCATGGCGCCGGGGATGTTTCTTTCCCTACCGGCATAAAGAAGGATGGAAGCCAATATCGGGCCTATGCAGGGCGACCAGCCCGCCGCGAAGGCCAGGCCGAGGAGGGTGGAGCTCAGGATTCCGCCTCCTTTTTGGCCAGTGAATCTCCCGATGAGGCGCGAGTCGGCATTCAGGAACTTCATGAAATCAAAGATGAGGTTGAATCCCAGGAAGATGACGAGGATGCCTCCCGCGATGTCGACGTACCGGGAGGCTCCCCCCTGGCCCACGAACATGGCGCCGCCTGAGAAAATGATGCCGAGGATGGTGAAGGCGAGGGTGAAACCCAGGGAAAACGCGAGGCTCCTCACGAAGATTTTTCCGCGCGAATGTCCGCCCGAGAGTTCGGCGGCGGTCGTCCCCGAGATGAAGGACAGATAGGCCGGAACCAGAGGGAGAACGCAAGGCGACAGGAAGGAAAGCAGCCCGGCCAAGCCGGCGGAGAAGAGCCCCGGCGCGTTCATTTCTGGGCCAGCTCATTCAGGAAGCCTACGAATTCGGCGTTGGCGTAGTCATAGCTGCCCACTAGTCCAGCGATGAACCGACCGTCCTTGTCCAGAAGGTAGGTGGTCGGTATGCCCTGCGAGGCATAGGTGGCGGAAAGGCTGTTCCTGGGGTCGAGATAGATGGGGTAGGTCATTTTCTGCTCCGCCACGAAGGATTTTACCGTGGCCGCGTCTTCGCCCACGCTGACGGCGAAGACTTCGAAACTCTTGCCCTTCATGGTTTTGGAGAGCGCTTCGATGCTGGGGATTTCTTCCTTGCAGGGGGGGCACCAGGTAGCCCAGAAGTTCAGGAGGACCACCTTGCCTTTGACGCTTGTCCTGGCTTTTTCCGCGCCGGATAGGTTCGTCACCTTGAAATCCTGGAAGGTAAAGGGCGGATCGAACACGTAGAATCCGAGTTTCTCAAGCCTGGGCGCGTACCAGGGCTTGGCTGATGCTCCCGAAACAGGCAGGACGACCAACGCTATCAATAGGGCGGCCGCCGTGGCGGCGAAATATTTTCTTCCCATAATGGACCTCTTTCTTAAAGATATGAAAAATCTAATATAATGAATAGCCTAAGGCAAGGGGGCCTTTGGGAGGCACTCAGCCGCCCTCGCTCGCCGCGTTCCCGCCTCGCTGGTTGTCGCGTCAGGCAAAAAAAGAGTATCTTGTTCTAAGCGCCTAAAAACAGACATGGAGTTCCTATGAGAGCTATAGCTTCAGTTATCGCGGCCGACGAGCCTGAAAACGACGAGAAGAAGACTCCCCAGAAACCGGAAGAGGTGATGTCGGAACGCTTCCTTAAAACCCGCACGATTCTCCTCACCGGAGAAGTCGACAAAGACCTGTCGGAAAAGGTGATACGCCACCTTCTGCTGCTCGAGAGCATTTCCCCGGACCCTATCACGATCCTGATCGATTCGCCCGGAGGCGATGTCTACGCGGGCTTTTCCATTTTTGACATGATACGATTCATCAAGGCTCCCGTGCGCATCGTGGGCATGGGGCTCATCGCCAGCGCCGCCGCCCTCATCCTTCTCGCTGTTCCCAAGGAAAGGCGCTATGGCCTGCCGAATTCTTCCTACCTCATTCACCAGCCCCTTTCCGGGATCCAGGGCGTGGCCACCGAGATAGAGATCCACGCCAGGGAACTCGAAAAGACGAAGGAAAGGCTCAACGAGATAATCGCCGAGGCCACGGGCCAGAGTCTCGAGCGCGTTTCGAGGGACACCGACAGGGATTACTGGATGAACTCCAAGGAAGCGGTGGCCTACGGACTCATCGAAAAGACAATCTCCACGAGGGACGAACTGCCTCTCTGATTTCTGAATCAGGATTTCCGTCCGCGCGCGTTCCATTCTTGAGGGACTGTCCCTCAGGGAGGCAAAAAGGGAATGCGCGTTCGCCTTTTTTTCATCGCCGCCATCGCCTTTTTATCGGGATCCACCTGTTCCATGCCCTGGGAGAACCGCGAATCTCCCGAGCTCACCATCGTATCCTATAATGCGCACAACCTTTTCGATGCCGTGGATGACGGAAACGAGTACCCGGAATTCTCCTTGAGTTCGGGGAAATGGAACGCCGACCTTTACGGCAAGAGGCTGGAAAATACCGCAGCGGCGCTCCGCTCTTTTTTCCCGGAAGGCGACCGGACGCCCGACATTATCTGTCTTCAGGAACTGGAAAGCGAAAAAGTGCTAACCGACCTCGCGCGCGGGGCGCTCAAGGCGGGAGGCTATCGCTGGATCGCCCTCGGCGGGCCGGCCGGATCGGCCATCAAGTGCGGCATCCTGTCCCGCTATCCTTTCGCTTCGCTGAGGGCGCATGCCCTCGCCGACACGTGGGGCTTCGGGCCGAGCAGGGACGTTCTCGAGGCTACCTTCGATCTCAACGCAAAGGGAAGCCGCCTGACGCTGTTCGTCTGCCACTGGAAATCGCGCAGGGAAGGGCCGGCCGTGACAGAAGTGGCGCGCCGCGCGTCCTCCGCCTTGGTCGCGAGGCGGATCGCCGAGATAATCGCCGCCGATCCCGGGCGCTGCGTCGTCGTCTGCGGCGATTTCAACGAATCGCCCGATGAGTTCGAAAGGGCGGGGGGAAGGTATCCCACCGCCTTCATGCCCGATCCCCGCGGATCATCGTACTCCCCGGAACCTGGAAGCGGCGGCGTTCCTGAAGATTGGCTCGATGGGGTGATTCGCGTTTCGGGACGACCGTCTGACCTTTCCCTGGGCGGAGAGGGGACGGTTCTCTATTCACCCTGGTACGGGAATGAGGGGTTCAGCTACATATTCGGCGGCGAGGAGGAGCGTCTCGACGGTTTTCTTCTCGGTCCCGCCCTCCTCGACGGCAAGGGACCGGAATTTCTCCGCTTCATGGTGAACGAGGATCCTTCGCTTTTCGACGAAAATGGCCATCCGGCCGCTTGGAACGGCTTTTCGGGCTTTTCGGACCATCTTCCCATAGCCCTCACGATTACGAAAGGAGAGGGAGGCTGAAGGTCTCGGCTCTGTACATTGACCGGGCTTTTGTGGGACATTATAGGGATGCAAGGATTTTTCCCCAACCTATACGAACGTTTTGGCCTTAATGCCTATATTTCCGGCAATTACGACAAAGCCGAGAAGTGGTTCCGCAAGCTGGAAACCAAGGAACCGAATTCGATCAGCGTACTCAGAAACCTAGGGATCATTCTCATGGCCAAGGGGGACGCCGAGGGCGCCGAACGCTATCTGCTCAAGGAAGAGAAGCTTTACGGCCGCACCTTCCATCGCCATTCCGCCCTCGCCGATCTCGCCTATGCCATGGGCAAGAGAAAGGAAGCCGAAAAGCGCTACTCTCTCGCCCTGAACGAGCCCGAATGCGCCCCCGGCGGAAAGGCCGAAGCCCTGCGTCCTCTCATCGAGAAAAGGCGTCTCGCCTGCGCCGATGAAAAGTCCTTCGCCAGAACCCGAGTATCCATGAAAGTATTCGGGGAGGCACAGGTCCTGCGCGACCAGGGCGACCACGAAAAGGCCATAGAAGAGTTCCTCCGTTCCTTCGAGCTGGATGAAACCAATTGGCCGGCTCTGAACAACGCGGGGTCGATTTATCTCAATACCATGAAAAAACCGGCTGAAGCGGCCGAGCTGTTCGAAAGGGCCTTCAATATTTCGAGGAGCATCCAGCTCGCGCGCAATCTGGATCTGGCGAAACGCCTTATCGCAAAAGGAATGAAAGGAAAGAAGTGATGAATCCCTACGATGACACCAGGGGAATATTCCTGAAAGCCGTCGAGCGCGTCGATCCCCGACGCCTCCTCGATCACGCCCTCTCGCTGAAAGGAGACACCCTTACCCTGCGTCACGCGGAAGGTTCTTTCGAATATGCTCTCGCCGACTATCGGCATATAATCGTCGCGGGCATGGGCAAGGCTTCCGCCCTGCTGGCCAAGGGGCTTGAAGGCATTCTGGGCGACCGGATCGAGGATGGTTTCGTCGTGACCAAGGCGCTCGCGGGCGTCGAATGTTCCAGGCTTCGCCTCGCCGAGGCGGGACATCCCGTCCCCGACGCGAGATCGGAGGATGCTGGCAGGGAGATCCTGAACCTGGCGGCGAAAGCGCGCCGCTATGAGGCTTTGGGCGAACCCACACTCGTCATCGTGCTGATTTCCGGCGGCGGCTCGGCCCTGCTCGCGGCGCCGGCCGAGGGGCTAAGCCTGGAGGACAAGGCTGACGCCACGAGGCTTCTTCTAGGGAGCGGCGCCACCATCCAGGAGATGAACGCGGTGCGGAAGCATCTTTCGGCGATAAAGGGAGGAAGGCTGGCTGAAGCCTTCGCGCCGGCTTCGGTTCTCTCCCTCATTCTCTCGGACGTGATCGGCGACCATCTGGACGCCATCGCCTCGGGACCGACAGTGCCCGATTCTTCCACCTGGGCGCAGGCGCGGCGCGTCCTGGCCGAGCGCGGCGTCTGGGAGAAGCTTCCCGTCACGGTGCGCGACGTTTTCGAGGAGGGACTGGCGGGAGGCAGGGCCGATACGCCCAAGCCCGGATCCCCCGTTTTCGACAGGACGAGAACCGTTCTCGTCGGCAACAATATGCTCGCCCTGAAAAGCGCCGAGGAAGAGGCAAGGAAACGAGGCTACGGCACGCTTCTCCTTTCCTCCCGCATAGAAGGCGAGGCGCGCGAAGTGGCCAAGCTTTTCGTCGCGTTGGCGGAAGACATGGCTCAGTACGGACTTCCCCTGCGGCGTCCCGCCTGCATCCTCGCCGGCGGTGAGACGACCGTTACCCTGAGGGGCGAAGGTCTGGGCGGCCGCAGCCAGGAAATGGCGTTGGCTGTCATGGCGGCTTTGGATTCTTCCCGTCCGGGACATGAGGATCTGGTTTTCCTCTCGGCGGGAACCGACGGAAACGACGGGCCAACCGACGCGGCGGGCGCCTTCGCTTCGAATTCCCTCCTGAAGAAAGCGAGGGCGGCGGGGCTCGATCCGAAGCGCTTTCTCGCCGACAATGATTCCTATCATTTTTTCTCGGGTATCGATGGTCTCCTCATGACCGGACCGACCGGCACCAATGTCTGCGATACGCAGATCCTCCTCCTGCCATGATGAAAGAATATTTTTCCATAGGAAAACGCCCCGAATGAACGCAACGCCGAATTCAGGACCGATGATCGTGCAGAGCGATCTCTCGGTCCTTCTCGATGTCCACGCTCCCCGTTTCGAAGAGGCGAGGGAAGCCCTGGGCACCTTCGCCCTGCTCGAGAAGAGCCCCGAGCATCTCCATACCTATCGCATAACGCCGCTTTCCCTGTGGAACGCCGCGGCGGCGGGACTGACCCCCGATGACGTGGTGGCCTCGCTTTCCGGCTTCACGCGCTACGATCTGCCGCGGGACATTCCCTTCATCGTGAAGGACACCATGGCCCGTTTCGGCGCCCTCGTCCTGATCGACGCCAAGGACGAGTCCCCGGAGGCCGTGCCGCGCCTCATCCTCGTCTGCCGCGATTCGACACTGGAGCGCCAGATACGCTCTGACCGAGGCCTGGGCAAATGGCTTTCGCCCTGCAAGGAGGGATTTTCGCTTCGTCTCGTCGACCGAGGAACGGTGAAGATCGAGCTCCTGAAACGTGGCTGGCCAGTCCAGGACGAAGCCTCGCTGAGGGACGGCCGTCCCCTGCCTTTGGCCCTTAAATTCGGGGATGCCGAGACCGGCTGGAGCATGCGTCCTTACCAGATCGAAGCGGTCACTTCCTTTATCGGGGGCAATCGCCCCGGCAGCGGGTACGGCGTCATCGTCCTGCCCTGCGGGTCGGGAAAGACTATCGTCGGCATGGCGGCCATGGCGGCCGTGGGGCGGACCACCCTCGTCATCACGACGAACATAGCCGCCGTCCACCAATGGAGGGACGAACTCCTCGCCAAGACTGATATAGACCCCGATATGATCGGGGAATACACGGGCGCCAGCAAGACGATCAAACCCATCACCATAGCGACCTACCAGATTCTCACCTGGCGCCCCGACAAGAACGCAGACTTTCCGCATTTCGGCATTTTGCGGCGCGAACCCTGGGGCCTCATCGTCTGCGACGAAGTCCACCTGCTCCCGGCGCCGGTCTTCAGGGTGGTGGCCGAACTGCAGGCCGTGCGGCGCCTCGGCCTGACGGCTACCCTCGTGAGGGAAGACGGCAAGGAAGAGGATGTCTTCTGCCTCATAGGACCCAAGCGCTATGACGTGCCCTGGAAAGAGCTCGAGAAGAAGGGCTTCATAGCGGAAGCATGGTGCAGGGAAGTTCGCATCCAGATGAACGACGATACGAGGCTTGCCTACGCCGTGGCCACCCAGCGCGCGAAGATCCGCATCGCCGCGGAGAATCCCATGAAGGAAGATGTCGTGGTCGCGCTGGCCGAGCATCACGCGGGCGAAGGCATTCTAGTCATAGGACAGTATATCGAGCAGCTCAAGCGCTACGCCGCGCTGCTCAAGGCTCCCCTCATCACGGGCGCGACGCCGGAGGCCGAGCGGGAGACCTTGTATGCGGCTTTCAGGACCGGGGAGATCAGGCTTCTGGTCGTCTCGAAGGTAGCCAACTTCGCCATCGATCTGCCCGACGCCTCGGTGGCCATCCAGGTTTCCGGCTCGTTCGGCAGCAGGCAGGAGGAAGCGCAGCGGCTGGGCCGAATACTGAGGCCCAAACAGCAGAACAGCTTTTTCTATTCTCTGGTTTCACGCTACAGCGTGGAAGAAGAGTTCGCCGACAACCGCAGACGGTTCCTCATCGAACAAGGGTACCGTTATGCGATCGAAACATGGGATGAGTGAAAATAGTGAATATCGATACTATGAATGAAATGTGGATCGCGCAGTGGCGCGAGACGATGCTCAACGACAACGCGGGCCGGCTCCAGGGGCTCGCCCGCAATTATCTGGGACAGAGCGAACGCGTCGCGGCCGACAAGGAAAAGATTGTCAGCAGCCTGGGCGCCATGCTGTCGGCTCCCGAGGTCCAGCGCGCCGCCGTGGCCATGATGGACAGGCTCGACAAGCTTATTGTCGGAACGATTTACGTGGCCGGCGAGGCCGACAGGCTTTTGCTGCAGAAAAGCCTCGCTGGGGAAGTATCCTACCACGAGCTGGACTACAGGCTGGCGAACCTGGGCGAGCGACTGCTCATTTTCAGCGTGAAGGAAAATATCTACGCGGTGAATCCTTTCTTTTCCGCGGCCGCGCGGGCGGGCGCGGCGCGCGCCGATATTCTCTTCGGAAACGATTCAGGGGAGCGGCCGATGTGGGGGGGCGATACGGAGGAGGCCGAGTCGGGGAAAGCCGCCGAGGCGCGGGAGTTCCTCCGCGAGGGGCCGCCGCCCGCGCTGCTTTCGGTGCAGGATTTGGGGCTTATAGCCTATGCCCTTCTCAAGGAGTACCGCGATATTCTCCTGAAGAGCGGCCAGCTCTCGATTCGCGCAAGGAAGAGGCTCTCGCTTCTTTTTCCGGGGGATCCGGCCGGCGCCGGCATCGTGGAAGCGATTATCCACGCGCTTCTGGCCGCGAAGATCGCCTCGAGGGACGAGCATGGGATGTCAGCGGATTTCAAGGCTTTTTCCGAACTGCTCGTTTCGCATTCCGGCGATTTCGCTTTTGCCCTCGTCGGTCTGACGGCCGGCAATCCGGGCGCCACGCAGAGCGGCATGCTCGCTCATTCCTTCGCTCCTTTCTTCGGGAAGCGTTTTTCCTTCTCGCCTTCGGGGCTTGGCAGGTTCATTCGCCTTCTGCCGGATGGCAACGTTTCCGATGGATTTTCCGAGGCCGTCGCGACTGCCCTCAGGACTTTCGGCCTCCTTGAGGAAAGGGAAGACGGGCTCCAGTGCGTACCCGAGAGGTTGTCGGTTCAATGGCGCATAACTTCCGAGGACGCCCATGCCGCGATCTCCGTCGATGGTTCCGGTCTTATTCATATCCTGCCCTCCGCTTCGATACGCGATATCGTCGCGTTGCTCGATATTGGAATACTTGTCGCCGCGTCGGGAGCCTGGGAAATTACCTTGACGCGCGCTTCGATCAGGAGGGCCTTCGCCTCCGGCCGATCCATAGAAGATATCGAGCGGATGCTTGGAAGGATGAGCGGCATGCCTGTTCCCCAAGCCTTAAGCTTCGATATCCGCGCCTGGGAAGAGGAGTATAATTCCATAAGGCTTTTCCGCGGGTATGTGCTTTCGGCCGACAAAAGTTCGGCCAAGATCATCGAGCAGAGCGGGACGCTTTCGCGGTTTCCCCACGAGATGCTGGGCGAGGGGATTTATTTTTTCGGAACGATCCAGGCTTCGATCATCGAGAAGGCCCTGGTCGATATAGGCTTGCCTCCGCCGGCGATGCGCAGCTCGGCGAAGGCGGCTTCGGGGAAGAACCGCCGCGCGCCGGGAGGCGCGGGGGGCACTCCTGCCCATGCTGGCGAGGCGGCGCGCGGCGACGCGGCGCAGGGCGACCTGGCGCATAACGACACCACACATTACGACACCGCGCGCGAAGCGCATGACGCGGTTACAGAGACCGATTTCGGGAATCTAGGGGCGACTATGGATTTCGCCGAGCCGGGCGCATTGGCCTTCGCGGCCGATGAAGCCATAGACCCGGAACCTGTTCTGGTCTCTGAAATAAATAGGCTTCCCATCACGCCCGAATTCAGGAAAAGACTGGAGGAAAGGCTGAAGCGAAAACTGATCTATACCCTTCCCCAACTCCATGCTATGGTTGGATCGGAAACCGCAGACTCCAAAACGGGCCATGTCGCGAGGTATTCCGAAGCCGGGCTTTCCGCGCGCGGACTGGATTTCAACGGAAAAGTGCGCGTCATCCAGGCCGCCCTCAAAGCCAAGTATTCAAGGCTCGATATACGATGGGCGATCGATGGCGAGATAAGAACCGTGGCCGTAAGGCCGGTGAACCTTCGGAAAACCGAGAAGGACTACGTGCTCGAGGGAGAGGACGTGGCGAGCGGCGCCCCCATTTCGATCCGGGTCGGTTCGGTAATGCAGGTCAGCCTGCACAAAGGCTTCCTTTTAGGAGAAGAATGATGAAAAGCGAACAGAGCCAGCTTAAGCTGGCGGTACTCATAGACGCGGACAATACGCAGGCCAAGATCATAGAAGGCCTTCTGGCCGAAGTGGCCAAATACGGCGTGGCCAGCGTCAAGAGAATCTACGGCGACTGGACCAACACGAACCTGCGTTCCTGGAAGGATAAGCTCCTCGAGTTCGCCATCCAGCCCGTGCAGCAGTTTTCCTACACGCAGGGAAAGAATTCCACGGACAGCGCGATGATCATCGATGCCATGGATCTTCTCTACACCGAAAGCCTGGACGGATTCTGCGTCGTGTCGAGCGATTCCGATTTCACGAGGCTGGCGGCGAGGCTCAGGGAGGACGGGAAACTGGTTCTTGGCTTCGGGCAGCGCAAGACGCCGAAGCCCTTCGTGGCAGCCTGCGACAAGTTCATCTACACCGAAATTCTGCGCGAGGACGAAGGGGAGAAGGAAGCCACGAAGGAAAAGGACGCGCAGTCCCGGACCCAGAGCCAGAGCGACATCAAGACGGACCGCAGGATGAAAGCCCTGCTGGAAAGCGCCGTCGAGGACGCGGCCGACGAATTCGGCTGGGCTTACCTCGGCGCCGTCGGCACCTATATCGCGAACAGGCAGCCCGAATTCGACCCCCGCAACTATGGCTTCAGGAAGCTGGGCGACCTCATAAAGGCTTCGGGCCTTTTCGAGATCGACGAGAGGGCGAGCCCTACCGATTCCGGCAAACAGGTTTATCTTCGCCTCAAGACAAAGACGCGATAATACGCGAAATCGACACGGGTCCTTCCGCGCTATTTTTTCTTATGCAGGCCGCCTCGCAGGGCGGCCTTTTTTTTATATCGGCGGCGCAGTCGGCGCAGCTTACGGCCAATGTTCTGGTCCCGGCGGAATCGGCTAGTTGCCTGCGGGCTCCCACGACGTTGTTCGCTTCCATCCTGCGCATGATGCCCGGAATGTCGAAGCGGGCGGGGCAGGCGGCCGCGCAGGGCGCCTTTTCGCACCACCGGCACCGCGATGAAAGCGCGGCCGCCTCGCCGACAGGCAGGTTGCCCCTGCTCCCCTTCGGGATGATCCGCACTGACGATACCGCCTTTTTGCCCGACGAAAAGGCCTGGAGTCCCAGCGTGCGCAGTATCCTGTTGGCCGCCGAAATGCCCGAAACGGTCACTGCCGGCGTACCCGTGCCCATCACTGTGGACTCGCCGGCGAAGTAGAGACCCGGAACCGGACCGCGGGAGCCTTGACGGAGGAGAAGATGCTGGCCCATTTTCTGTTTGGGTCCGGCGACGCTGCCGCCGGTTTTTCCCAGATATCGCCAGATCGTGGTGGGACTCGCCTCGATCCTTCCCTCTATTCCCGCCACGAAGCCCGGCATCCGGCGCTCGACGAGGGCGAGCATCCTGTCAGCCTCGGCCTTTTTCGCCAGTACATAAGCCTTGCCGCCGTAGTCGGGGGACATAGGCTCGGGCCATGTCCTAAGCGAAGGGCCTATGATGAGGAAGGTGGAGAGTTCGGGCGGGGCGAGGGAGGGGTCTTCGAGCGAAGGAAGGTAGAGAGTCACATCGCCCTCGTCGAGCGCTTCCCTGTTGTCTACGAACATCTGCACGGGCATGGCGTCCGCGGGGAGCGCCGCTTTTTTGACGCTGCCGTAGACGACGAAGCTCGGCATGGTCATCTCGAGTCTCAGTATCTTTTCTTTCCAGCGTCGGGGAAGGAGATTGTCGGGGTCTATGGACCCCGCGAAGGCCCTTAATGAGCCCGCGAAAAGCACGAGATCGGCGTGGAGTTCCTCGCCGCTCTCCGTCGCGATGCCCGTGATTCTGCCGGCTTGGCCCAGGATTTTCTTCGCCTTGGTTTTGTAGAGGAAGCGGCCGCCCCTCGCCTCGATCGCCTTTTCGAGGCGCGCGCTAAGGGCCATCGCCGAGCCTGCCGGATAATAGGCGCCGCCCACATGGTTGTCTATGAACATGGTCGCGGCGAGGATGGCCGGCGTCTCCTTGATTGTCGTGTAGCAATAAGTCGAGGTGAGTTTGTCAAAGAAAGCCCTCGCCTGGGGATCGCGAATGAAGGGGCTCATGATGGATTCGGCGTTCTGGAAGAGTAGCCCGATCATGGTGAGCTGAGCCTTGAGGCTGTTTTTCGCGTTCCGGCGCATTTCGGAGAGAGGCATGTCGTTGGGCGCCTCGAAAACGCTTACCGGCGCGATGACTTTCTCGTAAAGGCCGCCTATGTAGTCGTAGAAGGCTCTGATCTCCCCTCCCGCCAGAGGGAACAAACCCTCCAATTCGCGGATAAAGAGTTCCCTGTCGGCATGGAAGGTGATGGGGCTGTCGCCGTAAAAGAGCCTGTACATGGCTTCGTGCCTGTACAGGTCGATGGGCTCGCCCAGCTCGGTCATGAGCCAGTTGTGGGGATTGAAGCCCCGCTCGCCGAAACCGAACATCATGGCGGCGCCGATGTCGAAGGTGATGTCTCCGCGGCGGAAGGCTGAAGCGGCGCCGCCCGGCCGGTCGCGCTGTTCGACGACGGTGACGTCGAGCCCTCGCTCCGCGAGGAGTGCCGCGGCGGTCAATCCTGAAAGGCCCGCGCCGACGATGATCGCTTTTGCCGCGGCGGCTCCGGCCGGTCTCTGTGTCGGAGTAGGTTTTTTCATGGCTTTTGTCCAGCTTCCTGGTTTTTCATGCTCAGCGGCTGCTGCGTCGCTTCCACCGCGTCCCTCCAGAGGCTGCCTTCGGGGTCGACAAGCTTCCGCCTGGAAATCGCTTCCTCCATGGGAATGTGGACGAATTCGTTGTTGACGAGGCCGATGATGAGTTTCGTCTTGCCCGCCATGGCGGCGTGGACGGCATTGTTGCCGAGCCGCTCGCAGTACATGGAGTCTATGGGTTCTGCGGTGGCGGACCGTATCATGTAGCTGGGGTCTATGTATTTGAGGTTTATTTCCATTTTTCTCGCGTCGAAATACTCTTGAATTTTTTCTTTGAGAAGAAGTCCGATATCGCATAACTTCTTGTTTCCGGAAGCGTCGGCGCCCGTCTGTCCGGCGAAGAGTTCCTGGCCCGCTCCTTCGGCCACGACGATGACGGCGTGGCCTCTCCTCTCGAGTCTTCGTTCGATGGCGGCGAGGAGTCCGGAGGGACCTTCCAGATCGAAAGGAACTTCAGGTATGAGGACGAAATTGGCTTCGTGAACGGCAAGCACGGTATGGACCGCTATGAATCCGGAATCGCGTCCCATGAGCCTGACAAGGCCGATGCCGTTGATCTGTGAATGGGCTTCCATATGGGCGGCCGCCACCGCTTCCGATGCCTTGACCACGGCCGTATCGAACCCGAAGGTTTTTTCGACGAACTCGATGTCGTTGTCCACCGTCTTCGGGATTCCAATTATGGCGATCTTGAGGTGGCGTTTTTCGATTTCCCTGGCTATGGCGAGTGCTCCCTTCTGCGTGCCGTCGCCGCCGATGGCGAAAAGGATATTCAGGTTCAGCTGTTCAATCGTGTCGACGATATCCGAGCTGCGTTCCCCGCCGCCGCGCGAAGTGCCGAGCAGGGTTCCCCCGATTTTATGGATGTCATCCACGACTTCCGGGCTGAGGTGAACGACGTCGTAGCCGTAGTCGGGGAGCAGGCCCTTGTAGCCGTAACGGATGCCGGTGACGCGGCGCACTCCGTAGAGGTACCAGAGGCTGCGGACGATAGCTCTTATGACATCGTTGAGTCCCGGACAAAGGCCGCCGCAGGTGATGATGCCCGCATGGACATGGGAAGGGCTGAAGTAGGTTTTCTGTCTTGGTCCCGCGAGTTCGAGAAGGTCCTTCCTCTCGACTGGGGGCTGATCGCCCGGCATCGCGTCTATTCTGTAGCGGATGAGCCGGTTTTCGGAAACGAAGTTGGGAACGCCATCGCCCATGGTCGTCGACAATCCGATGGGCGAACCGAGCGAACAATTTCCCAGCGTCTCAATGGTGAAATCTGGCATTGCATACTCCCTGCGTCACTATAACCTGAGAAGACGCCAGCGGGAAGATCGGGAGCGATTCAGCGTTCGATGAAGGTCATGGCTGTCTCATGCTTTAAAGTCCGCCCTGTCGGGCTATGGTTTTCGCGAAAAGGGCGGGGAAGTGCCGCGAAAGGAAAAGACCGAGCCTGGCTTTGGCGTCGAAGGCAACCTTGATCTCCGCTTTTCCGCCTTCGATTCCGTCGAGGATTATGCGGGCGGCAGCCGCTGGATCCTGGCCATTTTTCTGCAGGGGATCGAGAATGCCGTGTTTTCCGCCGTCGCCGTCCAGGGCGTTGATCGAAATATTGGTGCGCACGAATCCGGGGAATACCATGGTTATCTGAATCTTTTTCCCTTGAAGTTCAGCCCTCAGCGAAGCGAAAAATCCGCCGAGCGCGTGTTTCGAGGCCGAATAGGCCGTGCGCCAAGGCGCGCCCATGAGGCCGGCCACGCTTGAGACGCAGACGACGCATCCCGAATTCCTTTTCGTCATTTCGGGGAGCAATATCCGGGTCAGGTCGACGGATGCCGCGAAATTGGTCTCCATGATCAGGTCGAAGACTTCAGGGGAGCTGTTTTCGAAGCGGGAACGTTGGCTGACTCCAGCGTTGAGGACGAGGCAATCGATAGGGCCGAAAAAAGCGCCCGCTTTGGCCGCGGCCTCCCGGCGCCGCGCCTTGTCTGCCAGGTCGAAGGCCAGCACGGCGGCCGAGCCGGCAGGACAGGCGGCGGCAACCGCCTCGAGCGCTTTTTCGCCGCGCCCCGACAGGATGAGGAGGGCGCCGCGCCGCGCCGCCTCCTGCGCCATAGCCTCGCCTATTCCCGAGGAGGCTCCCGTGATCCACACTACTTTGCCGCGGAGAGGGTATGCGTTCATGCCGGAAGCGTAAGGAGCCCCGACTTCCCGGTCAAGGGAGGCCGTAGGGAAAGGCCGGATGATGTCGGCAACTTGACCGGCGGGACAGCCGCGCGTATCTTGTTATCACTGGAAACACGCGGGCTTTTTGTGGTTTTGGAGGCATTCGTCTATGTTCGGTCCCTGGTTTTGGTGGGCTCTCCTCGGCTTTGCCCTCGTCGGCGCCGAAACCTTCATCCCCGGCATCGCCATCATCTTTTTCGGACTGGGAGCCATCGCGACCTCCATACTCTGCGTTCTGCCTCCTTTTGCCTCCAGCCCCGCGATACAGGCTCTTTTCTGGACAGTTTCGAGCCTTATGTCCTTAATCTTCCTCCGTAAGCGTTTCAAGCGGCTCCTGAAGGGCACGGCTTTTTATCGCGAGGGCGAGGAGATCGAGTCGCTATCAGGCGAGGCGGCCGAGGTGACGGAGCGGATCGGCCCCGATTCTCCGGGGCGCGTTCGCTTTCATGGTACCAGTTGGAGGGCAGTCTCATATCTCGAGACGCTTGAGCCCGGGCGGACTGTGAGAGTCGTCTCGCGCGAAGGCTTGAGCCTCGTCGTTACCAAGGACTTCCTCGACCCGAACGAGGAGGGGCCGCGATTGCTCGACAAGGATTCCGCGAACGCGGCAGATATCAAGGAGGATCGGTGATGGTCGGTATCATTCTCGCTTATGCCCTTGCCTTGGCGGCGGTCCTGGCGCTCTTCCGTTTCATCGTCATCGTGCCCGAGCAGAAAGCCTATGTCGTGGAGATGCTCGGCAAGTACCGTAAGACCCTCGGTTCGGGCCTTCATCTCCGCATACCCTTCGTGGAGCGGGTTGCCTACAGGCATCAGCTCAAGGAGGACGTGATCGACGTGGAGCCGCAGGTATGCATAACATCGGACAACGTCCAGGTAACGGTCGACGGCATCCTTTACTACAAGATTTTCGACCCCGTCCTCGCGAGCTATGGCATAGACGATTATCGCTTCGCCACCGTCCAGCTCGCCAAGACGACGATGCGCTCCGAGATCGGCAAGATCGAGCTCGACAAGAGCTTCGCCGAGCGAGAGGTCATCAATGACAATATCGTGAAGGCTGTGGACGAGGCGACCGATCCCTGGGGCATCAAAGTTACGCGCTATGAGGTTCGCTCCATAACGCCGAGCGAGGTCATCACGGAAGCCATGGAAAGGCAGATGCGAGCGGAGCGGGAAAAACGTGCCGAGATTCTCGCCAGCGAGGGCGTGAAGGAAAGCCGCATCAATGTCTCCAAAGGCGAACGCGAGGAAGCGATCAACATTTCGCTCGGCGAAAGGACGCGCACGATCAATAAAGCGGACGGCAAGGCCAGCGCGATCAAGATAGTGAGCGACGCGACAGCCGAGGGGCTGGGGCTTATCGCCAGGGCGCTTTCCTCTCCCGGGGGCAAGTCGGCGATGACGCTGCGCCTCGCGGATCAGTACATCGATAGACTCGAACGTATCCTGGGTTCGGCGAGCACGCAGGTCCTTCCGGAAAAACTGGCCGAGCTTCGCGGCCTGGCAGATATTCTCGGCTTGCAGAAGGCTGAGCTCCTGCCTTCGCTACCCGCGTCGGACCGCGCGAGGGAGATGGCGATGGCGACGCGTTCCGCGGGCATGAAAAGCTCAGCTCGCCAAGGAGATGCGCAATGAACCCGCTCCTTCCTTTATTCGTCATAACGGGAGCCTTCGGTCTCCTTGTCGCCATCCAGCTCGTCCGTTCGATACGCATCATCCCAGCCCAGTCGACAAGCATCGTCGAGCGCCTCGGACGTTATTCCTCAAGCCTCGATGCGGGATTCCATCTGCTCATGCCTTTCGTCGACCGCGTGGCATACAAGCATACCCTCAAGGAACAAGCCCTCGACGTGCCCTCCCAGGAGTGTTTTACCGCCGACAACGTCAAGGTTCACGTGGACGGTGTGCTCTACCTTCGCGTCATGGACGCGAAGCGGGCGAGCTACGGCGTCACGGACTACCGCCTCGCCTGCATATTCCTCGCCCAGACGACCATCAGGGCTGTCATCGGCAAGCTGGAGCTCGATCGCACCTTCGAGGAGCGCGGCGCCATCAACGCTTCGGTCGTCCGGGCGCTGGACGAGGCCGCAGCGCCCTGGGGCATCAAGGTGACGCGTTATGAGATACAGAATATCCAGGTGCCGGACACGGTGCTCAAGTCGATGGAACTGCAGATGAAAGCGGAGCGCGACAAGCGCGCGGAAGTCGCCAAAAGTCTCGGCGTGATGGAGAGCAAGATCAACTACTCCATGGCCAGCATGGAAGAAGCCGTCAACAAGAGCACGGGGGAAAAGCAGCGCGCGATCAACGAGGCGGAAGGTCATGCCGCCGAGATTCTGGCGATCGCGAGGGCCACGGCCGAGTCCATCGAGACGATTGCCAAGGCCGTGTCCCTTCCCAACGGCGCCGACGCGGCTTCGCTCAGGGTAGCAGAGGCCTATATCGAGGCTCTCAACGGTCTTGCCGCCCCTGGCACAAAGATTATCCTTCCTCTCGATCTAGCCGATCCCGCGGCCATCACGAGGCACACGGACAAGCTTCTGGGAAAATAAACGCTCCTTATTGAAAGGCGTTTCCGGGAAGATCTTCGCCGCCGCCGAATAAAGGCGGCGGCTTTCTTGCGACAGGCTGAGTTATGCGTCACAATAGGCGCATGAAAACTCCATCAATAAAAAGAATCGCCATTTTTCTCGTCATGGGTTTGGCGGCCATCGTGCCCGCCTTTGCCCAATCCGCATCGCCACAATCCGCCCATGACGTGGAATTCACGAATCAAGCCGCGGGCGTACGGCTTTCCGGCACGCTTACGTTTCCGCAGGGACAAGGGCCTTTCCCCACCGTCATCCTCGTTTCGGGATCGGGACCCCAAAACCGCGACGAAGAAATCCTGGGTCATAAGCCTTTTTTTGTCATAGCCGATTATCTGGCTAGCCGGGGCATAGCGGCTCTGCGCTACGACGACAGGGGCATCGGCGGCTCGAGCGGGAATTTCGCCACGGCGACGACCTATGATTTTGCCGACGATGCTCGTGCGGCCGTGGCCTTTATCTCCACCAGGCCGGAGATCGATCCGTCTAAAGTCGGGGTCGTCGGACACAGCGAAGGGGGCATAATCGCCGCCCTGCTGGGATCGAGCGATCCCGCTGTTTCCTTCGTCGTCATGCTTGCGGGGCCGGGCATAAGGGGCGACAAGCTCTTGCTTTCGCAGAACAGAGCTCTCGCCGAGGCTTCAGGCGTGGATGAAAACACGATCAAAGAAGCCAACCTCCTCAATGCCCGACTCTATGCCATCGCCATGGAGCAGGGAGAGGATACCGAGAAGAAGGCGGAAATTATATCGGCGCTGCCCGCGGCGATGGGCGGCAAAACGGCGGAAATTATAGCGAGCCAGCTTTTGAGTCCCTGGATTAGGGCCTTTCTGGCGCTCGATCCTTCGGTCGCGCTTTCTACGCTGAGAATTCCCCTGCTCGCCATGAACGGCACGAAGGACCTGCAGGTGCCCGCTGATGAAAACCTTAAGGCTATCGGGCTGGCCCTGGACGCGGCCGGCAACAAGAACTACAGCCTTCTCGAACTCGAAGGACTGAATCACTTATTCCAGCATGCCGTAACGGGCCTGCCCAACGAATACGCGGCTATTTCCGAAACCATCGCCCCCGAAGCGCTCTCCGCGTTGGGCGATTGGATCCTATCGACGACTCATTGATGGCCAGATAATGCCAAACGAGGAGGAATTCATGACGCAGAAAGAAATCGTCCGTCCGCTGGAGCTTCTCGGGGACGATGGGCGACTCATCGAGGAAGGTTGGGCGAGACAGCCATTCTGGCGCTACGACAGATCGAAAGTGTCGGCATCCGCCCTGCGGCTCAAGGAGTGGGATTATTACTACGTGATTTCCCACGACGGAAAATACGGCATCACATTCACGATATCAGATCTCGGCTATCTGGGGCTATTCGCCGTAGCCTGGCTGGACTTCGCCTCGGGAAAAGTCGCCCAGTTTCAGGATATGAACTTCATGCCTCTCGGGAAGACAGGATTTCCGGAAGGTTCAGATGAAGGAGTAATCAGGCATGAAAGCGGCAAACTCTCCATCGCCTTCTCGATGGAAAAGGGCAAACGGCGGATTTCCGCCTCCTGTCCCGGTTTCGTGGCTCCCGACGGCGCGAAAGGGCTCGAGGCCGAGCTGATCCTGGATCAGTCGCCCGACGCCGACAGCATGAACATCGCCACGTCCTGGAAGGAAAATCGCCGCGCCTTCTATTACAACAGGAAGATAAACTGCATGCCGGCGAGCGGCAGCGTAAAGCTAGGCTCGCGGAGCTATCCATTCGCGCCCGACACGGCTTTCGCCGGGCTCGATTGGGGCAGGGGAGTCTGGACCTACAGGAACCGATGGTACTGGGGCTCGGCGTCGGGGTTTCTGGACGGCCTTCCCTTCGGCTGGAATATCGGCTACGGCTTTTCGGACCGGAGCCCCGCTTCGGAAAACATGCTGTTCTACGGAGGGCGCGCCCACAAGCTGGAGGAAGTGACCTTCCGCATCAACACGGCGGACTATCTCGCCCCCTGGAAATTCGAAAGTTCCGATGGACGCTTCGAGATGGATTTCGAGCCCATCGTGGACCGAAACAGCGCCACCGACCTCCTCCTGATAAAATCCGTGCAGCATCAGGTTTTCGGTTATTTTACCGGCAAGGTCATCCTGGATGACGGCCAAGTCCTCAAGGTCGACCGCTTCCTCGGCTTCGCCGAAGATGTGCTGAACTGGTGGTGAGGCTGCGGGGGGCGCGACCCCGGCCGCTCACCAGCCCAGAATCCGCTTCCTGTTCGCCGTGCCGATGGCCGCGAGCTTTGCCATGGGTTCCTTGGCCCTTCCTTCGAACTGCTTGTATTCGATTGCGCATTGATTCATGGAAAAATGCCTGAACACCCAGACGCTGTCGCGCAAGGCCGGGCTGGCGCCGGCGTACAGGCTCGTGATTTCCTCGGCCCAGGCCGAAAAAAGTCCCTTCGGCTTCAGTTCGCCATATCCGGAAACCCAGAGGACTCCTCCCAGGCAGCTGTGGATCTCGAAGGCGAAGCGGGCCATCCTGCGTTGACTCTCGTCGAGGAGGCGGTCCAGCTCGACGGCCCGCCGCGCGGATTCGTCCTTGGCGATCTTGCGCATGCGGCCGATCTCGGCGGTTTTGGGCGTATGGATGGGCGTCTTGTTGATGATGAGGGAGGAAGCCCTGAAATCCATGCCCAGTTCCTTGAGGAACCATCCCTGGGCGAGCTTGCCCGATTGCCCCACGAGATATCGTCTGTTAGAGGCTTTCTGCTCGTTCTTTCCAGGATTGTCGGCCACGACGATGAATCGCGGCTGGTCGCGCGGACCGATATCGTCGAGCGCTTCGTTGTAGACTACGGGTGTCTCAATGCTGTAATCGTCGTAGCCCATCGAAAGGCGGAGTTTCTCCTGCAGGGCGCCCAGCCATGGGGCTTCGTTCGAGATCCTAGCCACGTATTCCCTGAATTCGCCGCGTATCCTGTCGAACTCGCCATACTGCCCAGTTGTCATCGCCGCTCCTCATGCCTTATCGTTCCCTCATCCTAACAGCTCAGCGTCCCGACCGCCAAGGCCATTCCTCATGAAGGGAAGCCTCTGCTATACTGCTTCCAATGAAATCCATCCTTTTCGTTCTTGCCTGTACCCTCGCTTTTCTCTCCGTCGCCGGCTGCGAGTCGGCCCAAAGCGTCAAGATAAAGGAAATGAAAGCCATCGTAACCGCTTCCGGCATGGAGCCGACGGCTGCCGCCGCCGTCAGCAAACGGATCGAAGCCGCGCCCGAACGCTTTTTCGACCTGATCGACGCGATCCAGGTGGAAATGGCCGCCGATCCTTTTCTTCTGACGCGAGCCGACAAGGAGAAGGGGCTCGCGAGCGGCTACGAACCCGGCGACCTCGTCGTCCTGGACAATACCGGCCTCTCGCTGTCCCGGCCAGGCCACCGGCTCAGGAAGCCGACAGTTAATGCCCTCAAAGCCATGGATGAGGCGGCCAGGGCCAATGGCATCGCGCTTGTCGTTTCTTCGGCCTATAGAAGCTACGCCTACCAGAAGGATCTATTCGCCCGCAATGTCGCGGAGATGGGCGAAAAGGAAGCGGCCAGGGTCTCCGCCGTGCCCGGCGCGAGCCAGCACCAGCTCGGCACGGCCGCAGATTTCGGTTCCATCACCGACGACTTCGCGAAGACCGAGGCGGGAAGATGGATGAAGGCCAACGCGGGGCGATTCGGCTTTTCGCTTTCCTATCCCGAAGGCATGGAGGCGGTGACCGGCTATGTCTGGGAAAGCTGGCATTACCGCTTTATCGGAAAAACCGCAGTAGCCCTTCAGGATGAGTATTTCGGAGGCGTCCAGCATTACCTCATGCTGTTTCTGGATGGCCTTTCTCGAGCGCGATCGAAGAAATAAGATCGGCGACGGCGTCTTCCTCGTTCGTTTTTTTCGACACGACGCGGGCGATCGCCTTGATCTCTTCCATGGCGTTGGCGGGGGCGCAGCCCCAGCCGGCGGCCTTTATCATGCTTAAATCGTTCATAGCGTCGCCTATAGCCATCACCGATTCCATGGGGATGCCGAGCATGGACGCCAGGCGCCTCAGCGCCGAGCCCTTGTCGGCGCCCAGGGGCAGGATTTCCAGGAAGTATGGCTTGGAGGTCATGACTTCGGCTTTTCCCTTATAATAGTCCGCGAATTCCGCGTAGAGTTCGGCGATGCGCTCGGTTTCCCCCGGGATGACGAACTTGAGCTGGCCGCCGCGAAACAATTGATCCTTGGGAGGCGCCAGCGTGGCCGGCTGGCCCGAGAGACGTTCGTCGAGAAAGGCCCAGGGGTTCAGCTCGTCGCAGTAGATTTTTCCGTCCATATACACTTGCCAGTGGAAACCATGGGCTTCGATGTTCTTCGCCGCCTCGTGGCAGAAGGCCTCCGGGAGACGGAGCATGTCCTTCGTTTTTCCCGATTCGGCTTCGAGAATCTCCGCGCCGTTCGAGCAGATGAGGAAGTTGCCCGGCCTGTCCAGCCCGAGGAACTCTATGTATTTCTTCATGGCGAAATAATTGCGTCCGGAGGCGAGGACGAGTTCTATGCCTTTTTTCTCGGCCTCCAGTATGGCGAGCCTGTTGGTTTCTGAAATGCTCAAGTCGGACTTCAGGAGGGTGTCGTCGAGATCGAGGGCGATAAGCTTGATATTCATTGGCATTGCTATATCATAATCGCGCAAGCTTGATAACACTATGGGAAGCCTGCTATTCTGTGGGAAAGGATGTACAGCATGCGATATATAGACCTCAGGAGCGATACGGTTACCTGGCCGACCCAGGCCATGAGGACAGCCATGGCCGAAGCGCCCGTGGGCGACGATGTCTACGGCGACGATCCTACCGTGAACGAGCTCGAAACGCTCGCGGCCAAGCTCGTCGGCAAGGAAGCCGCCCTTTTTGTCCCGACAGGGACCTTCGGCAACCAGCTAGCCCTCTTTACCTGGTGCCCCAGGGGCAGCGAAGTGATTCTGGGAGAACAGTGCCATATTATCCAGCACGAGGCGGGGGCAGCCTCCATCATCGCCGGCGTCCAGACCCGTCCCCTCGACGCTCCCAAGGGAATCCTTCCGCCAGAAGCCATCGAAGCGCGCATCCGCGGCGACGATATACACTATCCACCCACCTCGCTTATCTGCCTTGAGAACGCCCATTCCTCAGGAAGGGTCATCCCCCTTTCATATATGAAGGAGATTTCCGCCCTCGCCCTGGCGAAGGGCCTGCCCGTCCATCTGGACGGCGCGAGGCTTTTCAACGCGGCCGCCTCGCTGGGCGCGCCCGCCGCCGCCATCGCCGCCCATGTCGATTCGGTGATGTTCTGCCTGTCCAAGGGGCTATGCGCTCCCGTCGGGTCAATGCTCGCCGGTCCGAAAACCTTTATAGACAGGGCGCGCCGCAAGAGAAAGATAATGGGCGGCGGCATGAGGCAGGCCGGCATCCTCGCCGCGGCCGGCATCCTCGCGCTTCGCGAAATGACGGCACGCCTCGGGGAAGACCACGAAAACGCGCGCTACATGGCCGCGAAACTGGCCGGCCTGCCCGGTTTTAGCGTCGAGAAGGACGCCCTCGACATCAACATGGTCTTCTTCAGGTTGCCTTCTTGGGTGGACGGGAAGGCTTTGGCTTCCTACATGGAGGGGGAGGGCGTCAGGATCAGCCCCCCGGAGGGCGGACTGGCCCGTTTTGTCGCCCACTACTGGATAAAAAAGGAACATATTGATAAGGTGATTTCGCTT